>Ga0114982_1000130_pt1 | contig 37408 bp, 50 predicted proteins | sample Shrwel_input2_FT_FD_87183 | JGI IMG/M metagenome (GOLD analysis project Ga0114982, IMG submission 87183) | Subsurface microbial communities from deep shales in Ohio, USA - Utica-3 well 1 S input2 FT | ecosystem: Environmental > Aquatic > Deep subsurface > Shale gas/oil reservoir > Produced... | reverse complement strand
GGGTCAATACGCCAATAATGTTGGGATTTATTTCACCAGCCTTTCGGGGCTGGTATGGATTGAAACTTGCTCTTCAGTAAGGCTGAAATAATAATTGTCTCCATTTCACCAGCCTTTCGGGGCTGGTATGGATTGAAACAACATAATCACCATCAGCGGTGGCGGCATTAAGCGCATTTCACCAGCCTTTCGTGAGACCTACAGAGATAATTAATAAGTGAGTAATGGGATAATTGGGGATGTGTCGGGATGAGGCGGGATGAAAAATGTAAAAACATTTCATTTTCGCATCCTGTCCCACCCCGAAAGATTACATCTTAGTGATTATGAAGTGCAACATCTTAACAGCCTTGTCAATCGATGCCAGTGTGTCCGTATCTGGTATCTCTTGAGTATCTAACGAATGTTGTAATCGGTAAATAACCAACTCCAAATTAAGCATCCTAGCAAGATTAGACTCTTGCTTAACCCACGCATAATCCTGTTTGACCTTGAACTGAATTAAATCAATCTCCTCCTCACTATGACAAGTTACACGATGTTGCTTGCCTACGGGCACGCTGAATAAGTCATTATCTAGCAATGTCTCAAGTTCGCCCGCGCTTAAATCGGGTATCTCATACTCGTAATTTGTGGGTACAGGCTTGAGGGTGTCCCGTAATCCCAAGCCAAACATGATTACCTTGCATCCCTGCGCCACCAATAAATCCCGAAAATAGAACATTGTCTTGCCGCTGGTGATTACGTCGTCAACCAGCAGAATTGATGCGTCCGCTTGAATCGAACCGTAATCACAAACCAAAGAGGCTGACTGCTCTTTGCTGTCTATCTCTGCTTTGTGGTTGTATTTACGGCTCGCAACCTCTTTTTTGCGATTGAATACGCCACACGAAAACATTGTTTGCAGGGCGTTAGGCTGTGCTTTGGAAGGGGGGACGATGACGATTTGCTGACAGTCTAATAACTGTTTGGCAAGTTCTATGGAAGTTTTAATCCGTGTTTGATGCTTACCATATTTTTTGAATAAGTAAACAAGACTGGTGTGTATGCGTAACTCTTTGTCTTTTTCGCGTGCCGCCGCGAACCATGAACCATAGCGATATAATCCGTAAAACTGCTCATCTCCTTTGCTTGCCTGAAATAACCTCTCCATAACACATCCTTTTGTTAAAAAAATCCCCTGTGCAAATCCCGTGCACAGGCTACAGGATAATCTCGTCTTTTTAATTCCACCCGCATTAATTAAAGATGCGGGCGTGGAATTAATTTGGAAAATAACGTGGCAGATAATTATATGCAATGGATACAGCTTGGTTTGACGCTGTTGTTAGGCGTGGCTATCCCGATTGGGCGAAATGCGCTTGATAACTTGCGAAATATGTTCGATGTGCGAATGTCGCAGATACTGGATAGAGTTGAGCATCAAGAGAAACGCATCGCGATGCTCGAACAAGGTTTGCAAGATATGCGTCTATTGCTTGCTAAAGACTATGTCGAGCAGCGTGAATTTAACGTGTTTCGCGAGGATATGATGAAAGAGCTTCGCGCAATCGAACAGCAAATTAAAACGCTTAATAACGATTTAACAGCCCAATGGAAAGAATGGTTTGCGAGTAAAGGGGCGAAATCATGAGTATGGAAAACCGTGAAGTGAGCCGTAAGAAATTAAGACGCTTGCGAATTTTGCAGGCGTTGCAACTTAATTACCCGCAGCCGATTACTGAAAAGCTGGTGTCACAAACGCTTAGCGATGAATCCGATTTGCACTTGACCACGACAACTCTGCGTCAGGATTTGGATTATCTGCACGAGTTGAATTTAATCCGTCGCGAAGTTGAAGAGGATGTGTGGTGCGCTAAGTTGTTGCCGTTGGGTGTGGATTACCTAGACGGACTGGGTGAAGATTTGAACGGCGTTGCGAGACCTTAGCCGTGCCAATCCCGAAAGCAATCGATTCTATACCCAGTGAAGTGCGGGCGAAAATTGACCAGTGGCTGCATTCGCATGGTTACGCGGATTATGACGGGCTGGTTGAAATGCTTGCATCGCAAGGCTATGAATTGTCGCGCACTGTGTTGGGGCGGTATGGGAAAAACCTGAAAGAGAAAACCGAGAAGATACGCCAAGCCACCCAAATGACCACAGAATTGTTAGCGGCGTTGGGAGATGATGCGAATAACTTAGGTTTGGCAAGCGTGGCTATGGCGCAACAGTCTATCTTTGACGCGCTTGCGAGTAGCGAATTGAACCTTGAAGGCATGAGTGAACGTGAACGCACAAGCGTATTGCTCAAACTTTATCGGGTGTTGCCGAGCCTGTCTGCGGGTTTCGCACGTCAAGACAAACGCCGTGCAGAAATTGTGCAGCTTGAAAAAATGACAGCAGAAGTGACCAAAGGCGGTAATAAAAATAATCTTGATCTGAACACTTTGGAGGTCATTAGGCGAGAATTGTATGGACTTGATTGATAGCGGCGGCGGGATTTTATTGCCCTACCAAAAACGCTGGGTGCAAGACAACAGTCGTTACAAGATAGGCATGTTCGCACGGCAATGCGGCAAGACGTTTACCACGGGCTTGGAAGTGGTGCTTGATTGTTACGCCCACAAAACCAAGTGGATCATCATGTCACGCGGCGAAAGACAAGCCCGTGAAATGATGAGCGAAAGCATTAATCTGCACGTTAAAGCTATTGGAATCGCGATTAGTGACTTGCTTGAATATGACTACGAAACCGAAGGCGGCAAGGTTAAAGTCCTAGAGACTATCTTTGCAAATGGCAGTCGCATTATTGCCATTCCAGCAAACCCCGATACTGCACGGGGGTTCACGGGTAATTTATTGTTAGACGAGTTTGCATTTCACCAGCAGTCACGAAAAATCTGGGCGGCGGTGTTCCCTGTTGCGTCATCGCGGGGTTTTCGAGTCCTGATTGTCTCCACAGGAAATGGCAAAGATAATAAATATTATGAGTTGATGACTGCGAAGGATAGCGTGTGGTCACGCCATAAAGTAGATATTTACGAGGCAGTTGAACAAGGCTTACCTCGAAGTGTTGCAGAATTAAAGTCAGGTTTGAACGACCCCGACATCTGGGCACAAGAATACGAATTGCAGTGGATGGACGAGTCCACAGCATGGCTGCCTTATGAGTTAATTAATGGGGTTGAAAGCGAAAAAGCAGGCTTACCAGAAGCCTACACCGGGCAGCCTGTGTTTATTGGGAATGATATTGGTTTGCGACGTGACTTGTGGGTGGCATGGGTGCTCGAACCGATTGGGGACGTGTTATGGACACGCGAAATTGTGGTGTTACATCGTGCGCCGTTTGCCGAGCATGACGCGGTACTTGATGAACTTATGAATAAATACCGGGTTGCCCGTCTGTGTATTGACCAAACAGGTATGGGCGAAAAGCCCGTTGAAGACGCGAAACGTCGTTACGGGAATAGCCGTGTTGAAGGTGTGTTGTTTACCAGCGCGAGCAAATTACATCTTGCGAATGTGGGAAAACAAGCCTTTGAAGACAGAACCATTCGCATTCCAATGGGCGACGAAAAGCTGCGAACCGATTTGCATAAACTCAGAAAAACTGTGAGTGCTACAGGACAACCGCGCTTTGTTGCCGACAACGAAAACGGACATGCTGACAGGGCTTGGGCGTGTTTCTTGGCTTTATACGCCGCTCAAAATCCTCCCTCATTAATTGAATACACGCCCGCCCCGTCAACTGATTGGGACGGGGTACAGAATGACTTTGATGATAATCGTAATAATCCCACGGGGTGCTGGGCATGATAGTTGATAGATATGGTAATCCTCTCGTTCCCGAGAATTTAATCAATAACCCCGCCCAAGTCAGCCGTGTGGGCTGGCTCACTCGTGAGTTTTCTGCCCATCCTTCCCGAGGTTTAACGCCCGCCAAACTTGCCAGAATTTTGGAGGATGCAGAGCAAGGCAATATGATTGCGCAGTGCCAATTATTTGAGGATATGGAAGAGAAAGACGCGCACCTTGCGGCTGAAATGAGTAAGCGGAAACGCGCCCCTATGGGGTTGGATTGGTCTGTGGCTGTGCCTGATGATGCCTGCGAAGAAGAGCATCGTAACGCTCAAATTATTGAGATGTTTATACGGCAGATAAAAGACTTTGAAGATATTTTGTTTGATATGGGTGACGGCATTGGGAAAGGGTACTCAATGCTTGAAATTGCCAATGATGACAACGAAAGCGGCTGGGCGCATATCGATAATACTTGGTTAATTGATACCGTACAGCACCGCCCTGCTGAATGGTTTACCGTGCCACCTGATAAGCGCAATCAATTACGCCTGAGAGACAATACCGCTTATGGGCAAACTTTGCAGCCGTTTAGCTGGATTAGACATATTCACCGGGCGAAGTCTGGCTATGTGGCGCGGGCGGGTTTGTATCGTGTTTTGACGTTCCCTTATCTGCTTAAAAATTATGCGTTAGGGGATTTAGCGGAATTTTTAGAAATCTATGGTTTGCCAGTGCGTATGGGAAAATATCCCAATAATGCCACCGAGAAAGAAAAAAGCACCTTATTGAATGCGGTTGTGCAAATGGGTCATCATGCGGCGGGCATCATCCCTGAAAGCATGAGTATTGAATTTTTGGAGGCGGCAAGCGGGCAATCAGACCCTTTTGAAACCATGATACGGTTTGCAGAATTGTCGATGTCTAAGGCAGTTTTAGGGGGGACACTGACCAGTCAGGCAGACGGCAAAACTAGCACTAACGCATTGGGTACAATCCATGCGAATGCGATGTGGGAAATTACGGTATCCGATGTGCGCCAGTACGCCAGCACTTTGACCAGTGATATTGTCTATCCTTTGGCAATGCTTAACTTGCCAAACATAACCCCCGCAAAAGCCAAACGCTTTAAATTTGAATTTAAAACGGCTGAAGAAGCTGAGTTACCCTCATTTGCAGATGCGCTTAATCAGTTCGCACTGGGCTTGCAAAAGATTGTGGAAATGGGTTATCCCGTACCCATGAGCTACATCAATAATATGCTGCATATCCCAATGCCGATTGACAATGAAGCTATCTTAATCCCTAAACAGCCCAGTGTTGGTGCACCACCCGCCGCCGCCCGCGCCATCTTGAAAGCACTTCCCAATCCTGCATTAGATGATTGGGAACAGCAAATTGACCCGCTGCTAGACCCTGTTAAACAAGCCATTATGAACGCCCAAAACCCAGAAGAATTACTGAATATCTTAGGCAGTTTAGCGGGCGAAATGGACGCAACCGAATTACAAGCGGCATTGACCTCAGTAACGTTTAAGACTTATGTAGACGGGCTGGGTAATGGTTAAGTTCGCGTTTGGTGAACCGCCCGCCGATGCGGTTGATTATTTTGAAGCGAAAAAGCTAGGGGATTTATACGCCTTTGACCATCGGGACGTATGGAAACGTGAACATGTCACTAACTTTGTCGTAGCGAAAGCGACACAATTAGATGTGCTCACCACCTTGCATGAGGCTGTTCATCAATCCATCCAAGACGGCACGACTTTACGCGATTTCAAAAAAAATCTGCAACCGAAACTTGAAGAATTGGGTTGGTGGGGAAAGCAATCAGTTATTGACCCCGTGACGGGGCAAAGCGTTGAGGCGCAATTAGGTAGCCCGCAACGCTTAGAAATTATCTACGACACCAACAAGCGACAAGCCCAACATGCGGGCAAATGGCAGCGCATTGAAGCAACTAAGCGGGCGTTGCCTTATCTGCTTTATCGGCTTGGCTCGTCCAAAGAACACCGCCCCGAACATGCTGCATGGGATGGTATTTGCCTCCCTGTTGACCACCCATTTTGGAAAACTCATACGCCTATGGATGGTTACGGCTGCAAGTGTTGGGTTCAACAAATCTCAAAAAAAGATTTTGAAAAAATGCAGAATGAAGGCGTGAATGCCTCATTGGGCGAACAAGAAATCAATCCCAATACGGGCTTGCCCACGGGGCGCATCATTCGCCAAAAAATCCCACTGATTACGGAAGCCCCCAAGATTGAACTGATTGAATGGAAAAATAAGCGCACGGGAATTATCGAACGTGTACCTAAAGGCATAGACCCCGGCTTTGATTTTAATCCGGGTCAAGCGCGGTTTGAATCTTTGGCGAAAATGCTTGAACAAAAAGTGCAAGCCGCCCCGCCTGTAATCCAAAAACCGTTCGCACAAAATTTTGTGGAAACTTATAGCAACTTATATTTAGCCGCTGCGGATGTCGCGATTGCAGAACAAAACGCAACAATGACAGCGATTTTTAATTATTGGCTTAAAGTTTATGGGATTAAAATATGAGCGAAATCAGCGTTGAAATAAATATCCCTGAGCTTGAGGCGTGGATTAATAAATTGGGGGATTTCCCACGCCGTGAATTGATGCAAATCATCGCGGTGAAATCTGAAGAACAGGTCAAAACTAGAATTAATGAAGAAAAGATGTCGCCTGTGGGTGCGCCGTGGGCGGCGTGGTCAGACGCTTATGCTAAACGCAGACCGTCTGGAACAAGCCTGATGGTGAATACAGGGGATTTGTTGCAGTCACCCACGGGGCAGGTGACAGGTGATGATGAAATAATGGTCAGCACCAATGTTCCCTACGCTCGTCGTCAAAATGATGGGGGTGGGGGAATACCAGCACGCCCGTTTATGGGCTTATCGCAGGAAAATATAGCGGAAACAAAGGATTTGGTGGCAGCGTGGTTTGAAAGTTACCTAGGGGAATAACTCGTCTTGTTCTTCGGGTGGGGCGTTTTTGCGGGGGCGACCACGATATAAAGCTTTGGCGTGTTTGGGAGTGATGCCGTATTGCTTTGCGATGTCTTGCATGGCTCTGGTGATGTCGGTTCGCAGGGCGGCAACGCGGGCGTTGTTGTCGGCATAAGGAGTGATGTAAACCTCTTCACCTTGCCAAATTTTGCGAATAGTTGAAATCGCATTATCAATGACTGGCTTGGCTTCCTCACCTAGTTCCTTCGCTAAGATGCTAGATAAATCGTTAAAGAATACATTGGCTTCGCACATCATTAATCCCCAAAAAATCCCTGTCCTGATTATAGCAAAAACCGCCAGCGGGTGCACAACTGGCGGTTTTTAATTGGTTTTGAATTAGGGGTTAATAAACTAAATCACTGCTTTTAAATAAACCTGCATCACCCCGCATCACGCCCGCAATTTCTGTGATTTCTTGTGCATTGTCTTCTGGAACTTCTAGCGTAATTTTTACGAGTTTTTCATCGGCGCGTCTTGCCGCCACCCGCTCCACTAACGGAGCGATGGGAACTAATTTGTAGTCTTGTCTTGGGTTCATGGCGTTCTCCTTTGTATGCCTACAATAATTATAGGATATAAAAAAGCCGCTGGTTAGGCGGCTTGTGAATTAGTGTGGCATGGTTTTTATTTTGTCTCGCAACATCGCTTGTATTTTTGCGATGTTCTCACGGGCTTTCTCAGCGGGGTATTTCGGCGGGGGAAGTGCCTGCTGTTTGGGTCGTGGCGGCAAGTGCTGCATATATTGGGCGGGGGTAATCCACTCGCTAACCTCTCCAAAAATCGCACGGAACGCCTTGTGCAATCGGTCGCTATCCAAGTCTTGTTCCCATCCTATATTCTTGCTCCAGAGGGTTTCAATCCATACCTCCGCTAAAGGTATAACTTGGTCAGCGGCGGGGCGATTGGCGACGTTGAGTCCATATAAAGTCTGCACCCCACTAATAATGATGTTTGCAAACCATAAGGGCGGTTGTTCGCTTTTCACTTGTATTTCTCCCTTAATCCATCAAGCCCCGATATCGCTGCCATTGTCTTACTTTGTGGGAGCGTCTTCTGGAATGCGGGGTTTGCAATCTGTTGCGCCGTCTGAACGCTACGAGCTTCCACACTACGCATAACCGACTTAAGGTAATTATGGTTTTTCAACGGCTCTAATTGCCCCTTGGCTTGTATTGCTTCCGCTGTCTCTGTTAGGGCAGCGGCTAATGTATCTTGCGAAAGATAAGGTAATGATAAAACCTCTTGCACAATGCGTAATGCCTTGTCGTCCGCTAAGTCACGCGCCCCCCGAAACAACCCTAGATAGCTCACAATTGCAGTCTGCATTGGTTTAGCTTGCGAAAAAATCAGACCGAATAAATCAGACCGTACTTGATTGAGCACGATATGCTCAAGGGTTAATTTTGCCTTACAACATGGGCATTTTATTTCCATCTTCATCTCCAAAAAAAGGGCGCGGTGTGCGCCCTGTGAAGTTAGGTTATGGTTGCTGGTTATTCGCTTCAGGTTTTTCGTGGGGTCTTACCATCCAATCCACACAAGCCCAGAACCCCGAGCAGTACGCATCTCGCATAAACTCTTTGTTGTCACGCAGTCTTTTTGATAGATCGACAGAGTGACGTACTTTGTTTAGTGTATCGTTGTACCATTCCTCAAATTTCGCATCAGATGCTAGTTTTCTTACACCACTGTTCATATCCAGTCCTTAGGGGCGCGATGCGCCCCGTGAATTAGTGTTTTTTGCCAGCCATAACCACGGAATGGTTTGCGAGGACTTTGTTGATCTCCTCGTACACCATGTTGATGACGAAGCCCGGTGGCAGTCCCTCATTGCGAGCAACAACCTCTACTGGTAAGAGCATCTCGCTGACTAAGCTGACAATCTCCTCCGCTGTGAATCCAGTTTTCCCAAACAAAGAGAGTATTCTTTCCTTGATTTCCGCTCTTTTCTTTCGGTCTCCAAGGTCTGTCTTTAGTGTGACTTTGACGTATTGGGTCATGATGCTTTCACCTTCGCCTTCGCAATTTTCGCAGGTTTGATAATCACCGCCTCAGTGAGAGGTGAAAGTCGCATATATTTGGGTTTTAGCTCCTTGCATAGCTCTTCCCATTTGGCTTTAACCGCATCTTTGATGACGCTATGTGTCGTTTTAACCGCCCACGCCATACCATAATCCAGTAGTTCCTTAGCCGCCGCAGACTCGTCATCAATAACAAGGGACGTGGGAACGTCTCGATAAGATACTTTTGCGACTTTGTAATCCATCGTCTTTTCGCCTTCCGGGAAAATATCTTTGTGGGTGAGCACATAGGCTTTGATTTTTGGTTCTAAATCCACCATCAATGCAACATCATTAAGCACTAATTCCGTGTACGTATTCGCGGTTTCTAGCAAGGCTGTATTACAACTTGCTTGTGCTATTTCGACGCGGTTTTGTGCTGCTGTGAACAATACGAGTGCTTCTTTGAGTTTATCTTCTGACTCGATCTCAAACTCAGGAGATGGGGATTTGGTTGTCCGACCGCTGACTTTTTCGATTGCATTTTTTACCAGATCGTACAAATTAGCCATTGCGCCCGTCCTTTTTTGGTTTCGTGGTTTCTTGGAAAAGTTGATCCGCCTTAATCCAGCACATCCCAATAAAAACATGCGTTGGAATGCGTTTATCGTTATGGATGATGCGGATTATGTTGCCCGTGAACACCTGTCCGCATACACCGTGATGGTAACTAGCACGCATCCCGACAATTAACTCAGCAGGGTTTAGTCTTACTTTTTTACTAGCCACGACGTTGCTCCCATAATAATTTCGCCAAATCCAACGCCCCTTTAAAATAAGCGCGTTCCACTCCAGTCAATTTGTCCTCTGATTGACTGTTTGCTCTTGCTGATGTTTTGAGCTTATTGCTGAGTAAATTAATTAAATCAGCCAGTTGGTCGTGGTGAAATGCTGTTTGCACAAACCCCTTTAAGGGTTGCTCCCCTCTGGGCTTCGATGGCGGTGTGCCGTTAGTAACCGCCATGATTGCACTCCGCAAACTCGACTTCGCCTAGTTCCTCTGCTAATTCTAGCCCCGCCAAAATCGCAGCTTGCCGTGGCAATAAAGGCAAATAATCCTGCGGATAATCCCGTATTGCCTCACTGCCAGCCATTGCTAACTCTTCAATTCCCGCCGTCGTCCATAATGTATGGTGATGAGATAAAAAGTAATCCAAGCCAATGCCGTAATGCTCTAGGATTGGGTTGGCGGCGTAAATCTTGGCGAGCAAGTCGGGGCAGGGAAACGCCCAGTACGCATAGTTATCAAGTTCCGTTCTTAGGACGCTTAATCTTTCAACAGCGGCGGGCGTAAAACGGGGTCTCTCCAAAAGACGGCTAACTTCATCCAATGCGCCCCGATGTTGGTCGGGGTTGCGAATGGCATTGTTGCTGGGGATGTGGATGTAATTAAGCATCGCAATCCTCCGCTGTGGCTCTTATCTGCTGATACACACGCAAGCGTGTTTGCACATCGAAATTACACTTTGTGATTGCATCAGTGGCTATTATGTTTTCGCTCAAAAACCAATCGATACCGATAGCTCTCAGCGAACTTTGTAGTGTTTTGTACTCGCTACGGGTACAGTTGGTTAGCGTAGCTGCATACACGCCATCAAGATTGTGCGTGTCATATAAATCAACATGCACATCCCCATCCCGGTTGCTTAGCATGACCGTAAGCCTGCTATAGAGTGCACTTTTGCGGGCGCGTGCGAATATGTCCGCAATCTCTCCCGTAATGATGGAAACGTTGCTGCTCATCTCTGCACCATCGCGGCAATTAAGTCCGCATTAATCTTGTCACTTCCAATCGCCGCCGCCTTATTGAGTGCGGCAATCACCAGATTGTTGACAATCAAGGGGTAGGTCATACTTTCCACACCCGCCTTACTGGACATGGAGAGCGCGGCTTGAATTGCCCCGTAAGCGTTATCCTCAAACACATCCGTTAGGTTGACTTGGCAGCGGGCGAACTTGTGCTTGAGATACTTACGCAAGTCATCGCCACTCAGTGGTTTGAGTTCGACAATCTCGCAACGGCGCACGACTTCCCGCGCTTCATCGTTGCGTTCTGATAACTTGTTTTTGAGGATTTCAGGTTGCGCAATCAGGATTATTGAGATTAAGCGCGTAAAGCCATACTTAAGTTCCCAAATCCGTTTTAAGAACTTAATAGTGAGGAGGTGTAAATCATGTGCCTCCTCAATTAATAAGCAGTGCGAACCGCCATTTTTTAGGGAGTCCGTGAGTACGGTTTCGGCTCGGCGCGACTTCCATTCAAATTTCTGGGGCGTTTTGTCGCTCCCTGAAACGTCATAAATAATCGCATCGCAGATATAGCTTGCGGTCAATCTGCCCTTATCGATACAGCGCGGTTGCACGACCACAGTCTTGTTGCCCTCAACGCGCAATTTTTCAATCAGGTCGTCTTTGAGCGTGGACTTTCCTGCACCCGACTCGCCCACTACTGCCAAAAACCCACCGTGCAAAGCGGCTTGTAACATGGTCTCTTGCACATATAAGGTGTCGGTGGATTTGAACACATCGTTGCGACTTTGCACGTCGTCAATAAAGGGGTGTCGCTTTCCTAAGCCAAACTTATCGCGGGCGGCTTGTGTTAAAATCTCTCTCTGTGACATCGTAATCTCCTTAGATTTGGGTGTTGCGGCGGTGTGGTCTGTCTTCAAACTTTCCCACGCCGCCTTAATTTCTACGGCATCAACGCCGCGTCCTGTTAAATATTCCGTGACCTTGCTTTCAATTTCATCTCGTGCCATCAGGCGCGGGAAAATCCCTTGCCCTAACATCTGGCTGGTTGCCGCTGCTGAAAGCGGCTTACCGTTGGCTTGAATAAGCACTTGTCGTAACGCAGACTGCGTAACGCCGTGTTTAGCCATTACTTGCTTTAACAACATTAAGTTTGCTCCTTGTTGTTAATTTACTGACAATCTCTTCAACCTCCGCCGCTGTGACGCTGGGGTATTGGCGGTTAATGAAGTCCATCTCATCTTTGGTAACGCTTCTGCCAAGCACCTCTAATAACATGATGCGAATCTGTATCTCGTTAAGCTTTGGCAGTTCAACTCGCATGTCTGGGGTCTTGAGAGCCACCCCGCGCCGTGGTAAATGCTCAGGAATATTGGCTTGCTCAATATCTGCAAACGGATTGATGTCGGTAAAAGCAGGAGCTTTTTGTAAACGTCGCTTGTCTGCTTCAATAATCGATTCTGTGCCATACGCCGCTTTCCGCATTGCCTTTTTGGTTTGTTCCGCAGCCGTATCGGGTGCAGACTTGTGCTCCTTGAACAACACGGGTGCACCAATCTCGAAGCCTGCAATATCCAATTTAATCAGCGGGCATTCGTGATGCGTTTCCACTCCATCCCGCCCCGCTAAAGTCACAATCACACAATCATCACGATAAGGATTTGTCGCTACGGTGACGTATTCCCCAATCCGTACCGCCTTGATGTCGCGCACGGAATATTGCTGACCCTCATACTCAATACACAACTTAGGCTTGACGACACGCTGCTCTGGCTTGCTGCGTAGAACTTGCTGACACTTTTCTAAGGGCGGGCAAATCCGCAATTGTTGCGGCGCAATTGTTGACCACATCGCATAACGGGTATGACCGTGGCGGCTGTGCACATTCAGGTTTTTATCGCTTTGAAAGGCGACTTGAAAAGCACGGGCGGCTGCATTGAGTTGCGCCAGTGATTGCACGGGGCGCATGTACAACACGCTTTCAAAGTTACGCTCTACGATATTTTGCAAACCTTCCACACTTCCCGTTGCCTGTGCGTTGCCAGGTAAATGGTGACGGTAATCAACCCCTAACCAATCAAGCAAAGACTTGGAAGTATTGGCTTGATGTGCGCTTGCCGCGTCAAAATACAGGCAAAACGGAACTCCAAAAAACGGCTTGTTGTCGCGCTGAATCATTGCGTCAACGAACACGTTAAAAAAGTTACTGCTGCTTTCCGTGCCATTAACATAGGTCAGGAAAAACGCCCCTGAATAGTGGTCAGTGACAAGGTAACGAGTCACGCGGCTGTCGCTAATCTTTGCAAGGTTTTGCGGTTTTTTAGCGTTGAACTTGCGTTCATCCATGACTTGCATTGCGCCGTTTTTGAGGTAATAAATCACGCAGGTTGACGCATCGATTTGCCAGACTTGATTAGGGTGTTCAGTCCGCATCGGGATATAACCACGCGGTTGTGCCAATTGCGAAGGATGCACGCCAATATCTCGCATCACGTCCGCTAATCGCCCAGCGGTAATATCTGCACTCAGTAATCCGTTTGCCATTGCGATATTTTTCGCCTTGTCGAAAGTCAATAGACGCTTACCGTTTTGTCGTTTGGATTGCTCCATAAGGTTTGCAATCGCAATCACTTCCGAATCAGGGACGACACACTTGCCTTTGTCAGCTCTCACCTTACGGTCTGCTTTGTAACCAAGCTCTTCTAAATCCCGATAAACCTGATTACGTGACAGTCCTAGGGTGTCAATTGCCTGCTGTATTAACTGCCCTTTTTCGCCGTGCTTTGCTTGTTGCAAGTCGGTGATAAGCTGCTGGTAAATGGCAAGGGCATAAGCTGAGAGTGACATGTGCTAGTCCTGTACGTCGTCGGGGATGTTGTCCATCCAAGACGTATTCATGACGCTTGGCACTTCTAATTGATACTCGACTTGCATTGACTGCAATTCTGCAATCAACATCACCACCGCTTGTCCACATTGCAATTGGATATGTTCGGGGGCGTTGGCTTGTTGAATCTCAATAATCTGTTTTCTCAACCGCATCATGTCTACAGATAAGACGCTATTAACCAAGCTAGACAGTTTGTCAGCGAGCTTATTGTTAAGGACATCAATCCCGTCTACGCCGTTATCATTCCCCAGTAATACCGCATTGGCGGCTTCTAATTCAGCTACGGTTTTATCGCGTTTTTGAATCTCAGCGGTTTTTTGGGCGATGACTTTATCCTTAACTTCTAAAGCACGTTCTGCATTTTCGGCTTTGGCTTTAAGTTCTGCTTTTTCGCGCTCGTGCTTTTTTGACTGAGTTTCAAGCAATTCCAAAATAGATTCCTTGACCGCCTCTTTATCTCCAGTGTCTACTGTGACTTGCTCAATCACTAGGTTTCTGTCTTCGTCTGGCATCTGTCTAAGCTTGCGAAGGTCACGTAAACCGAGACCTATTTGCTGCATTGACTCAAGGGCTTCGCTTCCAAATGCCTCTAGGTTTAGCAAGTCTTGGTCTATTTTTTGGCGGCTATAACCTAGCTCGTCACAAAATTCCTCAAAAGTGCTAACCGTTAGCAGTTCGCCATTTGTTGACTTTCTAGGCAACCCCTTGTAAAGCTTGAGTTCCTTTACTCTTTTGATGTCGGTTAAACTGCTAACCGTTAGCAGATTTGCAACACCACGAGCTAATTGAATGCGACCAATAAGCTGATTTGCTATATCGCGATCCGCTTGTGCTTGTTTAGGATTGATTACCTCATCCATTGGAATCGGCTCAATTGCCTGCGGAATAGTTTGTTTCGGTCTTGCCATGATTACCTCCTCAATATCGACTTGCGATTTTCTGTATTCGTCATCCGTCATGATGATTTAATAACCCTTAGTGATTCCGCTAAAGTTTTTTCTATGGACATTTTTAAACTGGCTGAATACGCACGGAACATATCCAATACTGCTTTCCCGTGCCGCCACCTGTCCCCTTCTCTTTCCACAAACCCTTGCAATTCCAAGTTGTATAAATCCCTTGTCACTTGCACGGCACTACTCTCTGTCATCAACGCTATCTGTGTAATCGTAAGCCCGTCTAATTCATGTCCAGTCAAGGACGCTAGTATTGTTAGGACTCTTTGTTGCGATGCGTTGGTGTAATCAGCCATGCCCTCCCCCTAATTTACTTAGGAGGTCATAGCCTGTTACTTCATGTATTTTTCTAACAATCTCTTTTCCTAGTTCACCTTTCGGGGGTGAATTTCGGCAAGTAACACGACGTAATGTAGCTTCAACTGTTCTCGGGTTGAAACCGTGGTATTGAGCAAATGAGTACACACAATACCGCTCATTTTTTAGAGCTTTTTTGACTTCGGTTAATAGCTGGTTCATTTGTTATACTGTAGTGAATATTGGTACAGTGATTGATATATTAGAACAAACGTTCTTAGCAGTCAAGAACAATTGTTCTGGTAAAAGGAGTGCAAAAATGAGCACGGTAGGCAGCAGAATTAAAAAAGAGATGCTTAGATTGGGTTATGACTCTAGTGAAATCAGCAAGATAGCTGGGGTAACTGAACGCGCCCAGTATAATTACGAGAATGATATTCGTAAGCCGAAAACTGAATATTGGGAAGCAATTGCCAAGGTAGGAACAAACGTTCAATACATTATAACTGGTGTGGAATCGTCAGTTTCTGTCGAAAAAGCGACAGATGAAATCAAAATGTGCGAATTAGAGGACACGCTAGAGATGATTTATAAGCAGGTAGGTGATGCCTTGGTTGTGGTCAAGCGAATGAGAGGTTTACGATAAATGCGGGGTGTTAGTTTATTGGTTGGGGTGATGTTTGCGCAGGCTGTTTTTGCTGAGGAAACACCACCCCCAAAACCACAAACCTACTTATATGAGTGGTATTCACCTTACACAGGAGTCAAAATTTGGGCAGGCGAGCCGCCAGAGTCATGGGGAAAGCCTCCTAAAGTGGTGTGCATTTGGCAAGAATCAAATTCGTTAGGTTGCTACGATTACTCACTCCCTGAAACCCGCCAGTTTTTACAAAACAAAGCGGCAATTCAAAAGCAACAAACTGCGGATTGGGAGGCATACAAAGCCAAAGAAGCCACCATGAAAGCAGAGAAGGAACACAAAGAATTATTAGCTAGCGAGTCTGGCGAAATGCGTGATGTTCTTAGTAAATCCAAGTCGCGTGAAATCCAAAGAATTGGCATGGGGACAGCGCAAACCGTGGCAGATAGGATTATTGAAATTGCAGAATTATCGCCCCGCATTCAGAAATACCTATCCAGCGGATTACTCAGTGCTGCATCTGTTGCTATATCCAAGATAACTGTAGCAAGCGCAGGCGTGATAAATCCTAAAACAAACATTGAAAAGCTATTAAATAGTTCAGAACCCACAGATAAAGCACTGGGCGAACGAGCGCAAGCCGCTGTTGGCGAGATGGGAGTGTCTATGTTTACGGGTAATGATAGCGATGTCACCAAAGGCATTGCGTATTATGTTGCACAATATGTATCAGCCCTAGAACTTGCCAAAAAATCACAACCCCCTAAAACGCCCTAGAAGCGTTTCTAAGCCCCAATCCTACCCAATCCCCCTACTTTACCGCTAGACCCCTTTTATAAAGTTTTATAAAAGCCTTTTTCGCAGTCTTTAACTTCAGGTTTACCCCCGCCCCGCCAAAATCTTGCTGACAAAATAGTCAACAGGACAATCTCGTCTTTTTTCTTTGCTTTCTGGCTTGTCAAAATGCAGCCATGAACACGAAATCACACTCCAAAATCGGCATAGCACTCTGTCGGCTTAACTCAGATTCAGCAGCGGCGTTTCAGCTTTTCCCCGCTGGGCGGTTTCGCGCCACTGACGGTCGCCCCAAAGACTGCGAAGGCTGGATAGTTGACGACCCCGCCGCTTTGGTCGCCCAAGCCAAAGCGAAAATCAATGATTTTGAAATTGATTATGAGCATCAAGGCATGTTGTCTGCCCAAAACGGACAACCCGCGCCCGCTGCTGGCTGGTTTAGTGGGGCGGCTCTGGAATGGCGTGATGATGGGATGTATGTGGTTTCTGCCAAATGGACAGCCCGCGCTACCGAATTTTTAAAAGCCGACGAATATCGTTATATCTCCCCAGTGTTCCGCTACGACCCCAAAACGGGAAAGGTTTTGGAGCTGCTTAGTGTTGCCCTGACCAACACCCCCGCCCTTGACGGTATGCAAGCCGTGGTGGCGGCGGCAAGTCAATTGATTAACCCACAGGATAATTCTATGGATTTACTCGCAAAATTAATTGCACAGCTCGAACTCCCGGAGGGGTCTGATGATGCAGCCGTTGAGGAGGCTGTTAAGCAACTTCAACAAGCCGCCGCTGATGCTGCCGCCGCTGCCGCAAAAGATAAACCAGTCGATAAGACAGACCCTGCTGCATGTAAAGCTGAGGATGATTTAAAAACCGAATTAGCCAAAGAAGTCGCTGCTTTGCGTGCCGAACGTGATGCAGATGTACGTGACCGCTTGATTACGGATAACCCCGCAAAGCTTTCGACTCCCGGACTTAGAAAATGGGCGCAAACCCAAACATCGGTGGCTTTAAAAGCATTTTTATCCGATGCCCCCGAAATTGCTGCCCTTACGCAATCCCAAACGGGTGGGAGTAATGCTGCCGCCACTTCAAAAGTCGAAATGAGTGATGACGACAGAGCGGTGTGCAGAAGCATGGGGCTTTCAGAGGAATCATTTTTGAAGACTAAACAAGGGAGAACTTAGTCATGCCTGGATTAACAGCACCCCGCGTTAAAACCCGTCGCTTAGGCAGTGACGAATTACTTGATTTCCCCGTTAAAGCAAATGCCGTGATTTATCAAGGCGCAATGGTTGCGCTGCAAACAGGTTATTTAGTTCCCGCAACTGCTGCCACAGGTTTGCTTGTATTGGGGCGGGCTGAAGACTCTTATGACAACACGGGCGGCATTGATGGCGCACTGACAGGGTTAATCCTGAATAACTTTATCTTCAATTGGGACAACAACACCAGCACAGACGCATTAACACAGGCAGATGTCGGCTTAGATTGCTATGCCGTAGACGACCATACCGTAGGCAAGTCCTCATCGGGACGTAGCAAAGCGGGGAAAGTCGTTAAGATTGAAGGCAATCAGGTCTGGGTAGCACAAGGATTGGAGTATTTATAATGCAGGTCACACCAAATTTACTGAAATCGCTCGAAAATGGGTTCAACACCGCGCTTATTGACGGTCTTAACTCATATCTCCCCAATACTTATTGGGCAAAAATCGCAATGGAAACCCAATCTAAGCACGCCGAGGAAAATTATGGCTGGTTAGAAATGTTTCCCGGCTTGCGCGAATTTGTAGGACAACGGGTTATTAATAATCTTTCCAGTGTCCCTTATACCGTCAAAAACAAGACTTTTGAAAACACGATTGCTGTCAAACGCACTGCCATCGAAGACGATGCCATTAATTTGTATGGCAACGTATTCCGTATGCAAGGCGAAGCTGCTGCCATGCACCCCGATGAAATGATGTTTGCAAAAATCTTAGGCGGTTTCGATGCAACGGGTGGGCTGGCATACGACGGACAGTATTTTTTTGATGCTGATCATGTGGGATATGCCGCTAATAAAGCTGAAATCTCTTATTCAAATGTTCAAGCTGGCTCATCTCCTCCTTGGTTATTGCTTGATTTACGCCGCAATTTTATGCGCCCCTTCATTATGCAAAATCGCAGCACAGTTGAGTTCGCAGCACAGAACAAGCCTGAAGATGACAACGTGTTTATGCGTGATGAACACCTGTATGGGGTTCGCGTGCGTTACAACGCAGGCTATGGATTCCACCAGCTCGCACTTGGCAGCAAAGCGGAATTGACGGCTGACAGTTACAGAGCTGCTCGCACTGCCATGATGACGCAACGCCGCCCCGATGGTAATCCGCTCCCTGTTATCCCGTCTTTATTGGTGTATGGGCCTACTAACGAGTACGCCGTGAAGAAGTTAATTAATAGCGACAAGTTAGATAGCGGTGCATCAAACCCGTGGTTTCAAAGCGTGCCGACTTTAATGGTCGAGTGGATGCAATAGGGTTCAGAAAATGGCTAAAGAAACTGAAATCAAAGAAGTTGAAATTAAAGTGGCTGTCACCAGCCGCAACGAAGGCTTTCGACGGGCGGGGCAAGTGTGGACTGCGGAACGTAAGGAAACCACAGTCACGCCTGAACAGTTGTCGGTCTTGCAAAGTGAAAAAATGTTGATCGTAGAAGTTTTGCCACCTGAAAAAGGAGTGAAAAATGAAGCAACTTAAGCAAATCCTAATCGCCTTAATGATGCTGCTTGCCAGTTATCAAGCCAGTGCTTACGAGCTTAACGGCAATTACTGCTGGATGAATCATGAGTATCACTTAACTATGCCCGCTACAGGCCCAGTGATAACTGATAATTTTTACCCAACCCTTAGAGACGCAATTGTCGAAGTGGAACGCACGGCGGGCGTGGTTACAGCCAAAGAGGCGGCGAACAACTGCAAGCTAGACAACCTATTTTTGCGGCATCCCAAGACCAAGGAATTACTCGCAAAGATTACGATTAGCTCTGAGATTGTCTGTAAAGATGTGGTCATTAAAAAATGATTACCGATAGCGTCGCCCTCTTATGCCCTGATGCCAACAGCAGCCAAATTACCGCCGCTGTGCAAGCCGCCCTGTTTAATTACTCGTCACAAAACCCGCCCGAAATCATGGCGATATGTGCCGCGACTGACTCGGTGGTCGAACTTCCCAGCGATTGGGTGGCGGGCTTAAGTAATGTGGTGACGCTTGACCCTGTGCTTGTTCCCACGGCTTCGCAAGGCGCGGGCGCGGGCGCAATCACAGCCGCTTTTAATGGTACGTCTTTAGGAGCATTCACGACCTTGGAAGTTTCGGGCGCGAATGTTGACGCATCACTTAGTGGGGGCGTGTTTCACATCCAAACCCCGCCCCCTACTTTTTCGATTTCAAGTTTCACGGTTTCGCCTGCGGTCTTGGAATACGGCAACGTCTCGCAAGCCGTAACTTTATCATGGGCTTATAGCGGACTTGCGCCCACCAGCCAAACGCTTAACGGCACGCCGCTTGACCCCGCACTACGCACTTTGGTGGTAGATACCAGCGTTTCAAACTTCGCCTTGGTGGCAAATTCGGGGGTAAAAACTGCAACGCGAAGTGCAAGTCTTGCTTATGCCAGCCGTGTTTACAGTGGCAATAGCACAGATTCACATCTTGCGGATTTAAGTAGTTTAGTGGGTGTGTTGAAAGCCAATGCCAGCGGTTCATATAACTTTGCAGCGGGGGCGGGCGTGTACAAATACATCGCAATCCCCGCAAATTACGCGACAGTGAACCCCGACACAGGCTTTATTGATACGTCCACAGGCTTTCCTGTGAGTTTCGACACGCCTTATTCCGTACTTACCACCAATGGGTATGGGTATGAACAGAATTACAACGTCTACCGAAGCTTCAACAAGCTCAATGGGGCGATAACGATTAGGGTTTAACGATGCCGATACGTGGACATACAACCGTCGCCGCGCCTTTGGGGCAAACCGACGAGAGCGATGTGTATGCCACGCATGAGGCACGGCGCGGCAAGGGTGGATTAGTCACAGGGCTGCAAAGTCTTGCTGACCGTGACGCGATACCCCCCGAAAGACGCGATGCAGGAATGATAGTGTATGTGCCTGACACTTTACGGCACTACCTCCTCGCTCCTGATTTAGTGACTTGGCAAGCCGTTAATTTCGGGGCTGCCAGCAATAATTTATACGTTCCCAGTCGCGCCGTGTCGAGTGATGCGGTGCTGGGAATAGAAGATTACAGCGTGTATGTGTCTGCTAAAGACAACGCTGTCACCGTATTTCTACCGTCGTCCGCAGCCATTGGCAATGGGCGGCGTTATGAAATCACTGCCACAGACTTAAGCTTCGCAATCACACTGCAATCGTCAGCAGGTGAATTAATCAGTGGTGATGCAAGTTATAGCTTTGGCAGTGTTTATGACTCGATTGTTGTCGAGTCGTTTAATTCAAACTGGTTTATCAAATAAGGATTTAAACATGTCTTATATTCAATCTGTTCGCGCTCCTGGCTCTGCTAAGTTTATTGGCAATATCGCTGTTGTTGGTGATGTGCCTGTGTCCCCCGCGAAGGGCGACATCTATCACTTGACGGGTGATGTCACTATCAGTGGCACGGCTTTTTTAAGCGGCAATGAAATCATCTACACGGGTAGCGCGTGGGAATTGCTGGGCAAGGATGGTTATGCCACCAAATCCGTGACTGCCAACTACACCTTGACCCTGTTTGACCAAGTCGTCACCGTTGCTGCAACATCCGCTGCGGTTGCTGTGACCTTGCCAGATGCCACCGCAAACGCTGGCAAAACTTACATGGTTAAAGCGACTGACATCACTAATGCAGTGACTTTAGTTCCTGCGGGCAGTGACACGATTGAGGGTGTGGCGGGTGCTTATGCTTATGCAAGTGCAGGCGACAGCTTAACCGTGGTTGCGACTGCTGGTAATTGGGCAATCGTCTAAGTTATTTCAGGGGCGGAAAGCCCGCCCCTTGAAGGAGAAAATTATGACGTATCTTAAACGCAGTGATGGGGCGGTCAAGTTTCTTGGGGGACTTGCTAAGACGGAAATCCTTAGTCTTAGCCCCGGTGTTGGCGACGTTGTCCAAGTCGGCGCGAACATTGATCTGTACGATGATGGCAATATGGTCTTCGCAAAAGACTCGATGATTATCTTTAACGGCAATAATTGGATGCCATTTAGCGGATTGACTCAACTCAACGGAGTTGATGAGTACGATTTAACCAGTAGCCTTACCTTGCCACCTTTGTCGAAGCGGGTGTTTGTTGATTCAACCTCCGCCGCCGTTACTATTACCTTACCTACCATCGGTAATAGCCGTATGCCAGATATTGTTATCATCGCCCGTAAACTGGTTAATGCGATTACGGTTATCCCCAACCCTGATGATGCCATCGATCAGCAGCATATTAATGGCAATCCATCGTATAGCTTCTCGAGTGAGCGGGATGCAATTACCCTGACTCAGGGACAACCTAACGGCTGGGCTATCATTTAAGTTCAGTTTCTACCACCTGATTTATGGGTGGTAGATTAGAGGTCTATGCAATGGATTACACCCTAACCCGCGCCCCCGACATCCTCACCCTAACCACGCCCACGCCTTACGTGCGCATGGTTTACACGGGCTTGTGGACGGCTGACAACTTAACCCCCGCCGCAGAACAAGCGGTTGCCTTGCTTGCCGCCGCCGCACTTTATGATCAGCTTGCGGGTAGCACCATAGACCCACTTCAAAGCACACGTTTTTCGCAATTAGCAAATAATTATAGACAGCAATATTTAGGCATTGCCCCGCATAATTGCGGTGTTTACGCCACCCCTACAAAATTATTAAACCGTTTTGGCGCGACGGAATTAGCGCAACTGTGCAAGATTCCACAAGCCGATTTGTTCGCCCAACAAATTTTGGCGCAGCAATCAAGCCCCACAGTTTACAAACCAGAAGAAACTATGAAAGCGAAAGCCGCCGTCAGCTTGCTGTGTCAAGCCTGTGTCGATGCGGACGCTTATATCACTATTTATTTATCGCGTTACACCACCCCCATTCCACGCCCACTGGTTGACGTGGCGACTAATGCCGCCTGCGATTTAGCGCGTTGGCAGTTATGGGATAAAGGCGAACTAACCGCCGATAACGTCGTTCAACGGCGGTATGAGTCAGCTACGAAATTATTAGAAGACGTGCGTGATGGCTTGGTTCGCACGGGCGACGAGCAGGGCAACTTTGTGCAAATGGTGAACACGCCACGGCGGAGCTGGTAATGGCTTTTTTAGACTTGCAGCCTGACTTAATTGCTCGCGTTCAAGAGGCGTTGCCAGATTATCAAGTGCTACCAGGCATCAGTATTAATGGTTTTTTGACGCTTAAATCTAATTTAGCCCCAGCGATTTTTGTGATTTATGAAGGGCATAGCATCAAAGATACCGCCCGCGCTGGGGCAAGCGTGGCTTATGCACAACTGTGGACACTCATCATGGCAGTGCGTTATGCGGGCGATGACGATGCCAGTTTAGCAATGGCGGCGGCAAATCCCGATATTGATGTGTTGCTGAAAGCCGTCAATGGTTACGCCCCCAAAATGCCTTTTTACCAACCGCTTTATGCAGTTACACCCAAGATTCCCGCGTTCACGGCGGGTAACTTATTTTTACCGTTTTCGTTCAACACGGTTTATACCGTGTCTTCTTAGAGGATTTAATCATGTCAGGATTTATGGGTGCAGGTGATGTATTTGTGCGTCGCACTAATGATGATGGTACGCAAGGGCCGTGGCTGAAAATGGGTAATGTGCCTGTGTTCTCGATTCAACCACAAGGCAAGACGGTATCGCGGGTTAGTACAAGCTACGAAACTTATGGGCAAGTATTAGGGTCGGTGGGGCTTCCTGAGCCAAGCAAACTCATAATTTCATCGGATGAACTTAACCCTGTTAATGTGGGTTTGGCATTACAAGGGATTGTTGAAACCATCGCTGCAAGCGCAGGAAGTGATACTGAAACAATTACCGTTGCAATGGGCGATATGGTCAAACTCAAACATCAAGATGTTTCCAGTGTGGAAATTATTGGGAATCATGTTGAGGGCAAGGACTACCGTTTGTTTGCAGGTGCAGGCATGTTGGAGATTTTACCTAGCGGTAATATTGCTGATGGAACAAGCATTTCTGTTGCTTACGATTATGGCACTAAAGCGGGTTATCGTATTTTGGGGTCACGAGTGGCTTCAATCACCGCTGAAATTATGCTGGATGGACGCAATTTGGAAACGGGTGAATCTGTGGTCGTTACCATTGATAAAGCTATTTTGCAAAGCAAAAAAGAAATGCCATTCATTAGCGGCGATCAAAAATTTGTGACGATGCAGCTCGAAGGGCAAATGCAAACCCTGCCAAGCAAGAAAGAACCTTTCACCGTTACAGTTCGGGGCTAAAAAATGAGACTCGAAACCACAGTAGAAATTGATAGCAAGCGTGCCGCTAAAGTTCGCGAAGTCACTCCCAAAAACTTACGTCAATTTTATAAGTTGATGACGGTTGACCTAGCCAACACCAATATGCAAGCCGTGCTCACTGAACACTGGGATACTTTGCTCAAAGGTTTAGGCGACTGTGTCGAAATGCCCAAAGGCTTAGCGATTGATGATTGTGGACTTTCCACACTGTTAAAAATTTGGGAAGCCTTCAAGGAGGTTAATCCCAATTTTTTGCAACTGATGGACATGTTCGCCAGCAGCCCCGTAATCAGCAAATTGTCAAAAACCTTGAATCCAACGCCTACTACCTCACAGAGCGCGGACACGTCCACGTCTGGGATTACGGACTCTCCTACTACACCCGATGTTGCGAGTTAGCAAACCATGACTAACGAGGTCGCACTATTTTTAAAGCTTGAATTTACCCAGTTTATGCGGGATTTGGCTCGTGCGAAGGGTGAAATCAATACGCTTGGAAGTGGTGCGCCCAGTGATGTGTTCAACGCCAGCGAAAAATCAGCTCGTGAATTGGCGGCGGCAACCCATGACGCAGCCGCCGCTGAAAAAGAACTTGATGCAAACGCCCCGCATAATGCCCGGACTGAAATGCAGAATACGGCAAAGGCGGTTTATCAAGCCCGTGATGCGTTGACGGGTGGCGCATCAACGATGCTTAATACCTTGCAGCAAGTCAGTGATAAGGTTAGCGGTGTTGATGGTGTTATGGCATCTGCCAGCGGCCCTAAAGTGCTATTACAGGGTTTTCTTGCTTTGGCGGCCGTTACCAAAACAATTGAAATATTTGATGAACTCAAAAATAACGTTATTAATACCTCTGCAACTTTCGAGACTTTAGGGGTTCGTCTTAAAACTCTGACAGGTTCACAAGAGGCGGCAAATGCCGCCATGTCGTGGATTAAAGACTTTACTGCCAAGACTCCATTTCAGCTCGACCAAGTCACCAAATCCTACGCGGGGCTGGTCAGTGCAGGCGTAGACGCGAAAAAAATCCTGCCTTCCGTAGGTGATGCGGTGTCAGCAGTCGGGGGCGGCGGGGCAGAAATTGACCGCGTCGTGACCGCCTTGGGGCAGATGAAGACTAAGGGGAAAGCATCGGCTGAAGAATTGATGCAAATTTCCGAAGTGGGCATTCCCGCGATGGAAATCCTCAAGGAAAAACTACAACTAACTAGCAAACAAATGGAGGATTTGGCGGGGTCTGGGGTTTCCGTCGACAAAGCTATTGCCGTCTTAGCCAGCGGGCTTAAAGAGAGATTTGGCGGCGCAATGGAGGCGCAATCAAATACTTATACGGGCATCATGGCAAACATTGAGGACAGTTGGACTCAGTTTTATAGCATGATTGGCGAAGCAGGCGCGTTTGATGCCATTAAAGAAAAAACCAAAGCCGTGCTTGATTATCTTAATCAGGCGTTCAAAGATGGGTCGGCGAAAGAGTGGGCGCAAAACATATCAGCCGTTATGAGTACGGTATTTGCGGTTATATCGCCTGTGCTCAAATTCCCAGTGACGCTTGCCAAAGTCTTTGCATCAACTTATAGCTTTGTCAAAGATTTATTCACAGGTGATTCAATTACTGCGCCTTATCGCAAAGCAGAAGAGGATTATCAAGCCTACGTTAAGTCAGCCCGCGAAAAGCAAGCCGACATCATTTCCTCAGTGAACAAAAAAATAGCACAAGAAGAAAGCAAAAAAAGCGATCAAGAACAAAGTCGCGATTTGCAGAAAATAAAAGACCTTCAAAATCTTATAGAAGTCAAAAAAGAAGCCGCCGAAACCAAGTTCGCCCGCGATGAACAAGGCATTGGCGACGACCTAATTAATAAAATTAGAGACACTAAACAAGCCATTGCTGATATTCAAGACAAGTTTTCAAGCGTTAAGTTTGACCCATTCCGTGGCGGGGCGGTAGGCGGTTTTGCCCAAAATATCGAGAGCATGATGGGCGGGCTAAATAGTCTGTCAGCAGGCTTCCAACAATCTGCTACCAAAGCCCAATTAATGGATCGCCAAACCGCACAATCTGCCACCGAGTCCGCTCGCAAAAGCAGCGAAGCGGAACGCCAGCGTTATGAGCAAACCGCTGCGGCAGCATTGGCGGCTTACAATCGGCAAGTGGCATTGATTAATTCCGAGTCCACAGACGCTGCCACCAAAAACGCAAAATTACGCGCCGCAGAAGAGCAGTTATCACAAGCCCGCAACGCCGCCGCAATGCAAGCCTATCAATCTATCAAGGGATATCGCGATGCTGAGGGTAATGATGTTGTTGCCCTTAACCGCAAAATTGCGCAGGCAGAAACCGCTGCCAGCACGCAATTTATTGCACTCGAAAAAGCCAAGCAAGCGGCATCAAACCAAGCGGCTCAAGATGCGCACGTCAAAAAACTTGAATTGATTAAACTAGAAGGTGGCAAGGCAGAGGAACAAGCTGAAAAATATCGTGAAGCCGATACCAAGCTGTTGCAAACCCGCCTTCAAAATTCGGAAAAAGCTTATCAAGCTATTCGTAATAATCTGCAAAAATCAATGGCGGATTACGACAAGTACCACGCGCAAGTCAAACAATTAGAAGACAGCATCGAAAGCACCAAGACGGGCGCAATCGATAAAGTGCGCGACCTTCGCCGTAAGGATATGAGCGAAGAAGCCGCCGCCGCTGACTTGCGACTTGAAATCAATCAAAAGTTAGCCGCGTCCACAGAAGCGCAAGCGGCGGGCGACACCAAAAAATCACAAGCTTTAGCAGCACAAGCCGAGCAATTGGCGGGTCAACTCAAAGACAACCAAGCCATAGAAGAGGTTGTTTCTGCATCCGCTGCGCTAAAAATCCAGGCATTAAACCAAGAAAAAACGATTGCTAAAGCCAACGAACAAGAGGCAATGCAGCGGGCGCAACAGGAAAAAGCAGCCTTGGCAGAACAAGCCGCGCTTATCCAAAAAAACACTGAAGCCCTTTCGCAACTGTCCGAGACCTTCGGGACTGAGAAAATGACGACTGAAGTTGAAAAAACCAAGTCGTCATTGGAAGGCTTAAAAGAACAGTTGCAACAAGCCAAAGACACGCTCGCCAGCATGGGACAGATGACCATAGATACTACTGGCGCACAGCAAAAGCTTGATGATATTTCAAAGAAAATTGATGACATCAAAGCGAAAGCGAACATCCAAGTTAATGTGCAAGGGGTTGAGGGACACAATGCGGGCGGGGTTGCTGGCATGTTTACCCGTGCGCTGCATTTTGCCACAGGCAACATCGTGCCCGGCGTGGGCAGTGATGACACAGTGCCCGCAATGCTTACGCCTGGTGAATACATCATCAATAAGGGACGCTCCGAAACCTTTCGGGGTCTGCTTGATTTTGTGAACTTCGCCCCGCTCGAAAAAGTTAAAAACGCTTTTTCAGGCGCGTTGAAACTCAATACAGGCGGGCTGGCAATGCCCAACATTCCAATGCCGCGCTTGCCCAATATTCCCGCGATTACACCGTATGCGCCGCGCACGCACAACGTCAATTTAGACTCACTTTCGCTGTCTGTGGGCGGTCAAAGCTTGCCACCCTTGGCGACATCGACCGATTCCGTTTCCGCTTTTGTCAATCAACTTCGCGACTTACAGCGGGGGCGGTCATGATTAAATCCATAGGCGGCATTGTTTTACCCGCCCAAACCCGTTGGAGCGACAGACTCTCTTATATAGGTGTCAAGCAATCAGTTGATTTCACGCTTGGCGGGCGGCAGATTGTCTGGAATCAAAAGCTGATAGGCGGGCGACCCGTCACGTTGGTGTGGGATAAAGAAGAAGCATGGCTGTCATGGGAAACCGTGAGCAATATCCAATACCTTGCCCAAGGCAATAATGAGTTCACTTTTATCTGGGGTGTTGATGTGCGCTTGCAGGTTCGTTTCGATGGTTCTCCTTTATCTTTTGTTGAAGTCGAAGGCTACAACGAAACCGAATTAAATCGCTTTTATGGGCAAATAAAATTAATTGAGGTGGTTTAGAAATGATTACTCCTAATGATATTGGATTCCTTAAAGCAGTAGACATGACTTACTCGCCCACATCGGGCGGGCGCATGAGCAATAACGCGATTACGAGCAACACGCTACGCAATTTATTTGCCGATGTGGATTATTCAGAGCTGCAGGCTGGCACTAATATCAAGCGCAAACTGTTCGTCAAAAACAGCAACACCGATAATTTGAGTGCTCACAACCCGCTGCTGTTTCTGGGCAAAACCCCGACTTCAACCGCTCGCGAATTTTTGATTTTGGGAACACAGACTAATACCTTAAGCGGTGTCGGAACAAGCCCCCGTCGTTATGGTTGCTGCAATATCTCGCAGGCAGTGGCGGCGGGCGACACGATTGTTAAAGTGACCACGCCTTCTGTGAGTTATAACTTATTTCAGGTTGGGGACACGGTCGTGATTACCTCACGTTCCACGCCTGCAAAAGTCAGCAGTGACCCGCTCGAAACTGACGTGCCTTTAGAAGTTCGTAAAATTACCGCCGTCAGTTATTCTGGAGATACCGCCACGATTACCGTCGATAGCGCGTTTGATAATCCTTATCCGCTGTCACGGGTCAATGGAACAACCACGTATTACAGCCGCGTTGCCTCTTGCATCACGCAAGAGGTTATCCGTGCCAAACTGGCTTACACCAGCAAAGCGAGCACCGCAGGCACGTTTGACGACAGCCTGAGTCTTGCCGACAACACCGCCGCGATTCAGCAAACGATTACCTTAACTTTCACGTCGCCAACCTCCTATGCCGCCGTGGGCGACACCCTTGGAAGTTTGGGCACGGGTTCTGTCAGCACCAATTTTTCGCCTATTAATCCGACGTTCTCACGCCCTTACTTTTTACTGGCGGCAACCTCCTTTGGTGGAACGTGGGTGACGGGCGACACCTTAACGCTAACACTTTCCCCCGCATCAATCCCTGTGTGGCTTGAGTTGCTTGTCCCCAGCGGGTCTACCGCTGTCGAGCTTGAGATGTTTCGTCTGTGGGTAATATTCAACTCAGGTAGTAACTAGCATGGGCGGGATTACAACCAGTTTTGACATTGACGTTGGCAAGCTAGACCAAATTACCAACGGAATGTTTGAAGTTGAGTTGGTGGATATTTCGCCCATCAAAATTACGCCCGTCAATATCACTAATAAGATGCTGACCGATGCTGGCGGGGTTGCGCCTAAATCGGAGTGGGAGTTGGACAGTGATACGCCCGCCCAGAAGTTAGCCAAGCAGCAAGCGCAAGCCACGCGACTCGTCAATGCCAAACGTACAGTTTACGAGCGGCTTATCAGTGACGGGGTGGATGTGGGTGGCGACCAATGGAAGCATTACCAATACATGCAAGTTGTGGCGCGGGGCGTGTGCGAACTGCATGTGTATTGCCCACGCGATGATGGTTCGAGCATCACCTGCACGCCGCTTGCGAACCAAACAATGGTTGAAAATACCGTAAGCGTCAACACTGAAATCATTATTGATCATCTTAAACGTCTGCCTGTAACCAAATACGAGGATATAGTGTTCACAGGGAGCGACATCCAAAGCATTAAATACGGATACGACAGCCCGCAGGTTAGCGTGTTGTCTCATACCAATTTTGTAGGTGCTAATGGCAAGCCCGCGCCTGCGCCTGCATGGGATATGGGAAAGCAAGCTTTCGTTTCTGAGACTAAAGTTTTTGGGGTGCTGTCCGTCAAATATGAAACGGAATATGAGGTGTTCGCAATTCAATATGATTTACCCCGCCCTTTAACTACCGCAAATAAACTCGCTTTTTTCTACGGGGCGGGCTTAAAAGATTTAGCTCCTGCTCAAGTTATTGTGCAACGCGGTGGTCAAGGCAGCCTTATCAAATTGCCGCAAAAAATCGAGCCAAGTGCGGCGACGTGGGAATCGACGGGCTATAACACGCAACGTTCAGAAGACCCATCACGACGCAAATTTGAGACCAAACGGATTACAGGGACTGGCGGGGCTTATGTCGATGTTGCCATTCCCACGGAACTATCGTTTGTCGATGGTATGGGCAAAGCAATGACTCTTAAAATGCCTGACATTACAGGGATAGGTTCATGAGTGAGTCATATTATTTAGGGATGTGGGTGCATGTGATTAATGTTCACTGGGGCAACGAGCGATTTTTGAGTTCCGATGAATATGATACCGAGCAAACAGATTTTTCGGAATTGGACTACAACCTAATAGATATGGGTGGTGAATGGGTCTGGGTAACAGATCACGATACATCTTACGGCGGCATGTTTGTTCCAGACCGCAAAGTCTGGAATGCTTACCCCCCGATGCGACAAAATAAAATCCCTTACAACGGGACAATCAAAACCCTTATTTATCCTTATGGCGCAAACGGCGAACAGCCCATTACCTATGATGCGAATTATGCCATTAGTGACGTTTCAAAATTGGGCGACGGTCAATATATAGGTATGCCGCTGCATTTGTTGCGCACAAAATCTGGCTTCATCGGGGGCGCAGATTCGCAAGGTAAAGGTTTAACAGAGCCTTTCTTCAATCCTGTTATTTATATTGCGAAAGGGGCGGTACGGATTGAAGGTGAAGAAACCACCAGTGAGGATATTTACCAGTATAAGGATTGGGACGCGCCAAAATTGGTGGTGGCAGATGTCACCGTCTCAATCTTAGGTAGCAACCCCACACCTATATATATGTTCGATGGCTATGAAACGATGCTCGCCTACAACGGCAAAGGCGACTGTCCAAGCGATAAACCCTTAACTTACACCCCGATGTTTAACATCAGCGGTATCCTGCTGTCGTTTGGCGCAGCCGCGTGCATAGAACAACCTGTATATAGCAGTTCAACTGACTTGGTTATCACTGCCATGACAATCCGCAAACAAGAGGTAACTCCACATGATTACACCTGATAACACAGGCAAGTTCGGCGCATCCCTCCTGACAAAATTTAAGGAGCTAATTGAAACAGGTGTATTGAAATTGATGGCAGGCAATCCTAATGCGCCCGCCGCAACAATCGAGTCTGCTCAACCCTTGGCAACGCTTCCCGTGACTTCGCTTAAATTAGAGGTTGCGAATGGTCAGCTACGCATGGCAACGGCAACAGATACAACAAAAACACCAAAATTCACCGTATTGCAGCCCGGCACAATCACATGGTTCATGCTTGACTGTCGCCAACTCGATATTCCACGCGCCCCAAACAACGGCTATATCAAAGGTGACGTGTCATTCACTGGCAGTTCGTCCGTGTTACGCGAAGCCGCCGAACTGCAACTCAATACCTTATTAATTAGTGCAGGCGATGGCGGGGCATTAAGCGAAATCACGCCAGTTCAATTCAGCATCCGATTGGGATAAATAATCATGCCAGATATTTCAAATCTTAAATTCAAATTGTCGGGCGGGGCAAGCAACACCAACCCCGCGAACAGTTTAGGTGGTGCAATTTCGAGCGCGATCATCCCGCCGCAAACAACCACCGTCGCCAGTAACACCACGGGCTTAAGCGTAACTTATGCGCATAGCAACCCGCTGGGAAGTGGCACGTTGCATTATTACGCCCCGATTGCGGGTGTTTCTGCGAAACCACAAATTGCAACATTGACAATCACCACCACCAATAATCCCGCTGGTAGCGCAGCCAATATGCTTAAGGATAATGGTAGTGGTGCTATCCAAGTCACCGTTTCGACGGGGAGCAAATCTTATACTTCGCCCACATCATCATTCGCGTCACCCCCAACGATTGACGCAACAATTGCAGACTTAGCCAGTAAGATTAATGCGGATAGCACGGCAATCGTTACAGCAACTGCTAACAGCAATATATTAACCCTAACCGCGAAGGCAAGTAATACCGCATACACTTTAGGTTTATCATTAACTAGCTCAACACCGCCCACGCCAACTTACTCAACCACCACTATTAGCAATGGATACAGCAATATCTTTACCAATAGTTACGGGACAACAACTTGCACTTTTGTGACCACTCAAGCCGCCGCCGCTGCGGTTGCAGGCGACTCGCAATCTTATCTGTCTTGGCAACCTTCGGGCGATGCGGATGGTTCTAAAGTTCCCGTGGTCATCAGTACCGCCTACGCTTTAGCCGCCGCCAGCACAGGCACATTACTGGTTTCAACACCCGCCACCTTACCCACGACGGACGCTAATATCTCCGTCACGATTGCCATACCTTATGGCAGTTTGTTTGACGATATTCAGGGGATTGAGAGTTTACAGGGCAACACGGATTATCGATGTTTCTACTTACGCAACGATGACAGTAGTGCACACGCCGACATTAAACTGTGGTGTTCACAGCAACCCGTGGGCGATGATGTTGTCCAATTGGGATTAGATGCGGCGGGCATTAACGGCACTGCTGCCACAATTGCCAATGACACCACCGCGCCCGCAGGCGTAACTTTTGCGGACGCGAACAGCGAAGCCGCCGCCCTCAATATCGGGACGTTGGCAGCAGGTGAATACATTGCTGTCTGGCAAAAACGCAGTATTTCAGCAGCCACCCGTGCGGCGGTGGCAGACAACTTTGAACTGACTTTATCGGCGTTATAAATGGCAACTCAACGGCTGGTTCAGACTTATGATATAAGTGCATCTTTGACGGCGCATCAAACGCTCGTGCAAAGTTACGCCATTAATGCCACGCCCGTTAAGCAATATTCAAAACTTGCACAGACTTATGATATAAGTGCATCTCTGATTACTAAGCAGACTTTAGTTCAGAGCTATACCAGTCAGTCTTCACAGTTCGCAACCCAGCGATTTTTGCAGGGTTGGGAAGTCAATAGCAGTATTCCAGAGACTGTAAAATTACAGAGTCGCTGGAATAGTCATGGCACATATAACCTAGAGTTCACCGCGCCGTTGAACGTGGTGTGGACAACAGAGTGCAACTTCCCCTTGTGGGTTAATGTCGCAATCGCTTACACCTTCCCGATTAACGCAGTCGAGTTCACGACCTGTGATTTTCCGATAGGTGTTACAGCCGCCACGGAATTCATCGCCGCCGTGAACTTTACGGTTTCGAGTAGCCTAGACGTTCCCGTTTTTCTGCAACAACAATATGGTTTAGAGTGCACCATTCCTGTGCGTCTGTTGCCGTATGATGAACTATCCAAAACCTTAGATTGTCCGATTGCCTACCGCGTCAGCACCAGCCTAGACGTTCCCGTATTCATGCAGCAGCAATATGGTTTAGAGTTAATTTGCCCCGTGCGAATGTTGCCGCATGACATGATGGTAGTTGAGTTTATCGCGCCCCTAAAGATACGCATCTCAAGCGAACTGATTGCGCCGATTCACTTTAGGCAACAGCTAGGCATAGAGTGTACTTTCCCCTTTGGTGTAAGTTACCCGCTATATAAGGTGCTTGATGTGCCTGTGGTGCTGAGTTCAACTAACCAGTTTGCAGTTGAGTTTATCGCGCCATTCCGCATGATTGGCAAACTTCTGAGTTTCCCACCCGCCGCAAAAACAGCGGTGGTCAGCGTCTTGACGCAAGCGCAATCCTTGCCGCCCGCCGTGCAAACCCGTGTGGACGCGCTGTTAAACACCTTGGATTCAACACCGCAAACCGTTTCCCCCGACTTGCAAACTGAGATGGCAGACGTGTTGCAATTGCTTGACCCGCCCACCTATCCCGCCGCCAATGCCGCGCTGGAATACGTCAATGGCATGTCGGATGCGCTGACTATTTCCAATAATATTTACCTGCTTCACGAGGGTAAGCGCATTGAGATATTGGATTTCACCCTGCGCCAAGATATTGGGATGTACTGCTTTGTTGGCTCGATTAATTTGCCTGATATTGCGGCGTATAAAGCTGTTCACTTTGGCACGTTAATTACCTTGGTTATCGATGATAACCGCTTTTCAAGTCGCTACAACTTGGTGCTAACTGATAAGTCCTATTCACGCAATGGTGTGGATATGCCCAAACTTACGATCAATGTGGCAAGTCCGACAATTGCCCTCGAAAAAGGGCGCGTGAATGGCGAGATGAATAGAACCTCTGCACGACAAATATGTCAACAGATTATAGGGCAAGAGATTGATTGGCAGATACTTGACTGGATTATCCCAGATGACGTGCTGAAGTTTGATGATTGCACCCAGATTGAGGCAATCCGTTCAATCGTCAAACATTTGGCGGTAGTGCAGACCAATGCGGACGGCACGCTGCGTGTTCAGTATCGCCATCCTGTTTCGCCTACCAAGTGGGATTACGCAACCCCCGCCCGCACCTTGTATGATAACGTGCACAACCTCTCATATTCCGAGGGTTATCGTTGGCAAACTGCTACTTACAACGCTGTCCTTATTGCGAATGCAGAGCCAGACCCTGCTAGTGAGGTTAATTACGATTCGGAATTCAAGGAGGATGCCGATGATAAAAAAGGCAGTGGTGTGTTGCATATTTATCCCAGCATACCGCGTGCTGACGAATCTAAAGTATTAGTTGTTCACACGGGCGATTCATCAATCAAGTTGGGCGTATGTTATCCAACCCAAGTTGAGGTGACTGACCTTATTGAGTTCAAGGATAACAAAGCCACCACAAAACGCCCGATTTTGGGGCTGTTAAAAATAGATTATAAGTCAGTTGATTTAGGCGAAATCGAGATTGGCAAAGACCGCAAAACCCTCAAAACCACTCATCGTGGTGACTATGCGGGGTATTCTCTGTGCGAATTAACTTACACAACGGATTGTTATTTTTGTGATGTCACAGTGACCAAGGCTTTTGATAAGCCCAAACCTACGCAATTCCTAGTTATATAACAGGCAAAATTATGGCAGTCAAAGCAACGTTTCAAATTGATATAGGCAAAAAAGAAGACCTTACTGGTGAGGCTTCCATTGAATTAGATGCTCGCGAGGATGGGCTGAACGCGGGGAAAAAAGAATTTAGAGGTGGGGACACGATTTACTTCTTGCTTCATCGTCCGCCAAACTTGGTGATTGCAGATATAATTACCAGTGAAGGAGAGGCTATGGAATACGGCGAGGTAATGCTTAACGTTACGGATGTCCTTGTGTTTGATTATCCAACTGAGTTATCACAACGCTTGAGCCGCACCCCATACGGGTATCCTAGTATGCGATGGACTGGTAAGGGGTTACCATACTCCCCTAGTTTTGACGATAAAAAAGGCGAAGTTTACTTACCAGTTCCTGTTCCACTAACCAAACCAAAACGTGGGATTGGGGTACTGAAGTGCGAGTACACCGAGTTGGCAACGGTCATCAAGCTTACAACACCCCGCACTGTAGATGATAATCCCATATACAGTATTCACGGCGTTATCGCGGGACACATCGAAGATAAGAGTGCAATATGAGAATTATCTGCAAACGTGGCGCAAGCCCTGACATTAATACTTATCGTTATGCCGAGCAGATTATTGACCCTGTTATCAGCACTATTCCTGTGGCGTTGGAAGTGGGACGTAATGTTATGGATGATAATGAGTCACTTATTCCCGTCACACTGACATCGGTTTACGTTCCCACAAAGACAGGTGACTTACTTGAGGTCAGTGACGAGCTGCAAGCCAATGTTTGGCGAGCTGAGTGCACGGGCGTTGAGTTGCGTTTAGGGCAAGACGGGCGGTTCACAGTCACACAACAGTTGCTTAGGAGGGCATAATGGACTTAGTCAAACAACTTAAAGACGCATTAAGCACACCCCCAAAAGCGGGGGTTGTGACTAAAGTTGAAGGAGGATTAATGAGTGTGGCAACCAGTGACGGCTTAGTCACTAGACCCGTTCAGGTGGGTTTTAAGGAGGGAGACCGGGTTTCACTTACGGCGGCGGGGGTGATTACGCCGTTGTTGGCGGTTTCGGGATTTCAGGTGTTCGACGTGTAAAAATGTAAAAACATTTCATTTTTCAAATCCATTTATCCCATTAATCAGCTACCATTTATCCCTCGCCCCCTCACTTTCGGGGCTGGTATGGATTGAAACGAATAGCGGTATAGGCTGCTCCCACACTGCTTGCAACATTTCACCAGCCTTTCGGGGCTGGTATGGATTGAAACAACGGCGGTTTTTTGGTGGGCGAAAAGTTGGGTTGATTTCACCAGCCTTTCGGGGCTGGTATGGATTGAAACCAAGTGACGCAGTGATTGTTCTCGATAGCCTAAAATTTCACCAGCCTTTCGGGGCTGGTATGGATTGAAACAGAACCTAAATTATCTGGGTGTAATTCTCTTTCTGCATTTCACCAGCCTTTCGGGGCTGGTATGGATTGAAACAGCATTACACCGCTGTCTTTCCCGCCTGAGAAAGAGATTTCACCAGCCTTTCGGGGCTGGTATGGATTGAAACAAATAACAGTTAAATATAATTTAAAGATATTTTATATTTCACCAGCCTTTCGGGGCTGGTATGGATTGAAACAGCATATTGTCTAAAAATCCCATACTATCTCCAAAATTTCACCAGCCTTTCGGGGCTGGTATGGATTGAAACCACGATGAAACTCAAAATAAAATAGACCGCGCAAACATTTCACCAGCCTTTCGGGGCTGGTATGGATTGAAACTAAAGCCCCGCCGCCGCTAAATACCTTGCCAATTATTTCACCAGCCTTTCGGGGCTGGTATGGATTGAAACAGTTCATAAGGCGGCAGGGTTTTTTTGGGGATTATTTCACCAGCCTTTCGGGGCTGGTATGGATTGAAACGAGGGAGACCACCAAAAACCGCGATCATTATCAAATTTCACCAGCCTTTCGGGGCTGGTATGGATTGAAACAAGGTTTTTAACGCCCGCACGAACAAAGAAGAAATATTTCACCAGCCTTTCGGGGCTGGTATGGATTGAAACAGCAGGTAAAGAAAACTGTTTGGTTCTGGATTTTGCGATTTCACCAGCCTTTCGGGGCTGGTATGGATTGAAACTCACTTATACTTCTCCCTTAATCCATCCAGCCCCGAATTTCACCAGCCTTTCGGGGCTGGTATGGATTGAAACCGCCGTCTCTGTTAAAGCCCCGACTAATGTATCTTATTTCACCAGCCTTTCGGGGCTGGTATGGATTGAAACATCAGGCATCTGTCTAAGTCTGCGAAGGTCACGATATTTCACCAGCCTTTCGGGGCTGGTATGGATTGAAACACGTATCACGTTATGCAAGATTCTCGCCAGAGTTATTTCACCAGCCTTTCGGGGCTGGTATGGATTGAAACAGTGTCCCCACTTACCAAGCTTAATGCCGCCCCTCATTTCACCAGCCTTTCGGGGCTGGTATGGATTGAAACCATTTTTAACCGCGCTTTGAACCTTTGCAGATTCAGATTTCACCAGCCTTTCGGGGCTGGTATGGATTGAAACCGCTACGACACCAAGACTGGCAAAGTTTTGGAGTTATTTCACCAGCCTTTCGGGGCTGGTATGGATTGAAACTTAGCCAGTTCCGTATCACCGCGCACATTCACTTCATTTCACCAGCCTTTCGGGGCTGGTATGGATTGAAACTTTTGTCTTTGTCTTTGAAGGTGTTATCTTTTAAATTCATTTCACCAGCCTTTCGGGGCTGATATAGATTGAAACCCGTCCACCGTGCTGCAATAATACGGCTTTG
>Ga0114982_1000129_pt1 | contig 37420 bp, 36 predicted proteins | sample Shrwel_input2_FT_FD_87183 | JGI IMG/M metagenome (GOLD analysis project Ga0114982, IMG submission 87183) | Subsurface microbial communities from deep shales in Ohio, USA - Utica-3 well 1 S input2 FT | ecosystem: Environmental > Aquatic > Deep subsurface > Shale gas/oil reservoir > Produced... | reverse complement strand
GTGAAGCTGCATGAATCAACCTGATGCGGTGCTGCAATACGTAGGGCAGAATATTCGATTTTATCGAAACCAACACCAATTGAGTCAGCAAGAGCTTGCAGAACGGGCTGGCGTGAGTCGACGAACCATCGCGTCTTTAGAAACAGGGATGGTGAATATTAGTCTGACCAAACTTGATGCAATTGCCCATGCTTTGAGTGTGAATTTTAAGCAGCTTGTCACTGTACCAGAGCTTGCAGATTCTGCCATCGTAAGGACTTTGGCATGGCAGGGGGATCATATTGAAAGCCAAGCGACTTTACATGCATCCTTAGTTGCACGTAGCCAAGTCGAATTATGGACATGGTCATTGGCTAGTGGAGAGACTTATGTTGCTGAGCCTGATCAACAAGGATGGCAGGAATTGATCTATGTGATTGAAGGTGAACTCAGTCTTGAATTAATTTCTGGAACACATTTGGTTGTAGCGGGTACATCATTTTTATTTGATAGTTCTTCAGCTTATCGCTATAGCAATCAAGGTACAGGCATACTTCGTTTTATTCGTAATGTGATTTATTGATGTCAAAAGAGCCAAACATTAATGTCTGGCTCTTTTATCTGCTTAATTCTTTCAGTCTATTGAACTAAATCGCATCAAACTGATGTTTACTATGCGTTCCATATTTATCAATCATGATTGAACTGGCTTCATTCAACCCACGTACAGTGACGTTGATCCCATTTCTTTGAAATTTATTCACGACAGAATCGAGCATTGCTACCGAAGTCACATCCCAAATATGTGAATGAGTTAAATCAATGATCACTTCGGACACAGATTCTTGAAAATTAAAACCTTGCATGAATTTTTCTGATGAACTAAAAAAGATTTGTCCTTTCAGATCATAAACACGGGCGTTATTTTCAAAATAGCTTTCAACACGAATGTCGTTCTCTAATTTATTAGCGAGGAATAAAGCAGAAAGTAATACACCTGTGAGTACTCCAAGTGCCAAGTTATGGGTTGCAACCACGACAATAACAGTGGCAAGCATAACCACATTGCTCGTTTTGGGATTGGCTTTAAAGTTGGTCAAGGATTTCCATTCAAAGGTGCTAATCGAAACCATAATCATCACAGCAACCAAAGCCGCCATAGGGATGACTTTTAACCAGTCACTAATAAAGACAACTAAAATCAGCAAAAATACGCCTGCTGAAAAAGTTGATAAACGAGTCAGACCACCAGATTTCACATTAATCATTGACTGACCAATCATGGCGCAGCCCGCCATGCCGCCCATGAAACCAGATGCGATATTGGCAATGCCTTGACCTTTGCATTCTTGGAATTTATCACTTGGCGTATCCGTCATTTCATCAATAATGGTGGCTGTCATCATTGACTCAAGTAGGCCGACTGCCGCTAATGCAATTGAATAAGGTAAGATTATTGTTAAGGTTTCAAGATTTAAAGGAATATCAGGCAGTAAAAATACAGGCAATGTATCTGGTAATGCACCCATGTCGCCTACGGTACGAATATCAATACCTAAACCTACCGCGATCAGGCTAATAACGATGATACAGACCAAGGGAGACGGCAGGATTTTTCCAATTTTAGGCAGGAGTGGAAATAAATAGATGATTGCCAAGCCTAATCCAACCAGTGCATACACATGCCATGTCACATGAACCAATTCAGGCAATTGCGCCATAAAAATGAGGATAGCGAGCGCATTAACAAAGCCGATCACCACAGATTTTGAGACAAAGCGCATGAGTTTTGCGAGTTTTAGATAACCTGCTAGAATTTGAAGTATGCCTGTCAGGATAGTCGCAGCTAGTAGGTATTCCAAACCATGCTCTTTTACTAAGGTGACCATAAGCAGCGCCATTGCACCCGTCGCTGCTGAAATCATTGCAGGACGACCGCCAACAAATGAAATAACGACTGCAATACAAAATGAAGCATATAAACCGACTTTAGGGTCAACTCCCGCGATAATTGAAAATGCAATTGCTTCGGGAATCAGCGCCAATCCCACCACGAGACCAGCCAATACATCGGCCCGGATGTTAGAGAACCATTGTTCTCGTATATTGGAAAACATAGAAATAGCCTATTTTTTGAAAAAAATTTTAAAGGCTAGTGATGTGATATATAAAAACACACGACTACACCACATCACTAGACAGTGATGAGTTATTTACACGAGGGGACTGTAAAAACTAGGGTGGCGTAAGTGTCATTATAAAATTGAGAGTCGATAGGAAAATCGAGGTAAGGATAACATTTAAGCTAAAAAAGCTCTAGCCATTATTTAAATCGCTAGAGCTGCGAATGATTAAAGTGATTGTTCATCTAACAATAGTTGTGCTTCGCGAAGGCTCAATGTGCCTTCATAAATTGCACGACCAGTAATTGCACCTAAAATGCCTTTTTGACCTTTTAAGTGACGAACATCATCAAGGTTGGTCACACCACCAGATGCGATCACAGGCAAGCCAGAGTATTGTGCTAACTGAACAGTTTGTTCAACATTGACACCTTGCATCATGCCATCACGTGCAATATCAGTGTATACAATGCTAGATACACCTGCATCAGCAAACCGTTTAGCAAGATCAGTTGCTTTAACGTCAGTGACATTGGCCCAACCATCAGTTGCAACCATGCCATTGATGGCATCGATACCGACAATGATGTGACCTGCAAAACGCTTACATGCTTCTTCAACAAATTCAGGTTCTTGTACGGCTTTGGTGCCGATAATAACAAAAGATACGCCTGCTTCTAAATAATGTTCAATCGTTTCAAGCGAACGGATACCGCCGCCAATTTGGATTGGAAGCTCTGGTTGCGCGCGAGCAATTGCTTCAACCACGGGTTTATGAATTGGTGTACCTGCGAAAGCACCATTCAAATCAACTAAATGTAAACGACGTGCGCCTTCATCAACCCAATGTTGAGCAGTTGCCACTGGATCATCAGAGAAAACGGTATCGTCTTCCATACGACCTTGTTTTAAACGGACACATTTGCCATCTTTCAGGTCAATTGCAGGGATGATTAGCATGCTTTCGCTCCTTGCATCATCATAAAGTTTAAATTGGCTACATATTAGCAAAGTATTGATCAATCGCTAAGCCTTGTCTGTTGAACCTTCAAGTATTCTTGCAATTTGTTGTTGAATTTGAGTGGACAATATTTTCTGATGATACAGCTGTTGGCATATCAACAATGCGGCATAAGCATCTGCGGCAGCATAATTGATTTGTTGAGGACTGAGCTGTTTGACAGACCAGTTTGAAGTGCTGATTTTTTTGCTTTTGACAAAATAGCGTTGGAAGAGCAGGGCAATTGCTGTTTGTACACCGACTTGAGCGTTGTAACCAAAACTCGAAAAACTTTTGGAAAGTTCAATCAGTGATTTGGGTTCAATTCCTTTACGGCGGAAACTACTCAGATCATTTTTTAAGCCAAAACCAACTTTAAGTTGATGTTCATTTTCTAAAATAGGCTTTAAAAATACTAAGATTTCTGGAGTAACTTGAAATAAATAAGCTTTTTCAAGAGTTGCAAGCTGAATAAGATGTGGCCCAGTCGATTTTTCTCCGACCTTGAATGTAGGTTTAGACTCAGTATCAAAACCAAAGATAGGTGTTTGATAGAGTTCATTTTGAATAGATAAGTATTGTTGTGGTGTTTGAATCACTAAAATCTTATCAGTATCTAAGTTTTGAAATGTGGGTAATGCACGGATGTGTTCTTTGCTTAAAAGCGTTGTTTGCTGTGGCATTTCCATTATAACGAAACTCAAAACTTTGGTTTGAGCTTAAACGTTTTTATTGAAATGAAAAAGCCAAGTTTGGAAACTTGGCTTTTATTTGAACTTATTCAGCTTGATTAAGCTGCTGTTCAATTTGCATTTGCTGACTTTTCTCTATATAGCTTTGATATGCAGGAATTGCTGTTGCTGCAATTGCTAAAATACTGATTGGGAAGACGATAATATAAATCCAAGCTAAAACCTTTTCCCAACCTTGAGTAATACGAGGCAACCCATAATTATTTGTGTTTTCATCACCTTTTGCACAACTTAAATAAATAACAAATAAAAAGTTGATCAATGGAACAAGCATTACAAGTGATAACCAACCAGTTTGATTGCGGTCATGCAAACGACGAATTGAAAAAACGAAGCTAAAGTAGATCATTGCAATATAAACAATGATAAAGAGTCCACCGAATACATACAACGATGAGCCTGTTGATGAGCTGCTAAAAGTAGGGACTAGAAATGCTGCGATAATACCTAAAATGAATACGAAGACCATAAGTAACATATTCCAGCCTAAGTAAGACAGTCTGCCGAAACGACCATTTGCACTAAAACCTGAATCATTGGTTTGAAAATGAGATGACATATTATTTTCCTGTAGTCACTGATTTTTAAAATTAATTTTGAAACGATGTGCTGTTTGATTTTTATTCAAAACGTTTGCATGATATGCAAAAAGTAATTAGAAATAAATAAAAATAAAGCCAATTTCAAATTGGCTTTATTTTCAGAAATTAAATTCATTCAAGTGATTAAATTTTCCATTCCACAAAGTTCTTTAACAGCTGTAACCCAGCGGTATGACTTTTTTCAGGATGGAACTGCGTTGCAAACAAATTGTCTTTATGAATCGCAGTGCAAAAATTCACGCCATAATCACAAGTTGCCGCAGTAATAGCAGCATCTTTTGGTTCTACATAGTAACTATGTACAAAATAGAAACGCGCATCTTGTTCAATGTTGTTCCACATTGGATGACTTGGATCAAGTTGATGCACTTGATTCCAGCCCATGTGTGGTACTTTCAAATTTGAAATTTCTGGGAAGTGTTTAACAACACCATCAAAAATTCCCAAAGCATCGACACCACCATTTTCTTCAGAGCTTTGTAGTAGGGCTTGCATACCGACACAAATCGCTAAAACAGGTTTGTTGAAGGCAGCTTGACGAACGACTTCATCAATGCCTGCTTCATGCATACCTTGCATGCAATCACGCATGGCACCCACACCTGGGAAAACAATTTTATCCGCTTTGGCAATTAATTTAGGATCATTCGTCACATCAACAGTAGCACCAACGTGTTCTAAGGCTTTCGCCGCAGAGTGCAAATTACCCATACCATAATCGAGTAAAGCAATACGGGTCATTACAAACTACCTTTGGTCGAAGCAATACTGTTTTCTGCACGTGGATCAATTTCACATGCCATACGCAAAGCACGTGCCATTGCTTTGAACACGCTTTCAATCTGGTGATGACTATTTTTGCCTTTGAGATTGTCAATATGCAATGTCATTAATGCATGATTGACGAAACCTTGGAAAAACTCCGAAAACAAGTCCACATCAAAAGTTCCGATACGCGCACGAGTAAATGGAATATCCATAAATAAACCCGGACGACCAGATAGGTCTACTACAACACGAGAAAGTGCTTCATCAAGTGGTGCATAAAAATGACCATAGCGACGTAAGCCTTTTTTATCACCCAAAGCTTGCGCAAAAGCTTGCCCTAAGGTGATTCCACAATCTTCAACGGTGTGATGATCATCAATTTCTAGATCACCGTCGCAATGAATATCGATATCAAATAGACCATGGCGCTTGATTTGATCAATCATATGGTCTAAAAATGGAACTCCAGTGTTGAGTGTGCCTTGACCAGTACCATCGAGATTGAGACGAACTCGAATTTTTGTTTCGTTGGTATTTCTTACCACTTCACTGATACGTTGCGTCATGGACACGTTCCTCAAAAAACGTCAAAAATGATTGAATTAAAAACCAATATTTCGCTGTGACGAAAAAGTGACAGCATCATAGTTTGCTCAGGAGGGTTAATCAATGCCTATTAGCGTACATGCTTACAGTTCTCTAGATAATCTAGGGATTCGTACCCAGCTAGAGCGACTTTACGATACCAGCCCAGAGTTTGGCGATGGGCAAGATGCTATGCAGCAACTTGAACAAGATCTACAGCAATATACCACAGTTTATACCGCTGAATTTAACACCAAAATTATAGGTGCAATTTGGGTAACAGGACAAGGTGAAAGCCGCGTTTTGGAATATATTGTGGTGCATCCTTCTAACCGTGGTCGTGGTGTGGCTGAGCGTTTAGTTGAAGAAGTGTGTCGAATGGAAGAAGAGCATGGCGTAAAGCAATTTGAGCCTGGTTGTGGTGCGATTCATCGTTGTTTATCGCACTTAGGTAAAATCTAAAAACACTGAATTTTGAGGATGTGTAGCAAAATTAATCGCTTGTTAGAAAAAAACGCAAATTTGCTTGACGTGTTTTGACAAACATTGTTTAATACGCCCACTTTGGCGCGATAGCTCAGTCGGTAGAGCAACGGATTGAAAATCCGTGTGTCCCCAGTTCGATCCTGGGTCCCGCCACCATAAATTTGTATTTTCAATCCCTGATCCCATCAGGGATTTTTTTTGTCTTGAAGTGTGTTGCGTGAAAAATGGGCAGTTAAATCAAAAGCTCATGATAATTATTGACTATTGCGCTGAGATACGGCTTAATACACCCCATTGGCGCGATAGCTCAGTCGGTAGAGCAACGGATTGAAAATCCGTGTGTCCCCAGTTCGATCCTGGGTCCCGCCACCATATTCAAAAACCCCAAACTCAAGTTTGGGGTTTTTTTATGGAAAAATTTAACCCAATTTATTTAAGAGTAAAACTGCACTTAAAAAAGATTCTTTATGAATAATAAGAATATGTTTCTCAGTTTTATTTGGTTATAAGAATAAAAGAAAAACAATATGCTTGTGTATATATTATTTTTATCGAAGATAAGTTATGCAAAAATTTATTGGGGTGGCACTGCCCGTGATTATTTTATCGACCCTCACGCAGCATGTATTTGCAACTACAGGCTATTTTATGCATGGTTATGGGGTTAAATCTCAAGGCAATGCAGGCGCTTCTATAGCTTCATTTAACGACGCACTCACCATCGCAAGTAATCCATCTGGTTTAAGTTGGATTGACAGCCGAGTTGATGTGGGAGCAACTTTATTTAATCCTAAACGCTCTGCGGAAATAGAAGGAAACTTGGCAGGTGCCAACGGACAATACAGTGGTAATGGTCGTGAATACTTTGTACTACCTGAATTTGCGATCAATAAGAAGGTAAATGATACCGTTGCTCTAGGCTTAGCGATTTATGGCAATGGGGGAATGAACACGACTTATAAACGCAACCCTTATGCAGCATTTGGTAATACAGGAGAAGCAGGTGTTGATTTAGCTCAAGTCTTTATTTCACCTGCGGTCGCATGGCGCTATAGCGAAAATCAATCCATTGGTATTGCAACTAATATTCTTTACCAACGCTTTGAAGCGAAAGGTATTTCTGGTTTTGCACCGTTTTCAAGTGATGCACAAAAACTAAGTAACCAAGGTAAGGACTCAGCAACAGGTATTGGTGTGAGGATCGGGTGGAGCGCCAAATTAAATGATGTTGTAACGGTAGGAGCAAATTACTCTTCAAAAATTGAAGCGGATAAATTTGATAAGTACCGTGGTTTATTTGCGCAAGCGGGTAGTTTTGATGTTCCAGAAAGTTACGCCATTGGCGCAAGTTTTCAGATCACACCAGCCTTGAAAATATTAGCGGATGCTCAACGAATTAATTATTCGGATGTTGATTCAGTTGGTCATCCTTTTAGTTTAGCGTCAGTGATGGCGGGTAATGCCTTTGGAACGGAAAATGGGCAGGGCTTTGGCTGGAAAGATATTAATATCTATAAATTGGGGGCAACGTATCAAGTTGATCCACAATTAACCTTGAGAGCAGGATATAGCCATAATGATCAACCCATTCCGAATGATCAAACTTTTCTAAATATCTTAGCACCTGGCGTCATTCAAGATCATTTAAGCTTGGGTGCAACATGGAGTGTGGATCAGAGACAGGAGTTGAGTGTTGCTTATACTTATGGCTTGAAGAAAAAGGTAAAAGGTAATCAATCAATTCCTACAGCTTTCGGAGGCGGTGAAGCTAACCTAGAAATGGATCAGCATATTCTCGGATTATCTTATGGTTTGAAATTCTAATTTAAAAAAAAGCTGAATTTTTTAGATTCAGCTTTTTATTTTTAAAATAATGAATTAAGCAGTTTTTGCGAGCTTTTCAGCAGCTAACATATGACCTGTTTCTTCAAAATTAGCATGCCATGACAATGCTTCACGAAGAATGTGAGGTGTATGACCACCGCGCTCACAAGAGCGATCAAAGTAATCGTTTAATGCCGCTTTGTAGAGAGGATGTACACAGTTGTCGATGATCACGCGTGCGCGTTCACGAGGTGCTAAACCACGTAAATCTGCTAAACCGACTTCTGTTACTAAAATATCAACATCATGCTCATTGTGGTCAACATGGCTGACCATCGGTACGATTGATGAAATATCACCACCTTTGGCAATTGATTTGGTCACGAAAATGGCTAAATGTGCATTACGAGCAAAGTCACCTGAGCCACCAATACCATTCATCATTTTGGTACCACAAACATGAGTTGAATTGACGTTGCCGTAAATATCAAACTCAAGTGCAGTATTAATTCCGATAATACCCAAACGGCGCACAATTTCAGGATGGTTTGAAATTTCTTGTGGGCGTAATACTAATTTATCTTTGTAGTGCTCTAGATTGCCAAATACACGCTCGCCACATTGAGCAGAAAGTGTAATTGAACTACCAGAAGCGAATTTCATTTTGCCTGCATCGATTAATTCAAAGGTACAGTCTTGTAATACTTCTGAATACATCACTAGATCTTCGAAGTTTGAATCTTTCAGACCTGTTAAAACTGCATTGGCAATTGAACCGATACCTGCTTGCAGCGGACCTAAGTTTTTCGCTAAACGACCAGCCGCAACTTCTTTCTCAAAAAATTCAATCAAATGATTTGCAATGCCTTGAGTTTCATCATCTGGCGGTGTCACAGTTGACGGTGAGTCAGCAGTATCATTAAGCACGATACCGACGATTTTCGCTGGATCAATTGGAATTGCCTTTGAGCCAATGCGATCATCTACTTGGGTCAAAGGCAATGGGGTGCGTGTTGGACGATATGTTGGAATATAAATATCGTGTAAGCCTTCAAAGTTTTCACTGAGAGAGGTGTTGATTTCAACAATTACTTTTTCCGCGAAAATGGCAAAACTTGCAGAGTTACCGACAGACGTTGTTGGAACAATGTGACCATCTTCAGTGATTGCAACGGCTTCAATTACTGCAACATCAGGGCGTTTGAGTTGCTGATTACGCATTTGTTCAACAGTTTCAGACAAATGCTGGTCGATAAACATCACTTCGCCGTTATTGATGGCACGACGCAAAGTATTATCAACTTGGAATGGCATGCGACGCGCAAGAACACCTGCTTCAGTGAGCTGTTTGTCTAAGTCGTTACCTAGACTTGCACCTGTAATTAACGTGATTTTTAACGGATTTTTTTTGGCTTGTTCAACCAGTGCTTGTGGAACAGCTTTCGCTTCTCCAGCACGAGTAAAACCACTCATACCAACCGTCATATCATTTTCAATAAAGCGCGCTGCTTGTTCAGCACTCATTACTTTGTCATGTAGGGAAGCAAGGCGAATACGACTTAAAGACATGATCCATTCTCAATATACTTTTTAATAGATATGGATTTTAACGTTAAAAAGTGAAAAGGGAATTGGATTACGGCTAAGGTCTAATATGTGAAATCCGTGATATTTTTTCAGTATAAAAAGTGACATTTTAATCTGCCACTTTTTGTTTTAAAAATGTCCAGTTAGAGTCTGTCTGATTTTATCAAGTGTATTATTTTGAGGTTCTTCTTCTGTGGTTGTCGTAATTGGCAGAGAGATTACGACCTCTAAACCACCTTGTTCTCGGTTGCGAATATTGATTTGTCCTTGATGGATCTCCACAATTCGCTTCACAATCGCGAGTCCTAAACCACTTCCTTGAACAGTCCGTGCCGAATTACCACGAACAAAGGGCTGCATGAGTTCCTCGACTTGATCAGGTGGAATACCTTCGCCGTGGTCAGCAACTGTAATCAATATATGTTCATCGACATGACTGGCTGAAAGCTCAATCGGTTCGGCTCCATATCGTTTCGCATTGTTAATCAGATTTGCGATTAAACGTTTTAAAGATAAGCTTCGAGCTTGAATGATAGGTAGCTCTTGCATTGCAAAACGTATATCTAGTGGTTTGAACTGTATAACTAGTTCTTGCAATAACGTATTGATGTTGGTATCCGTTAATTCCTCATCTGAACCATCACGCATATACGAAATGAATTGATTGAGAATCGCATCCATATCATCGACATCATAGATCAGACCTTCACGGAAAAACTCATCAGGCAGCATTTCTGCGGTGAGTCGAATGCGTGTTAAAGGAGTACGTAAATCATGTGAAATCCCAGCCAACATGATTTGTCGATCACGTTCAGTTTGTTCAAGTGTATAGACCATATGGTTAAAGGCTTGGTTAACTTGACGAATTTCAAAAGGTCCATGATTGGTATCTAAATAAGGCGCTTTTCCTGATTTACTATAACTACTGGCGGCATTCTGTAAACGACGCAATGGTCGATTCATTTGTCGAACTAAAATGAGAATAATAATGGATGAAAAAATTGGGACACCAAATAACCAAGCAGAGATCAATTCAACACTGTAATTGGTATAGGTTTTTAACGGTTCTCGCACCCAATTACCATTCATCTCTGGTGTTTGAATCCAAATTCGAGGGATGGGTTTAAATTTAAAATAAACGGTAACGTTATCGACACCTAGTTCTTTAGCTAGTTTTGCCTCGATCTGATTTGTAAACAGTTCCGCTAAGAACTTATCTTCGACGACTGGGAATTCTTTAGGATCAGTGACGTACTCGATACCAATACGATTTTTAAGCCAAGTATCGACATCGACTTCAGTATCACGATGCAGAATCCGAATATCAGGATTATTGACTAACTCTAATTCGATGGCGAGATAACGCGCATGTTGTTGTAATTCTGGTAAATATAAAGTTCGCCAAAAGAACCACAAGGACATGAAAAGACTAAAAAATACCGTAAAAAGTACCAAAATCGTGGTACGCATAGCGGCTGAACGCGGCTTAATTTTATCTAAAAAACGTTCCCATTTGGTTCGTGGCCGTTCTGAATAAGCCACGAAATCAGTAAATGCTTGCGGATCGATTGGTTCAAGTTTCAAGAATTTGCTTCCTAAGCTTATTCAGCACCATCTGGAACAAAAACGTAGCCTACACCCCAAACCGTTTGAATGTAGCGAGCACGGGCTGGATTATCTTCAATTAAACGACGTAAGCGAGACACTTGAACATCAATTGAGCGCTCCATTGCACCCCATTCACGACCACGCGCTAAGTTCATTAGTTTATCGCGAGTTAATGGTTCACGAGGATGTTGAACGAGTGCTTTTAGTACCGCAAACTCACCTGTGGTTAACGTGACCACTTGACCTTCACGAGTTAAAGTACGTGTAGAAAGATCTAATGCCCATGGACCAAAACTGACCACTTCAACCTGTTGGCTTGGAGCACCAGGCACTTCGCGGACTTGGCGGCGTAATACAGCACGAATACGCGCTAAAAGTTCATTTGGGTTGAATGGTTTTGGTAGATAGTCATCTGCTCCTGCTTCTAAGCCTGCAATACGATCAGAATCGCTGCCACGAGCAGTAAGCATAATAATAGGTGTGTCGATATTCGACTGACGTAAACGACGACAAATACTTAAACCATCTTCGACAGGCAACATGAAATCAAGAACGATCAGTGAGAATAGCTCACGTTGAAGCAGACGATCCATTTGCGTAGCATCATGGGCAGTTTTGACCACAAAACCTTTATCTTCAAGGAAGCGCTGTAAAAGCGTACGTAAACGCACATCATCATCGACGACTAAGATACGTTCGACTCGATCTGTTTCATGGTGTACGGTTTCCGTCGATTCGGCAGGTACAACTAAACTCATGATGTGTGCTCCTTTATCGTTTATTGTCATCGTCTTATGCAATGATCGGGAGTATAAGGTTCATTGCACGGTTTTGGCTATGTTATAAAGCAACAAATATTGCCAATAAAATCAAGAGATAGATACCAAATGTATACAGGTAAAATCATGACAATCAATCTATTTTTTCAATATTTAGCTAAAAAACTGTTGGTATTTTAGAAACATTGGTGAATTAGCATTATCTATTGAAATAATATTCAAAAAAACAATAGTGGATTTTATAGTCATGGACTTTATAATCAGTGCTTTTAGACTTAACCCTAGTGGAATCAATCACGATGACTGACTTAGTTCAGCAGTTGGCAAATGAACTCGCCGTACGTCCAAACCAAGTAGAAGCTGCTATTCGTTTAATTGATGAAGGCGCTAGTGTTCCTTTTATCGCTCGTTACCGTAAAGAGGTCACACAAGGCTTAGATGATACGCAATTACGTCAACTCGATACACGTTTAACTTACTTGCGTGATTTATACGAGCGTCGTGAGAAAGTAATCCAGTCTTTACAAGAACAAGATAAATTAAACGATGATTTATTGGCACGTGTAAATGCGGCTGAAACAAAGAATGCGTTAGAAGAGATTTATGCGCCTTATCGTCCAAAACGTACCAGTAAATCGTTTAAAGCAAGAGAAGCGGGTTTAGGTCCGATTGCTGAGAAAATCATTAACGATCAAATTGATCCAGCAGAAGCGTTGGCTGATTTTAGTCATGAAGATTATCCAGACCTTGAAAGTCAACTCGATGCAATTCAGCATATTTTGATTGATGATTGGGCACAAAATATTGCGCTCACCACTGAATTAAAACAAACTTTTGCTAAAACAGCGTTATTAAAAAGTACAGTCGCTTCTGAAGAGAAAAAAGAAGTTGGCAAAAAATTCCGTGATTATTTTGAATTTTCAGAAAATTTAAACAAGTTACCTTCTCATCGTTTATTGGCGATGTTACGTGGTCGTCAAGAAAATGTACTGGGTTTAAAAGTAGATGGTGAAGATGATGCACCATTAGTACGCATCGAAAATGAATATAATCTTGAACAAATTCAACCACAAAGCCGTCAGGATTATTTAAAACAAATTGCAAAATTATTTTGGCTTGGTAAGATTCGTCCGCAAATTGAACATTCATTATTGACTGATAAGCGCTTAGCTGCTGAAGCTGAAGCGATGGATGTTTTTGCTGAAAATTTACGCCACTTATTATTGTCTGCACCTGCGGGTGGGCGTACCACTTTAGGTGTTGATCCTGGTATCCGTACTGGCGTGAAGCTTGCTGTGGTGAGTGATGCAGGTGATGTTCTCGCACATAGTACGATTTACCCGTTTGCACCGAAAGAAGATAAAGAAGGTTCGATTGCGGAGCTTGCTCGTTTATGCAGAGAGTTCCACGTGGAACTTATTGCGATTGGTAATGGAACTGCAAGTCGTGAAACCGAAGCCATTGTAGCTGAAATGATGGCTGCCAATACAGATTTAAATCTGACTCGTATTACTGTCAGTGAAGCAGGGGCATCGGTATATTCGGCAAGTGAACTCGCTTCTCAAGAGTTGCCAGAGCTTGATGTTTCAATTCGCGGTGCGGTTTCAATTGCACGCCGTTTACAAGATCCATTGGCTGAGCTTGTTAAAATTGATCCGAAATCAATTGGTGTGGGTCAATATCAGCATGATGTAAACCAAACTGGTTTGGCTAAAACACTGGATGCTGTGGTTGAAGACTGTGTAAACGCAGTAGGTGTCGATGTGAATACCGCATCTCCAGCGATCTTGGCGTATATCGCAGGTTTAAATAAATCTATTGCACAGCAAATCGTTGAATATCGTAAAGAACATGGTCGTTTCGATAACCGTCAAGCCTTGAAAAAAGTGCCACGTTTAGGTGAGCGTACTTTTGAACAATCAGCAGGCTTCTTACGTGTTCAAAATGGTTCTGAGCCATTGGATGCATCAGCAGTTCACCCAGAAAGTTATGGCGTTGTTGAAAAGATTGTTGCAGCAAAAGCAACAACAGTAAAAGACATTATTGGTAATACTGAAATTATCCGCCAAGTCAAAGCAGATGAGTTTGTCGATGACAAATTTGGTTTGCCGACGATTCAAGATATTTTAGCTGAACTTGAAAAGCCTGCTCGTGATCCACGTCCAGAGTTTCGTACTGCCAAGTTCCGTGAAGATATTACGGAAGTTGCACAACTGACTGAAGGCATGCAGCTTGAAGGTGTAGTGACCAATGTGACCAACTTCGGCGCGTTCGTAGATGTAGGTGTACATCAAGATGGTTTAGTGCATATCTCTGAACTTGCAAATGAATTTGTTTCTGATCCGCATAAAGTGGTGAAACCAGGTCAAATAGTGCAAGTACGTGTGATGCAAGTTGATGTGGAACGTAATCGTGTGAACTTGAGTATGCGTGCAGAAGGTTCTGCACCTGCTAAAGCGCCACGTCAGCAACAGCGTCCACAGCAAGAGCGAACTGAACGTTCAGAGCGTAAGCCTCAAGGTCAACGTCCGCCACGTAAAGAAGGTGACTTTAAGCGTCCGCAAAATAACAAGCCAAAAACTGAAAAACCACAAGAGCAAAAAATCGGTGGTTTAGGTGCTTTGCTATTACAAGCAGGGATCAAAGGTTCTAAGTAACTGATCAAATAAATAAAAGCCTCTTCGGAGGCTTTTATTTTAAGAGGTGCTATTTTTATAATTCAGTATAATCAGGCTGTATACCCATAATTCTCAATTTTTTCAAGGGTATATCAATTGGAATATCTATTTTATCTTGATCAAATATGACTAAGTTGTAACCGTTTCCAAAAGAGCTATTAAACATTAATCCATCAATCCCACCTAAATTTTTAAAAAACTCAGTAATGAATTGAGTTGGTATATAATCGAGATGTGAACGATTAGGCAAAACAGGTAAAGATAACTCTTTGGCGAATTGATCTAATAAATTAACTAATTTCATAATCTTATGAAAATCATCTGTAGAGCTTAAAGATATGAATGAAATATCTTTTTTGGGATCACATAAATTAATAACGTTAATATCTTGTTTGACTTTTAAACAAGCAATATAAACAGTTTGCCCGTTACTTGGACGAATCTCTGTTAATGCAGTTTCAATTAACTGAGCTGTATATAGATAAGAAATACCATCTGGATTAGCTCTACCTATAGTCACTTTTTCTAAAGGAGGTTTGTTCATTTCTTGATGTTTAAGTATATTATCCGATATTCGAGCACGAAAAAGTGTATCAGAAGTAGTAATTTCATAATTTAGTTGCTCAATTACCTCTGTAAATTTCTCAAATAGGTTTCCAGTTTCAAGAAAAGCATCTCTGTATATCTCAATTTGAGGAAAGAAACGATTATTATGTTTTAGTTCATATTTAAAGGCTTCCCATTCATTCTGAGTATTAGTTGGAAAGTTTTTATATTTTTTGTTAATGAACTCTTGTTTATTTTGTAGAGCATCTTCAATTATTTGCTCTTGAACGTTACTAGTAAATAATTTAAATTCACTTGATAGGATATGGAATAAACTATAACCATCTGTATCTTTTTCAAATATGCTATCAATCACTTCAATAAGAGGTGAGATTAGCATATACAATTGATCTATATTTATAGTACTTGCATCATTTGTTCCGCAATAATGACAACGTGAAATTCTACCTATTGAGTTAATTTGTAACTTCAAAGCTTTATCTGAAAAACAGTTACTACAACATTTTCGAACCATTAGTCTTAATCCTTTGATTCTAAATATATATTTATTGTTTCAATATGATGCATTATTGAATTTTTTTTAACTTGCCCTAACCCTGGGAAATGTCCTATTTTGTATAAAAAAATGAACTCTTGTAGTCCTTTGGTTTCTTCGAAAAGGATTTTCTTTGATTGGAAATCAGAAATAAGTTTCGTTAACGCTTCCTTAAATTTAGCACCAGGATTAGTGGGTGTTCCATCGTCTTCTGAGGAATAGTGACGAATGAATAACTCATCAAATCTTTGAGAATCAATATACGATGCATGAACTGTTACAACATAGGCTGGACCACCACCTTCAATAAAATCATCGCCCGTAATAGTATAATCACCAAAACCTATATTATTTTCTTCATGATAATAACTATGTAAGGCTGAGAATGATGATTCTTGAGGATAATCTGCATTTCTTAGTTGTCTTTTAAAAAAGTCCTCATAGACAACTTTATTGTGTATAAGTCTTTTAACTTGTGGACTATTATCATTTTGAATAAAATTAATTCTTGAGATTTTTGTAAAATCAATCAGTTCTTTATCAATGCCTTTCTGAATAAACAAACCAAAATTATTTAATTTTAAAAAATCATTGTATAAATTCGTCTTTTCATTGATCGAGTAGAGTGGTGTATACTCGATATTCTCTATCTTTGTTATGAGTTCACTAAACTCAGTCTGTGATTTTTTAAAGTCACCAATTATTGGGTTAATGATTATATAAGGTACAATACCATTCTTATTTAGGACCTCAATGGTTTTACAGAGTGCTTTTATATCATTTTTCACAGGTTCAATAACAGGAATAAAGTTTTTAAGTCCTAGCTCTGATAGTTCTCGAATAGCTAAAAGCTCATTAAGTTTTCCTCTTAAAATTGGATAATACATTAAGGTCTTTCTCCGAGAAAAAGCTAATTAGGTTTTTAATATCATTTTTATTGAATTTAAAGCTTATCAAAGCATTAGTCAAAGGGTGTGGTAGAGTATTTATTGCTTCAATATTATTCTTTCTGTGTTTTTTTAAAGTTTTTAAAAATAAATTGTTCACAACATCTCTATCAGATTTATTTAGAATTTTAAAGCACAGATCAAAAACCTGAGTGTTAGGAACATCAATTTTTAACCCATATATATTTTCAGCAATATCTAAATACTCTTCTTTTCTTAATGACTTCATCATAAGGTTAATATCAAAAATATCATTAGATATAGCTTCTTTTATAGTCCGTAAAGTGTTGTTGTCGGTTAAAACCATAATACCAACACTATGAGGAATGATAGCTTCTACATCTATTTGTAGGGAACTAGGGCAAACGACATAAACTTTTTCAAATAATTGAATATATGACTGTAGCTGGTCTTCTAATCTGTTTAATGAATCATATTCTGTTTTGATTTCATAACAAGTTGAACAGCCATTTAGTAAGACTAAATCAGCTTTATTCTGACCTACTCTGAATTCTGAAAGTAAAACGGATGACTGGAGTGAATGTTTGCTTCTTAAAATTTTGCGAGCAATAAAATTTTTATAGACATATTCATTTCTATAATTTTGACTTAAAAATTCAAATGCAGATGAATATATATCAAGGATACTGGATGTATTTACATTTGAGCTTAAGGATTTGTTATTTATTATTTTTTCAAGAGATGAAACGTCACCAGAAGCAATAGCTCTTAAGCTATTGCTTGTAAATAGTTTGGCGATTTCTCTCTCAGTAGTGCTCACAATATTAAGATAGCTTATATAAATTAGATTATTCTTATTGTACCTAGTAATCCAATAAGAAAAAAAGCTGAAAAATAATTTTTACCTCGAATGAGTTAACTTTTTTGAACATAAATTTATAGTAAGTTGTTTTATATAGCTTAAGCTATGAACAGCAATTTTGTTCTATAAATCTATCTAAATCGCGTTAACCTGAAATGATGCATACATGCCTTAGGAGGTCGTGATGTCGCGCAGACCTCGAGAACAAGTCGATTACTTACACCTAGAAGAATTGGGTGGTTTAGAAATGTTGAAAGCCAGTTACTTTCAACAGGAGTTTTCACGACATGTCCATGAAGGATTTTGTATCGGTGTCATCGAAGAAGGGGCACAGCGATTCTATCGCACAGGCGGTAATCATGTTGCGCCACAAGGCGATATTATTTTAGTGAATGTCGATGAGGTGCATACAGGCTCATCAGCCGTGGAAACAGGTTGGCGTTATCGCGCGATTTATCCGACTCCCGAAATTTTCCATGAGTTAACCCGTGATCTCACTACTGTACACGGTACAGCACCGTGGTTTAGAGAAGCAGTGTTGCATGATGAGGGTTTGGCGCAGCAATTACGCTTACTTTTTGATTTACTTGAACAACCGAATAATAAGCTGCTTAAACAAACATTATTTTTGTCGACAATTGCTTGGCTAATCTCAAAATATAGTCAAACCAAGCCTCAAGCCACTGATCTGAGTAATGCGAAACAACGCATTTTAAATATTAAAGAATTAATGGCGAGTATACCTGAGCAAGAGTTTTCACTTATTGAATTGGCGGGAATGGCAAATCTCAGCCAGTGGCATTTTTTACGTCAATTTAAAAAGCATGTTGGACTCTCACCGCATGCGTGGCTCATTCAAGCGCGTTTACAGAAGTCACAAAAATTATTAAGACAAGGTCTGAATTTATCTGAGGTGTCACACCAATGTGGTTTCTCTGATCAAAGTCATTTTAATCGACATTTTCGCCAAACTTTTGGAATTACACCGGGTGGTTACACCGCCTCTCTCAAATAAAACAGCAATTTTGTACAAGCTTCATGGAAGCATTTTTGGCATAGTCTATTCTCGTTAATGAATAATTGTGATGCTAATGTTAGGTGAAAGCATAGACGACACTCCGATGACCGAATCACGGGCATTTTTGAATGGAGTGATCAAAATATTGCCATTGTGTTTTGCAGTGTTGCCGTGGGGTTTACTCGCAGGCTCAATGGCGATTCAAGCAGGGCTAACAACTTTACAAGCGATTGGAATGTCTGCACTGGTCTTTGCTGGTGCAGCACAATTAATGACTTTAGGTTTAGTCATGGCAGGAACGCCCGCAATCACCATCATCATTTCCGTTTTTCTGATTACCACACAGCATTATTTATATGCACTGTATTTACGTGAAGATATTTCTAAACAGCCTTTAAAAGATCGATTGATGTTGGGCTTTTTATTAACTGATGAATTGTTTGCAGTGAGTTTTAAAAAGCAACAGCATTATATTTACTATCTGTTAGGCGCAGGGCTTTGTTTTTATTTATGTTGGGTTCTGTTTAGTGCTTGTGGGGTCTTTCTTGCTGCCGCAGTTCCTAAATTAGATCAATATCATCTCGATTTTTCGATTGTTGCGACATTTATCGCAATCGTGGTTCCATTTATTAAAAACTTAAATACTTTGGTTGGGGTATTGGTTTCAGTGATTCTCACTGTTGTTTTTCTAAGCTTAGGTTTTAAAAGTGCTGCGATTATGGCAGGCGTGATTGGAATGTTTGCGGCAACTTGCTTGCAGAATTTTAGGGAGCGCACAGCATGACTTGGTTTCTCCTGATTATTCTCGCAATTGTGGTGTTTATGAATCGCTATATTCTTCTTGAACCAAATCTGCCTTTGCGTTTACCCAAATGGTTTCAACAATCTTTGCAATATTCTGCACCGTGTTTATTGACGGCTATTGCAACACCGATTGTTTTTATGGATGAACATGGTGTATTTCGTGAAACATTACTTAATCCTTATTTTCTTGCCACGATTTTAACGATTTTGGTTGCGTATAAAGTTCGTCATACCTTGTTGACGATTATTTTGAGTTTGGCATGTTTTTATGGATTGGTGTTTTGGTTGAATTAAAAGATTGGGTGTACAGATCATGCACCCAATCTTGATTATGAATACCTTAGCGCGTGGTGTATCCACCATTGGCGAAAATAGTTTGTCCTGTAATCCACCAACCATCAGTCACTAAGAAACGTACTAAAGGTTCAATATCTTCGATCTTGGTTAAGCCGCCTAAGGCAGATGCTGATTTATGATAAGCCACAGCTTCTGGTGCTTCCTGACCGTAGAAAAAAGGCGTATCCATTGGACCAGGTGCCACAGCAGTGACAGAAATCCCACGCTCACCAAACTCTTTCGATGCAGCACGCGTGTAGTGTTCTACAGGGGCTTTTAAGCCCTCATAAGTTGAATAAAGCCCTGTATATGCAGCAAGTAAACTGGTAACAATGGTACAGATTTTTCCATTTGGATTGAGATGACGACCTGCCGATTGAATAAAGAAATAGGCAATTTTGTTGTTGATGTCATTCATGCTGTCGAATTCTTGTTCGGTGGTGTCTAAATACGGTTTTTTGAGCACACGTCCGACAGTATTAATTGCTATATCCACACCGCCAAACTCTGCTTTGGCTTGAATAAATAAGTCTTCAATGTTCTGGATATTGGCTAAATCTGCTTGTACCAAAATTGCCTTAACACCCAGTGCTTGTACCGCTTGTAAGGTTTCTTCAGCATCTGATTGTGTTGCGGCACTGTTGTAATGAATTAATAAATTTGCCCCTTGTTCAGCAAATTTACGTGAAATTAATCCACCTAAGTTTTTTGCACCGCCGGTAATCAGTACCGTTTTTCCTTTTAGATTATGTTGTGACATTGCTTTATTCCTCATGTTGTTTTTGCATAGAAAACATCCTAATTGAATTTATTTGTTTGAAATAGTTGTTAGTATTGAACTGATTGTGCAAAAAAGTTGAATAATAAAATGGATAAAATTGAGCGGTTAAAGATTTTTTGTCTGGTCGCTGAAAAACAGTCTTTTGCTCAAGCCGCACTGCAATTGGGTTTGCCTCGTTCAAATGTGACTTATGCGATTCAGGCTTTGGAAAAAGAATATGAAGTTTTACTGTTTTATCGCACTACGCGTAAAGTTGCGTTAACGCATGAAGGCAGTTTGTTTTATGAGGAGGCAATACGTCTGGTTGCCCAACTGAAAGAGCTAAATCGTTTTAAAACGCAAGTACGTAGTCAAGAGGGTAGGATCAGTATTGGTATGCCGAAACGATTGGCAACACAAGTGTTGATTCCTCATCTATCCGCATTTTATCAACGCTATCCTAAAGTCAAAGTGTTGATTAATGGCAGTGATGATTTTTCAAATTTGATTGAACAACAACTGGATTGTGTGGTGCGGGTTGGTCAGGTTCAGGATGAATATTTACTGATTCGACCGATTAAACAGACGCAAATCTGGACTTTAGCATCGCCAAAATATTTGGCGGAATATGGTGAACCAAAGCATTTTGATGAGTTAGAACGGCATTTTGCTGTGGATTATCATGTGGCAAAGCATTATCGAGAACTAAGTGAATTAAGCTTTCAGAATCATCGTGTCAAGATGCCTTATCGTTTACTGGTTGAAAATACAGAAGCCTATATCCAAGCAGGTTTGGCAGGCATCGGCTTGATTCAGATCCCTGAATTCGATGCGAAAACTTATGTAGAGCAAAGGCAGCTCCAGCGATTATTCTCAGATATTCCAAGCTTGGAATTGCCTGTAAATATTTTGCTGACGGATCGACAATATCGCCCAAAATATTTTCAAGACTTTATCGACTGGTTAGATGAACGACTCAAAAACTTGCTTTAGCTTTTGTAGAAGCAACGCCTCAGATCACTTTGACAGAAGCAGAAATTTACAGTAAAACTAAAAATTAGAGTAATTGCTCTAATTTTATAGGTGAATAAAATGCAGATTGGTCGACAAGCATGGATGGCTCAAACTTCAGGTGATTTGTCTTTAAAGGATCGTATGGCTTTATTGAGTCTTAGCCTATTTCCTGTGCTTAAACAAAGTATAAAAATGTACGCTTTTGCGGGTCGCTCTAAGCAGAACCATCAGTTTTCGAGTGTGGAAGATTTACATTTGCCTGATAGTCATGATGTCAAACAGGCAATTGAAAAGATGCAGTCCTGTAGTTCAGTGAGTTTGCAGAATCATTGTTTAAGGACTTGGTATTATGCTGTTGCATTTTCCACGATGCAGAATCTAAAACACGATGCTGAATTATTGGCGGTATCGTGTTTGCTCCATGATTTAGGCATGACTGAGCAACATTATCAGCATCACGAAAATTGTCGTTGTTTTGCAGGACAGGGTGCTTATGCTGCTCAAGACTGGTCTTTAGCACAAGGATGGCAAGCACCACGTGCTGATCAATTGTTTGATGTCATCAGTATGCACATGAATCCTTATGTTGCGGTTGATGAGGGTGTTGAGGCACATTTGCTACAGCAGGCGGCCAGTTGTGATGTGATTGGAAGTCGAGGTTTTGAGTTTTCTACACAATTTAGACAACAATTATTTGGGCAATATCCTCGTTTAGACTTTAACCAGCACATGATTGAATTTACTCAAGAAGAGGCACGTATTCGCCCAAAATCTCGAACAGCAATGGTAGTAAAGAGTGGGTTTAAGCAATTGGTTCGTTTGAACCCTTATCTTGATTAAACAATTAGAAATAAAAAACCACTTTTGCGAGAACAAAAGTGGTTTAAATGAATCATTCGCTTGATTAGTGATCATGCTCCAAATATTCAGGTTTTTTCGGTAACGCCAAGCTACACAAGAAACAGATCATTAGCATGAAAATCACATAGATAAAGAAGATATTTTCAATGCCTGCATCTTTAAATATCAGGGCAACCGATGGTGCAGAACCACCAAATAAGGCATTACCCACCGCATAGGAGAAACCGACACCTAAGGCGCGGACATGGGGAGGGAACATTTCAGCTTTGACCAAACCACTGATTGAGGTGTAGAAACTCAGCAACAGCATCAAGAAAATGAGTAATAAGGTGATGATAACAGGTGAATCGGCAAAACTCCGCATCCCCGTAACCATGACTGGGTAAATAAAGATTGCGCTGAGTAAGCTGAACGCTAACATTGAGGCACGACGACCGATTCGATCTGATAACATCCCAAACAAAGGTTGCGCGATCATAAACACAAATAACGCCGTGGTCATGATAAAGCCTACAGTTTTACCATCCATACCGATATTGGTGAGATAGGTCTTTGAATAAACTGTTACCACGTAAAAGGTGAGTGAACCTGCTGAGGTGTATCCCACCACCAATAGAAAGGTTTTCCAGTGTTGCTTCAATAGTGCAATTAAACTACCAGATTCTTCACGTTCCGCATCTTCATGAGAAAGTGTTTCTTCTAAGCGACTTCGCGCAGCTAGAGAAAGCAAAGCAGCGACACCACCGATCACAAATGGAATACGCCAACCGCCATCATTTAATTGTTGCTCCGTCATAAAACCAAGCAAAATCACCCCAAGTAAACTGGCTAGAAGTTGTCCGCCTGATAAAGTTACATATTGGAATGATGCGAAGAAACCGCGTTGTCCTTTTAATCCAAGTTCGCTCATATAGGTGGCAACAGCGCCATATTCACCACCAACGGATAAACCTTGTAGTAAACGAACCATTAACAGTAAAAATGGCGCCCACATTCCAACTTGATCATAGGTCGGCAATGCTGCAAATAGGAATGAGCTGAGTGCCATTAAGCAAATCGAAATAACCATGGATTGTTTACGACCTTGGCGGTCGGCAATGCGTCCGAATAACCAACTACCAATGGGTCGCATGAAGAAACTCGCACCAAACACTCCCCATACATAAATGGCTTTGGTGGTTGAATCCATATCTGGAGCGGTCAATGCATGAGTAAAATAAGCAGCAAAAACGGCATAAATATAAAAATCGAACCATTCAACTAAATTCCCTGATGCCGCACCAACAATACCTTTGATACGACTCTTTTTTTCTTCCCTGCTATATGTCTGACTCATATATGTTCCTTTCTCAACCAAGCAAGATTCTGTGTGTGAATCTTTACAGAATGTTATATACCGCTAAAAAAGCATGAAAATGACACTATTTTGTATGCTTTTTATGACTGTATTTTTAGATAGCGAGAATAGGTTGTGTTTCTTAATTGAGGTTTAAAAAATTATTTTTGGGCAAAATAGACAATTGAGAAGCGTTAATTTATGAAAATCAATTAATTTAATTGTGGAATAGGACAATCCTTTCTTAATGGACATGCCTCACCTTGGGTAAACCGACTTAACATGCTTCTGATTTGATTTAATTGATTAATTTTTTCATCAATCATTGCGAGCTTTTCAAAGAAGATATTTTGTACTTGTGATGCTGGAATTTCATCCTGTGCGGTCATATCTAAAATTTGTTTAATTTCACTTAAAGAGAAGCCAAGATTTTTAGCGGTACGGATCAATTGTAGTTGTTGTAGTGTTTGTTCAGGATAATCCTTATAGCCATTATTGCGTGTATTTGACTGAATGAGATTGATTTTTTCGTAAAAACGAATGGTATCGCGACTGATATCTGCTTGTTTTGCGAGTGTTCCAATTAACATAGCTGACCTTTTATTATTGTTAAAATAATGCTTGACCATTGAGTGTACTCCATCCTTTAGCCTATGCATATCTTGTGAATAAAGAGTGCTTAATAATGGACAATCAAGAGATTGCTTTAAACCATTCACCACAGATTGCATTTGTTGCAGGCGCAACAGGTTTTATTGGGCGCTTTTTAATTGCTCAGTTGCTCACGCAAGGACATCAGGTTTATGCCTTAGTACGTGATAAACAAACGCAACAACATCAGTTGGAAAATTGGTTGAAAGATAAACAAGTTTCAGTCACTGAATTAACGTTTATTCAAGGGGATATTACTCAGCCAAATCTTGCGATTAGCCAACAAAATTGGATTGAACTTGCTAAAGTGAATATTTTATACAACAGCAGTGCACTTTTTGCATGGAATCTAACAATAGAACAAGCGCAACAGGTTAATGTTGAGGGTGCACTAAATCTTTTAAAATGTATCAGTGAGCATTGTCGTCTAGATCGTGCAGTTCATGTTTCAGGTTATATGCTGACATTACAAGATCATTTACGCCAAGCTGGTGTATGTATTGATCAACCTGAACAAACCAATTGGCAAAGGGTTTATCAGCAATTAGGTGCGTATGAAGCATCTAAAATCGAGTCGCATTATGCATGGATCAAACAAGCACAAAGCTTGGATATAGACTGGACCGTTATTCATCCTGCAACGGTGATTAGTGATGAAGTCACTGGGGAAATACCTGTTAATCAACCGATTGCACACATGATTAGTCTATTAAAGCGAAAGAAAATGGGTGCAATACCGGCAACAGCACAACATTATTTGCCTTTAGTTAGTATTGATTATTTAGTGAAAGTAATAGGTTATGCAGCGACTGAAACTGGTTTAGCTCGAACTGAACTATTGGTTGCTCATGAACAGCGTTTAACGCTTGCAGACATGTTTAATATTATGGCTGCTCAAGTGGGGCAAAAAGCTCCAACTCGATATGTTTCGTTAGATTTATTAAGAATGATTTTGAAATGGAAATGGCTCGCGCAGAAATTAGAAATGTCTGTAGAAATGCTGGATTTTATTCGAACAGAACCATTAAATATTTCTCAGTTAAAACAGTTCACCCAGCACTGGCATATCCAAGAATCAGATTTGAAGAAATCCTTAGAAAAAACCAGTCTGTGGATATTCCAACACACATAATTGTGGTTTAAATCAGCAGGTTGTGGATAACTATAAACTTATTCACATTCATTTTTTGATTGGTTTGTGTACTTTTAAATAAAATTTGTTTCATAAAAAAACCTCTCATGGCGAGAGGTTTTTTTATCAGCTTGAGTTGATTACCAGTGTTCACCTGGGAATAAACGTGCATAAGCGCGTTGCATGATGTTTAACTTCTCTTGTTCACCCACTGAAGCTGTTGAACTTGGGAATAAGTTGAAGCCAATTGACATCAAAATGTTATTTACATCTGGTGCAATTGCATAAGTGATCGATGCAAGGCGACCTAAATTGGTAGCGATTTTTTTCGGACGTTTCACAATCGCATATGCAATCAAATCTGCGGCTTGTTCAGGTGAAAGCGTTGGAACGTATTTATAAATCTTGGTTGGCGCAATCATAGGCGTGCGGACCAAAGGCATATAAATCGAAGTGATCGCAATTTTATGCGAGTGCACTTCAGCAGATAAACAACGACTAAATGCATCTAGTGCAGCTTTAGATGCAACATAAGCTGAAAAACGTGTTGCATTTGCAAGTACGCCAATCGAACTGATGTTAATGATTTGACCGTCTTTGCGCTGCATCATGTGCGGTAAAATATTCAAGACTAAACGAACAGCACCAAAATAATTGAGTTGCATAGTACGTTCAAAGTCATGGAAACGATCAACTGATTCGTGTACGGCACGACGAATTGAACGTCCTGCGTTATTCACAAGAATATCGATATGATCAACAGCAGCTAAAATTTCTTTCGAAACTGCATCAATCGATTCCATATCATTGAGATCACATGGAAATACTGTTGCTTTTCCACCCTCAGCTTCAATCTCTGCTTTAACCTCATCTAACTTCTCTTTAGTACGAGCGAGTAATAAGACATGTGCACCTGCTTGAGCAAGGTATTTTGAAACCGTTAAACCAATACCACTTGAAGCACCAGTGACAATGATAGTTTTCCCGTCGACTTTTTGTTGAAAAAGTTTTTTGAGTTTTGCGTTCATGTAAGTTACCTACATTAATCAAGCTGTTGTTTGCAATGCCTTCTTATTCCGCTTAAACACTGCACTTTATTTTGTACTAATATTAACCGATTTTTTTTGTTTGTCTAGTGTAAATATTTGAAATATAATAATATTTTTAGAGCAAATACTCTAAAATAAGATATTGTAATAGTTGAAAATGCAATAATATTTATATCTTTTTGAATAAAAAAAAGCCTCTACATGAGAGGCTTTCTGATTTTATTGAATTTAAACTTGAGCGAGGGCTTGCTCAAGGTCAGCAATTAAGTCGTCAATATGCTCAATCCCAATAGACAAGCGGACTAGGTCTTCGCTTACACCTGCTGATTTTAGCTCTTCGGCATTAAGTTGACGATGCGTTGTCGTTGCAGGGTGGCATGCTAAGCTTTTCGCATCGCCAATGTTCACCAAGCGAGTAAACAGTTGTAATGCATCAATAAAGCGTGTTCCCCCTTCGATTCCATCTTGAACGCCAAAGGAGAGGATTGCAGAAGGTTTCCCTTTCACATATTTTTGAGCTAAATCATGCTGTGGATGATCTTTGAGTCCTGCATAATTCACCCATTTTACTTTTGGATGTTGCTTTAAGTATTCTGCAATTTTGATGGCATTTTCAGTATGACGTTCCATACGAATATTTAAAGTTTCCAATCCTTGTAAAATGAGGAACACGCTCAGAGGACTAATCGCCGCGCCAGTATTACGTAATGGCACCACACGAGCACGAGCGATATACGCCGCTTCACCAAGAACCTCAACATAATTTACGCCGTGATAGCTCGGATCGGGTGTATTTAATGCTTTAAAACGTTCTGGATATTTACCCCAAGGAAACTTGCCACTATCGACGATAATACCGCCAATACTATTGCCATGTCCGCCTATGTATTTAGTGAGGGAGTGAATGACAATATCTGCGCCAAATTCAAATGGTTTAAGCAGTGCAGGGGTTGCCACAGTATTATCGACAATCACTGGCACACCATATTCATGTGCAATTTTTGAGATCGCTTCTAAGTCAATAATATTGCCTAGTGGGTTGCCGATCGACTCAACAAAAACCAATTTAGTTTTGTCATCGATAATTGAGCGCAGTGCTTCTGGATTCTGATAATCAAAAAAACGAACTTCGATACCTTGTTTCGGCAAGGTATGGGCAAATAAATTATAGGTGCCCCCATATAAAGTTGAAACAGAAGCAATATTATCGCCTGCCTCGGCAATGGTTTGAATCGAGTAGGTGATCGCTGCCATCCCTGATGCTAAGGCCAATCCACCAATACCACCTTCAAGTGCTGCTATGCGTTGTTCGAGCACTGCTGTGGTTGGATTCATGATACGCGTATAAATATTCCCCTGAACTTTGAGATCAAACAAATCTGCGCCATGTTGCGTATTATCAAAGGCATAAGACGTGGTTTGATAAATAGGCACAGCCACTGCTTTGGTGGTGGCTTCTGGTGAATATCCCGCATGAATAGCTAAAGTTTCATCTTTATAGGTCATGTTTACATCATCTACGTGAGTTAAATCGTAGTCGAGTGTAGCTTAAAAGTTATCCATAATGGTGCATAATTTATGCGATTTATTGCGTTTTTATTCATATACAGAAAAAGCTGAGTTGTTTCTATTTTTTGTTATTGAAATTTTCTGCATACGCTAAACCATTGAAAAAGAAAATCCTTTGATTAAGCTAAACAAATATGATCTTAACTTCATGTTAATCGGGTTTTCAGCGTATAATACGTGCGATTATTTTTCGCTTTTTGCGATTTATTGGTTTTTCAATTGAGGAGTCCTGCGTGGCCCAATATATTTATACGATGAATCGAGTGTCTAAAATGGTTCCGCCGAAGCGCGAAATCTTAAAAGACATCTCTTTATCATTTTTCCCAGGTGCAAAAATTGGTGTGCTTGGTTTGAACGGTGCTGGTAAATCTACCTTACTCCGTATTATGGCTGGCGTAGATAAAGATTTCTCAGGTGAAGCGCGTGCACAACCAGGAATCAAAATCGGCTACTTAGAACAAGAACCGCCATTAGATCCAAGCAAAGACGTTCGTGGTAACGTTGAAGATGGTCTACGTGAGCCGCTTGATGCGCTTGCTCGTTTAGATGAAGTTTTTGCTGAATATGCAGCGGAAGATGCAGATTTTGATGCTCTTGCAAAAGAGCAAGAAAAATTAGAATCAATCATCCATGCTTGGGATGCACACAACCTTAATAACCAAATGGAACAAGCAGCAGGTGCATTAAACCTACCAGCTTGGGATGCAGATGTATCATTGCTATCTGGTGGTGAGCGTCGTCGTGTTGCCTTATGTCGTTTATTGCTTTCTAAGCCAGATATGTTGCTTCTTGACGAACCGACGAACCATTTGGATGCAGAATCTGTATCTTGGTTAGAGCGCTTCTTGAAAGATTTCCCAGGTACCATTGTTGCAATTACGCATGACCGTTATTTCTTGGATAACGTGGCTGAATGGATTCTTGAACTTGACCGTGGCATGGGTATTCCTTATCAAGGTAACTATTCTTCTTGGTTAGAACAGAAGAATGCGCGTTTAGAGCAAGAAAACAAGCAAGAAGAATCTTTTGCTAAAGCATTGAAAAAAGAACTGGAATGGGTTCGTTCAAATGCCAAAGGTCAGCAAAAGAAAAACAAAGCGCGTATGGAGCGTTTTGAAGAACTTAACTCGCGTGAGTTCCAACAACGTAATGAAACCTCTGAAATCTACATTCCACCTGGTCCACGTCTAGGTAATAAGGTCGTAGAAGTTGAAGGCATCAGTAAATCATTTGATGGTCGTGTACTTTATAAAGACTTAACCTTTACTGTACCGCCTACAGCCATTGTCGGTATCGTAGGTCCAAACGGTGCGGGTAAAACCACGCTATTCCGTATGATGACAGGCGAACAACAACCCGATACGGGTACTGTGACTTTAGGCGAATCGGTTAAAGTGGCTTATGTTGGTCAGATTCGTGATACTTTGGATAACAATAAAACCGTTTGGGAAGAAGTTTCTGGTGGTTTAGATATCTTAAGAATCGGCGATTATGAAATTGCATCACGTGCTTATATCGGTCGCTTTAACTTTAAAGGTCAAGATCAGCAAAAACGTGTTGGTGAATTGTCAGGTGGTGAACGTAACCGTTTACAACTTGCGAAGATCTTACAGTTAGGTGCAAACGTTATCTTACTGGATGAGCCATCAAACGATTTGGATATTGAAACTTTACGTGCGCTTGAGGATGCAATTCTTGTATTCCCTGGTACGGTAATGGTTGTATCGCATGACCGTTGGTTCCTTGACCGTATTGCAACGCATATCTTGTCGTTTGAAAATGAACAGCCTGAGTTCTACGAAGGTAACTATGCGGAATATGAAGCATACCGTCAGTCACGTTTAGGCGATACTGCAACAGCGAAGCGTTCAAAATATAAGAAAATTACGGGTTAATACCTGAATGATAAAAAACCAGCTTTCGAGCTGGTTTTTTTATTGCTTAGATTATCATTTGAAGTACAAAAAATGGACTTGTAAGATTGGCTACGTAATTAAAACAATCTCACTTAATAATGTAATTTTATTACATAAGCTTTCGTTGCTATGCTTCAATAAATTTTGAACAGTTGATCAAACGTGCGACGTTCTGCTGTATTTATGACAGTCTTATTGAGTTTGTTCATATTCCAAAGCATTTGGAATGTGGCTGCAGCTTATTGCACGCACGAAAATCCAACTGAACAAATTATCTCAGATTCGCATTTTGGTCATCATTTTTCTGAAAGCGCAACCAAAAATAGCAGTGATGCTGAGGTTGTTTTAAAGGTTTCAGATACATCGAAATCTATTAATGTCACCGATCATCATGATCATCTGCCAACCTGTACGAATGTAGTCGTTTTAGCTTCAGAACAACAACTAAATGAGCCAATTTTCAGAGCACATGAATTAAAACAAAAGTATTATTGGGCAAATTTCTACCAATCCCCTTATTTATCTGAATTTAATCCACCACCTAAATCAACCCCGCTATTAGTGGGGTAGCCAAAAAATAACCCACTAGAAATATATCTATTTCAAAGGGTTATTCTATGCTTAATTATACTTGTAAATACAGTACAACGATCTTCTCTGTAGATTACTCACTGAAACGTCCACATCCTTATGCTGATAAGACGATGCTATCTACAGTTTTATCAAGATTTTGTAAATCTTTACGGAACGTTTCCTTCATTCATGAATCCAATTTGTTCCAGTATTCATCCTCCATTCCTCATCAGCAAAAATATCATTTTAATGAAGTTCCTATTTCATCTTTAATGATTTGCAGTCATTGAGGTTTATAAAATGAATATTTTATTTTCCCCACGTGTTAGGACTGTGAGTTCAAGAGTTATTGGATTTACATTGGCGATTATTCTTGCATTGAGTTCTAGTGAATGGCATTTCCAGTCTTCATTTATAGAACATATTTTATGGTTCTTCGGATGGCTATTTGTAGGCATTGGTGTGATGGGGAGAATATGGTGCAGTCTTTATATTTCAGGATTTAAGAATGCAAAATTAGTGACCGAAGGTCCATATTCTCTTTGTAGAAATCCACTATATCTATTTAGTTATTTAGGCGGCGTTGGCATCATGTTTCTGACAGAGACGTTTGTCTTCCCAATCTTATTTACGATCTATTTTCTTGGTTATTACCATTATGTTATGCGTCAAGAAGAAGTGTTCTTGAGTAAAAAATATGGAACAAGATATTCAGATTATGTAAGCACAACCCCTCGCTTTTTACCAAGCTTCAAAAACTTTAAAGAGCCTGATTTTTATCAAGTATCTCCAAAACATTTCCGTATTTTTTTGGGGCAAGTGGTTTGGTTTATCTGGGTTGCAGCTTTAGTTCAGCTTTTTGAAGAGCTACGTTTACATGGTGTGCTTCCTTCATTGTTCAGTTGGTTTTAGTAGCAAAGAAATCCTTATGTTTTTTAGACCTTTTAATGAGTACTAAGGTCGGTTGATGAAAGCATAAGTCAAATTAATTTTATTTTTGGATTAAATCCTTAAATAAATCTGAAATATTTAAATGAGGTAATGAGTATGTCTATGCAATTAAATGTAAAATTAGGTTTAATGGTTTTATTATTTTCCGCAACCCTCGCAAATGCAGATGGCGGATTAATTTTTCTAGAAAAAAATATTCAGTCTCAGCAAGAAATGAAAACGAAGACCACAAAGCCGCATCATCATTCTCATTTAAGTTGTGAATGTAAATAATTTTTTATATTTTTTAGGAAACTCAGTATTTAAATAATGAGTTTCCTATTCATGAAGATAAATATATTGATGAGTTAAATTGTTTTTTAAAGCAGTCAGATTTACCTTGTTTTCTATTTTATCTTGTTAAATGTAATTTTATTACATCGAACTTACTTGCTATAGTCCATTTGAGCAATATTTGTCTAAAGAGAAACTTTTGCGCCGTTCTAGTCTTTTCATTTCCGTCTTGCTGAGTTTGTTCATATTCCAAAGTCTTTGGAATGTGGCGGCTGCGTATTGTGGACATGAAAATATTAGTCAACAGTCAATCTTAGATAGTCATTTTGGTCATCATCTTCCTGCGAATGCTGAGGTTGTAACGAAACAACATGTCCATTCGATTAATCAGGATACGACTGATTTACCAATGCCTTTGAGCTTGCAAGATCATCACGATCATTTACCATCATGTTTTCATGTGGTTGTTACTGAAGCACAACAACTGCTTGATACACCTGTTTTACGAGTTCAGCAGTCAGAACAACAATATTATTGGTCAAATTTTTATCAATCCCCGCATTTATCTGGAATAAATCCACCGCCGCTCTACACCCCGCTATAGGTGGGGTAGCCGAAAAATAGCCCACCGCAATCTTCATTTATTTGCGGGGCTTAAAATGTCTTTAAGTTTAAATCAGCGCACTCAGGCGCTAAAAAATCAAGTTTCATTGTCAGCATTCAAATGGTCGATATTGGCTACAGCTTTAACTGTGATGGCTGTTGGTCAATCTGTTTCTGCAGAGTCGTTATTGAATGTAAATAAAAACGCAGCGCGCGTAGTGCAATCAAATGCTAACTTTGAGCAAATTCTCGAACAGATTCGTAGCTATCAAGCGAATCAGTCAAGTTGGCAAACACAGCAACAAATGGCGAGTGCGCAGCTTAAACAAAGCGCTTTGTGGGCGAATCCAAGTATTTCGGTTGAACAAACAGGCTTACAAAGTAACAAAGATCAAGAGTTAGCAATTGGTGTTTCGCAAGCTTTGGATCTTTTTGGTCAGCGTCGAGCAGCACAAAAAGTTGCTCAACTTTCCTCAACACAAGTTGACCTTGAACAGCAACGTTACAATGCGGAACTTGATTTGATTGTGCAATACGCATGGTCACAAGTGGCTTTATTCCAATTGGAAAAGTCATTGATCGCAGAACAGTTGCAAGTGAGTCAACAAAATTTAGATGCCACTGTAAAACGTTATCAAGCTGGCAGTATTGCTCAAGTTGACGTTGAGCGTGTGCGTATGGCTCATTTAGAAAATCAACGCATTTTTCAGCAAGCAGATTTGCAATTACAGGTTGCACAAAAGCAGTTAGCAGGTTTTGTAGGTAGTGATAGCAATCAATTTGTGATTGCTCCAAGTGCGAATGAGCTTTGGTCTCGTGCAACACAAGTCAAAACGGATCAACAACAAATTGAAAATTTGTTTGAACGCAGTTTGCAATTAGAAACGCAACGTCAACAGGCTAATATCGAGCAGCTCAGAGCAAAATCTCGTCCTCAGCCCATTATGACTTTAGGGGTAAATCGGACCCGATCAGCAGATCAAAATACTGAAAATCAAATTCGTTTAGGCGTTGAAATTCCTCTTAATATTTTTAATCCACAAAAATATGGCATTCAAATCGCTGAAGCCAAACAAACACTGATTCAACAACAGCAACGCTTTTACCGTCAGCAAAATCAGATGGATATCGACGTTCGCCTTGCAGAAATACGTGGCTTACAAACGCAATTTAAACAGTTAAATGATCAGCAAGTGCCCTTGGCAATCCAAGTTCAGCAAAAAACCTTAGAAGGTTTTCGTCTCGGTAAATTTGCTGTGACTGACGTGCAGCAAGCCACTACTCAATTACAAGACGTTCGCTTACGTAAAGTACAACTCCTTAAACAGGCATGGCAGCTGAGTGTAGAAGTTCAAAGTGCACGTATGGGTCTTCCTGTCGATCAAATCACTGCTAAAGATGCATTGATGCAATTGAATCAACGTGTTTGGCAACAAAGTAATTCATTTCCGAACCAATTAGGAGAATAAACATGGGCAACACATTAAAGAAACGTTCTCAATGGGTTTGGATTAGTATCATTATTGTTGTAACAGGGATTCTCGCTGGTGCTTTGTTATGGGGTTCAAAAGCTGAAAATACCCAGAATGCTGAGCAAGAGCACGCTCATCAGGAAAATGAAAAAGAAGGGCATGAAGGTGAAAAAGAACAGGGTGAAGAAGAGGAAAAGCTCAGCTTAACCAATGAGCAAATGCAACAGCAAAATGTCAAACTTGCGCAAGTTGCATTAGGTGAAGTCAATCAAGTTCAAACATTTCCAGCCAAATTGGTGGTCAATACAGATCGTCAAGCACACGTTTCGCCGAGTTTTGCGGGGCGTGTGGAGTCAGTTTTTGTTGAACTGGGTCAGCAAGTCAAACGAGGTCAGGCTTTAGCCAATTTATTGGTTCCAGATCTCGTCGATCAGCAAGCTAATCTACAAATTGCACAAACGAATTTGGATTTGGCGAAACAAGATTATGAACGTGAACGCAGTTTGTGGTCACAGGGCATTTCTGCAAAACAAGATTATCAGCGTGCATATAATGCTTATCGTCAAGCGCAAATTCAGGTACAAGCTGCTCGCTCACGGTTAACCGCTTTCGGCGCAGGTTCAAATTCTAACGGACGCTATACCCTCACAGCACCAATGAATGGTGTGATCAGCAATAAAGATATTGTGATTGGTGAAAATGTTCAGCTTGCCGATCAGTTGTTCACCATAGATCAACTTGATCAGCTTTGGTTAGAGTTTGTTATGCCGACAATCGCTAACGTCAATGTTCAGCCAAATCAACAAATCCGCTTCAAGTCTCTGCAAACAGGTAATCAATTTAACGCGCAAGTTCAAAGTCTCACTACTGAAGCCGATGCACAAACAGGGCGTTTACAAGTGCGCGCTAAAGTTCTGTCAAATGCAGCCGAATTACGTCCAAATTTGATGGTGAATGTAGCGTTGCAAGCAGGCTCAAAACAGTCAGCTATCCGTGTGAATGCACAGGCGATTCAACAGGTTGAAGGTAAAGATACCGTTTTTGTTGCTAAAGCAAATCAAAACAAAGGCTTTGATTTTGTTGCAGTCCCTGTGCAAATCGGACAGCGTACACAGGATGGGCAATGGGTTGAAATCACTCAAGGTTTAACGGCAGGTCAATCTTATGTAGCTGAAGGTAGTTTCTTGCTGAAATCAGAGCTTGAAAAAGGAGAGGCTGCACATGGACACTAATTCCTCTCAATTACCAAAGCCTGAGGGTTTGTTTGATCGCATTATTCAATTTGCGATCCGTAATGCGATTTGGGTGATGCTGTTTGCGATGACATGGATTGCGGTCGGGGTGTGGAGTTATCAAAAACTGCCGATTGATGCCGTTCCAGATATCACCAATACCCAAGTGCAAATTAATACCCAAGCCAATGGTTATACTGCTTTAGAAGTTGAACAGCGGATTACGTATCCGATTGAAACTGCCATGGCAGGGATTCCCAATTTAGAGCAAACCCGTTCGATTTCGCGTTACGGCTTATCCCAAGTCACCATTATTTTTAAAGATGGGACTGATATTTACTGGGCGAGACAGTTAATTAATCAACGTTTGCAAGAAGCCGATGGGCAATTGCCAGATGCAGTTGATCCACTGATGTCACCTGTTTCTACAGGCTTGGGCGAAATTTACCAGTGGGTGATTAAAGCCAAACCTGATGCGAAAAAAGAAGATGGTACAGCTTATACCGCAATGGATTTGCGTGAAATTCAAGATTGGATTGTACGCCCACAATTGCAGCGAGTGAAAGGTGTAGCCGAAATCAATAGTATTGGCGGCTATAACAAAACCTATATCGTTTCTCCTGATTTAAAACGTTTGCAGCAGCTTCAAATTTCACTGACTGAATTTCAAACAGCACTACAGGAAAATAATGAAAACCGCGGTGCAGGTTTTATTGAAGAAAATGGTCAGCAGCTTACTGTCCGTGTTCCGGGCATGTTGAGCACTGTTGAAGATATTCAAAATATTACTGTAAGTGTCAAAAATGGTTTACCTATTCGTGTAGCCGATATTGCAACGGTTGCGATTGGGCATGATCTACGTACTGGCGCTGCAACTTATAATGGCGAAGAAACGGTATTGGGTATCGCCATGATGATGATGGGCGAAAATAGCCGTACCGTTGCCCAAGCGGTAGATGCAAAAATCCAAGAAATTCAGCCGACTTTACCGAAAGGGGTTGAAATTGAAACGGTTTATGATCGTACCAGTCTAGTTAATAAAGCCATTAAAACTGTTCAAAAGAACTTAGTTGAGGGTGCGATCCTCGTCATCGTGATTCTCTTTGTTTTCTTAGGTAATTTTCGTGCGGCTTTAATTACTGCCTGTGTCATTCCGCTTTCGATGTTGTTTACCTTAACAGGAATGGCTGAGCAAAATATTAGTGCCAATTTGATGAGTCTAGGTGCATTAGACTTCGGGATTATTGTCGATGGTGCGGTAGTGATTGTCGAAAACTGTATTCGACGGCTCGCAGAAGCCCAACATCATGCAGGGCGATTATTAACAAGACAAGAACGTTTTAAAGAAGTTTTTCTTGCAGCTAGACAGGCACGAAAACCACTCCTGTTTGGGCAGGCGATTATTATGGTGGTGTACTTGCCGATTTTTGCTTTAACAGGCGTAGAAGCAAAAATGTTCCATCCAATGGCGATGACCGTGGTGATGGCATTGCTTGGTGCGATGATTTTATCGGTGACTTTTGTCCCTGCGGCAGTCGCATTATTTATTACAGGTGAGGTGAGAGAAAAAGAATCTCGTTGGATGCAAGCGCTGAAAAGAAAATATCAACAAATCCTAGATTGGGCTTACCAATTTAAGATGGTGGTTGTGGCTTTAGCAGTGAGTATTTTAGTTTTAACGGGTGTGTTGACCACGCAAATTGGTAGTGAGTTTGCACCTCAATTGAGTGAGGGAGATTTTGCCCTACAGCAAATGCGCTCTCCAAGTACAGGTTTGGAACAATCTTTAAGAATGCAGGAAAATACAGAAAAACTGATCTTAAAGAATTTTTCTGAAGTTAAAGCTGTGTTTGCTCGAACAGGTACGGCTGAAGTTGCAACGGATGTGATGCCACCCAATATTTCCGATGCAGTGATTCTGTTAAAACCACGAGATCAATGGGAAGATCCAAAAGAAACCATTGATGAATTACGGACGCGGATGCAGGCATTTCTGGAAACCATCCCAGGAAATAATAGTGAATTTTCACAACCAATTGAACTTCGTTTTAATGAATTGATTTCGGGTGTACGTAGCGATGTCGGCATCAAAGTTTTTGGTGATGATATGGATGTGCTGAATACACAAGCACAAGTGATCGCTCAGAAAGTACAAAAGATCTCAGGTGCAACAGCGGTCAAAGTTGAACAAACCAGTGGTTTACCTGTGTTAAATGTGGATATCAAT
>Ga0114982_1000127_pt1 | contig 37541 bp, 32 predicted proteins | sample Shrwel_input2_FT_FD_87183 | JGI IMG/M metagenome (GOLD analysis project Ga0114982, IMG submission 87183) | Subsurface microbial communities from deep shales in Ohio, USA - Utica-3 well 1 S input2 FT | ecosystem: Environmental > Aquatic > Deep subsurface > Shale gas/oil reservoir > Produced... | reverse complement strand
ATTTTATGTTGGCAATATTTTTCCAAGTTGCATATTTGAATAAGAAGTATCCAATCAACATTCCTAATGTATTTAAAAATACATCATCAACATCGGCAACGCCTCGTCCTGTAAAATATTGTATAGACTCTATTGTACTTATTGCTAACAAGAAAAACAAGGTTATAGGTACAAAACGATTAAATTTTTTGATAATTATTCCTAACCATCCAAAAGGACTGAATAAAAATATGTTACCAAATATATTTACAATAAAAGCTTGATTATCAATATTATTATCGTTAAAAAAATGTTGTATAGTGATAAATGGTTTATGCTGTATATAGGAAATTTCTGATGGTTCTCTTCCTGAGGCATAAAACATCATGTACAATAAAACAATGGTATATAGAGCAATAAATACTGCAAAATATCTTTTCATAGGTTTCCTTTTGAGATTAGTAATTAAAAAGAGATTGGAGTGCTTATTAGTTTCGTCTATTATTATAACAATAATCTTACCTCTATAGTATGTCTTTAAGAGAGTTTATAATTGTTTAAAACTATTTAACATAATATAAAAAGCCCCACTTCAGAAAAGTGAGGCTTCATGTTAATTTATTAGATTTAATCAGACTTGTATAACGCCAAGGTTAAATTTTTCTGTAATAGGAGCATGATCTGCAGCTTCGATTCCCATAGAAATCCATTTTCTAGTATCTATAGGATTAATGATGGCATCTGTCCACAATCTTGATGCAGCGTAAGTTGCTTCGGTTTGTTTTAGATATTTTTTAGAAATAGAATCTAATATTTCTTTGTGAGCTTCTTCGGTAATTTCTTTTCCTTGCTTTTTTAGCGTAGACTCCTGTATTTGTGCTAAAACTTTCGCAGCCTGAGAACCGCCCATTACTGCGAGATCTGCCCACGGCCAAGCTACAATAAGCCTCGGATCGTATGCTTTTCCGCACATTGCATAGTTTCCTGCTCCGTAAGAATTACCTGTAATAATGGTAAATTTCGGAACTACAGAATTTGCAACTGCATTCACCATTTTTGCTCCATCTTTAATGATTCCGCCATGTTCAGATTTTGATCCTACCATGAAACCCGTTACATCCTGTAAGAAAATTAACGGAATTTTTCTTTGATTACAATTGGCGATAAATCTTGTAGCTTTGTCAGCTGAATCAGAATAAATAACACCCCCAAATTGCATTTCGCCTTTGCCGCTTTTCACCAGTTTTCTTTGGTTAGCAACTATTCCTACAGACCAACCGTCAACTCTTGCTGTTGCGCAAATAATGCTTTTACCGTAATCTGCTTTATATTCTTCAAATTCAGAATTATCAACAAGACATTTAATGATTTCTAAAGTATCGTACTGATCGGCACGAGAAACTGGCATGATACCGAAAATATTTTCTATATTTTCTTTTGGAGGGAAACTTTCAATTCTGTCGAAACCAGCTTTTTCATAGCTTCCGATAGATTTCATGATGTTTTTTATTCTATTTAAAGCATCCTGGTCGTCTTTTGCTTTATAATCAGTCACTCCGGAGATTGCACAGTGTGTTGTTGCACCACCCAAAGTTTCGTTATCAATGCTTTCTCCAATGGCAGCTTTTACCAAATAACTTCCTGCAAGAAATATAGAGCCAGTTTTATCAACGATCATCGCTTCATCGCTCATGATTGGCAAATAAGCACCACCTGCAACACAACTTCCCATTACCGCAGAAATCTGAATGATTCCCATTGCACTCATTTTTGCATTATTTCTGAAAATTCTGCCGAAATGCTCTTTATCGGGGAAAATTTCGTCCTGCATCGGAAGATAAACTCCTGCAGAATCAACAAGATAAATAATAGGAAGTTTGTTTTCCATAGCAATTTCCTGAGCTCTCAGGTTTTTCTTTCCTGTGATAGGAAACCATGCTCCTGCTTTTACCGAAGCATCATTTGCAACTATAAGACATTGTTTTCCGGATACATATCCCATTACCACAACAACGCCTCCACTCGGACATCCACCATGTTCTTCATACATCTCATAACCTGCAAAAGCACCAATTTCAATAGAATCTGAATCTTTATCAAGAAGATATTCAATTCTTTCTCTTGCGGTCATTTTTCCTTCGTCACGAAGTTTTTGAAGTCTTTTTTCTCCTCCTCCTTTTTTTATTTCAGAAAGTAAACGATTTATTTCAGATAATTTTAATTTGTTTTGGTCTTCTCGTTTGTTGAATTCGATATCCATGAAATTTCTATTTTAATTTGCCTAAGATACTACTTTTATAAAAAATATAAATTCATATTTTTTTATGATTCAACGCATTGAAAATCATAAAATTATGAAATATTTAACATAGATAAGTTTTTTTATGTTTGTTTTTTTTATAATTTTACATGAGAGGAAAGGAGCTGATTACTCCGTTATAAATCCTCTGTTCCTAGTTTATTTTTTTAATAGTTTATTATTTGAAGGCCCTGAAAGTTGAACAGACTTTCAGGGTTTTTTTATGATTTTTAATTTAAAAAATCAAAAACCTGATGATGATGTTTTTTAGTGTTAAATATCAATATTTTAACGAAACCTATTCGTAGATTTGCGCGTTAAACATTTGATTAAATATAAGCATGCAAAAATTAGCTCTTTTCAGATTGCATTTGATAGTTTTTTTGTGGGGATTTACTGCAATTTTGGGAAAAATGATTACTGCTAATGCGCAGATTTTGGTATTTTACAGAATGCTTTTTGCTGCAATTTTCCTTTTTGTTTTTATAAGAATCATTAAAAAGGACAGCATTAAAGTTTCTAAAAAACTCTTTTTTCAGCTTTCGGCAATTGGCTTTTTTATGGCTTTACACTGGCTTTGCTTTTTTTATTCCATAAAAGTTTCTAATGTTTCTATTGCATTGAGTTGTTTGTCTCTTTCAACTTTATTTGCAGCGATTTTAGAACCTTTAGTGTTTAAAAGAAAAATAGATGTTTCCGAAGTGGTAATGGGAATCGTTATTGTAGCATGTATTCTCCTTATCTTTAAAACAGAATTTCAATATAAAGAAGGTATTTTCTTCGGTATTCTATGTGCAGTTTTTGGAACTATTTTTTCTGTATTCAATGGAAAATTGTTTGGTAAAACAAGCCCAGGAAACATTATTTTTTACGAAATCTTTAGCGGATGGTTTATTTTAGCTGTATTTTATTTATTATCCGGACAAATTTTCCAAATAAATGAAATAAATTACCGAGATTTGGCGTTAATATGCTTATTGGCAGGCGTATTCACTGCATATCCAATGTTGGAATCGGTAAAGCTGATGAAGTATATTTCGCCTTTTACATTAATTTTAACAGTAAATTTGGAACCAGTCTACGGAATTATACTAGCTTTTTTTATCTTTGGAGAATCAGAACATATGAGTCCGATATTTTACATAGCATCCCTTGTAATGATTTTGTCAATCGTAGCGAATGCACTGATAAAGACTAGAAAACAAAAAACAATTAACTAAGCATCAATTTGCATGATGAAAAAATATCTTTTATTATTATTTTCCCTTTTATTCGGGATTTCACAATCTCAGATTATCAGAAAATATTCCAATGAATTTTTAAATATCGGCGCCGGAGCAAGAGGTTTGGCGATGGGTGGAGCTGTAATCTCCAATCAGGATGATGTTTATTCACCGATGTGGAATCCCGCAGGTTTGAATGGCATTAAAAAAGACTGGCAAGGAGCAGCAATGCACGCAGAATATTTTGAATCGATAGCTAAATATGATTATCTGGCTTATGCAAAAGTTTTGGAAGAAGGTGTTTTCGGAGTTTCAATTGTGAGATTGGGAGTAGATAATATTTTAAACACAACGCAATTAATTGATACCGAAGGAAATATTGATTATGATAAAATCACCAAGTTTTCACAATCAGATTATGCAGGAATTATTTCTTATGCGTTCAATCCAGGAGGAAATCCTAAACTGGATGTAGGTATCAACGCAAAAATTGTTTACAGAAATGTAGGTAAATTTGCCAGCGGTTATGGCTTTGGTTTTGATGTCGGAGCAATTTATAAAGCAGATAACGGCTGGAAATTCGGAGGAATACTTCGTGATGCAACAACTACGGTTAATTTTTGGAGTATTAATCAAAACGAATTATCTACCGTTGTAAACGGAGAAGAATTCAACCCTGCACCAACTGATAAGATGGAACTTACAATGCCAAAGCTGAATGCAGGTGCAAGTAAATTATTCGAAATCAACAGCAGTGTTTATATTTTACCTGAAGCGGGGATTAATGTAGATTTTGCTAAAACTGCAGCACTTCTTTCAACAGATTTTGCGAGTATTACTCCGTATGCAGGAGCTGAAATAGGATATCAAAAAATGATTTTTGTGAGATTGGGAGTCAACAGATTTCAGTCGATTACAGATATTGAAGATCTAAGCAGAAAAGTTTCTTTTCAGCCAAGCGCAGGTTTGGGAATCAGATACAGAGGTTTAACGCTTGATTATGCAATTAGTAATTCAGGAATTGGTGGATCAAATTTCTTCTCCAACTTTTTCTCTTTGAAGCTTGATATGGGAGAATTTAGAAATGATTAAAAAATAATAAAAATGAAGAAGCTTTCAATAATGATCGCAGCGGTATGCTTTACGTTTTCTTACGCACAAAAAGTTTCCGATTATAAATATATTGCACTGCCGGAAAAATTTACCGGATTTAAAAATGATCAGTACAAGCTAGATGTTTTACTAACCAATACGCTGAAGCAAAAGAAATATACAGTAGTTGCAGGAAGCAGAAATCAATGGACGGCAGAAGCCAATTCAAATCCGTGCAGTGTTTTGAATGCAGATGTCATCAATGACAGCGGGTTCTTAAGAAATAAAATTATTTTAGAATTTAAAGACTGCAACGGTAAAGTTGTATTAAGTCAGAAAGCAAGTACTCCGATAAAGGAATTTGTGGAAGGCTTTCAAGATGCTTTAAAGCAGGCTTTAGTGACTGTACAGGTTTCAAGCCCGAAGGAAATTCAGACAGAAACAATTGTTGAGGAAATGAGTACTTCAGAACCTGCAAAAGAATTTTCTAGCCAAACTGTAGAGAATAATTCATCCAATCAGACAGGAAAATATACCAACGGAAAAATAAATTTACAAAAAGTACAGATTGATGACAGCCAGTTTATTTTGGTAGAAAATAACAGTTCTGTACCATTCGCTACTTTTAAAGCGACGACTAAAAAAGATACTTTTAAAGTAAAATTGAAATCAGGAGAATCAACTTTCGGATACTACGAAAACGGAAATATCGTGATTGAAATGCCAAAAGGCAATGAAGACTACACGAAAGAAGTTTTTATTTTAAAGTAAATAATAAAGCCTTATCTGTCTCCAGATAAGGCTTCCTTAAAATAAACCATAAAAAACTAAAACTATGGTAATAGAACAGTATCTATTACATGTATTACACCATTAGACTGATTTACATCTGCTATTGTTACTTTTGCTTTGTTCCCTTTTGCGTCGGTTACATATAGATCTTTACCCTTCATCCAGAAAGTTAATTCTTCTCCTGCTACAGTTTTCATCATTGCTTTTCCATTTCCTGCTTTTACAGCTGCCATCACTTGTTTAGCACTATATTTTCCCGGTAGAACGTGGTATGTTAAAATCTTGGTAAGCATTTCCTTGTTCTCAGGTTTTACCAGCGTTTCTACTGTTCCTGCAGGTAATTTTGCAAAAGCTGCATCAGTAGGAGCAAATACAGTGAAAGGTCCTGCACTTTGTAAAGTTTCTACCAAACCGGCTGCTTTTACTGCTGCAACCAATGTTGTGTGATCTTTAGAATTTACTGCATTTTCTACAATGTTTTTAGAAGGGTACATTGGCGCTCCGCCAACCATTACCGTTTTCTCTTTCATTTTCTGTGCAGCTACATTTCCACTGAATGCGAATGATAAAGCGATCATTCCTACTACTGCTAATTTTGATCTTGTGTACATTTTTTTTAACTTTTAAATTATTATTATTTGAATTGTTCTGAATTTTTGTTCTTACTCTCATCTACGACAGTAAGATGATTTTAGATTTAATTTTTTTAAAATTTTATTTTAGTTTTCTGTAAATCAGCGCTTTAATTTTGTTTCTTTACTTTTTTGCTAGGCTCAAATTCCAGAGAAACCGAGTTCATACAAAATCTTTTCCCGGTTGGTTTCGGTCCGTCATCGAAAATGTGTCCCAAATGAGAATCGCATCTTCCACATAGAACCTCTGTACGCTCCATATTGTGCGAATTGTCTTTTTTATATTTTACCCCGTCTTTCCTTAGAGGTTCGTAGAAAGAAGGCCATCCACAGGTTGTTGCAAATTTTGAAGTGGAAAGAAATAATGGGTTACCGCAAACTGCACAGTAATAAGTGCCTTTCACATCATATTCATAATATTTCCCAGTAAATGCCATTTCAGTTGCGCCTTCTCGTGCTACCTGATAAAGTTGTGGTTTAAGAATTTTTTTCCATTCAGTATTGCTTACTTTCAAAGGAGTTGTTGCAGTTCTGGAATAGTAAGGATTTTTTGCCTTAAAATTTCCTGATTGTGCTGCAGCATTTCCAAATATGAAAACCATCAACAGAGCAGAAAAAAATTGAGTGATTGTATTTTTCATTATAATAAAATTTTACTAATTGTTTTAATACATATACGAGATAAATTTTTTGAAAGATTTTTTCTTTCATTGGTTTTATTTCATTAAATTTGAATTGTAAAATAATCAATATTAAAACAAACTATTCGGAAGACGAACTTATTGCTTTGCTCAGAGAAAAGAGCGAATCAGGTTTTCACCACTTATATGACCATTATTCTGGTGCATTATATGGGGTGATTCTTCGGATTGTACAGTCAAAAGAATATACTGAAGAAATTATTCAGGATGTTTTTATGAAAATCTGGAATTCTATTCACCAGTACGATACTGCAAAAGGAAGATTTTACACATGGATGATCAATATTGCCAGAAACACAGCAATAGATTATTTAAAATCTAAAAGTTTTCAGAACGAGTTAAAAAACCAATCACTACCTGATTTCGTATATAATAATGCGGAACTTTCTACGACTAATAATTCAGATTTTATTGGTTTCAGCAATGTGCTTGGAACTTTAGAATCTGATAAGCAAGAGCTTATAGATCTTGCCTATTATCAAGGATATACGCAGAGTGAGATATCAGAAAAGCTGAATATGCCTTTGGGTACTGTGAAAACGAAAATGCGAAATGCATTGATGAAATTAAAAGATTTATTAAAAGATTATCAATAAAATTGAATAGTAAAGAATACATATCATCCGGAATTCTAGAATCTTACATTCTAGGTCATGCTTCTCCCGAGGAAGCAGGTATTCTGGAGTGTGTAATGAAGAATAATACTGAAGTAAGAGAAGCTTTTGAGGAAGCACAGAAAACTTTTGAGATGCTTGCAACGGCGCAGGCGGTGACACCACCCAATGATTTAAAATCTAAAATTTGGGATAGAATTCAACAGCAGGAAAAAGTTGAATTACCAGTTGAAAAACCAATCATTCCTATACAAACCAATGTTCAGCAAAGCCCAGTAAAAACTGAAATTCAGGAAACTAAGTCTGAGAAAAAAGGAAATTGGAGAAACTTTGCAATTGCAGCTTCTTTACTCTTTTTAATAAGTACAGGCGCCAATCTTTATTGGATGAACAGCCAGTCTGAACTAAAAGAGGAAATGGCAAACATGAAAAATGAAAACCAATCTAAAAATCTCGCGATGCAGAATATGCAGCAGAAATTAGATGTGGTGGCTAATCCTGATATGAAAAAAATTGTTTTGGCAGGTGTTGAAAAACACCCTGAAGCTAAAGCAACTGTTTTGTGGGATGTAAATTCTAAAGATGTTTATCTTAGCGTAAACAATTTACCAAAAGCACCGGAAGGGATGCAATATCAGTTGTGGGCAATTGAAGATGGTAAACCTGTAAGCGCAGGAATGTATTCTGAAGATAAGGACATGAAAATTGCGTTGGCAAACATTACCAAAGCACAGGCCTTTGCGATTACTCTTGAGAAAAAAGGGGGAAGCGAAGCTCCTACGATGGAAAATATGTATGTGATGGGAGGAGTTTAAAACTTTTTCTTTAAAATATAAAATGAAAGCTCTTAGTAATAAGAGCTTTTTTATTTATTTCATAAGCATAAAATGTGATCAGAATTTGTCATTCTGAAGGAATCTCAGCAAACAGGAGGAATTTATATTTATCTGTTTAGATTCCTCCTTAATGACAAAAAATATTTTGAAAATAAATTATATTAGAATTTTAATTGCTATTAAAAAAATCGTAAACAATTTTGCCTTTGCTTTTGCCTAAAATTTCTTCTAAAGTTTCCAGATTAGCTTCTTTAATTCTTTTTACCGATTTTAATTTAGATAACAGCATTTCAATCGTCTTTTCTCCAACACCGGGAATTTCTTCCAGTTCAGATTTTATAGTAGAATTGGTTCGTCTCGTTCTATGGTGCCTCACTCCGAAACGGTGTGCTTCATCTCTTACCCTCTGTAAAATCTTTAAAGTTTCAGATTTTTTATCAAGATATAAAGGAATTGGATCTTCCGGGAAGAAAATTTCTTCTAATCTTTTGGCAATTCCTACAATGGTTATTTTTCCGTATAATCCGAGTAATTTTAAACTTTTAATGGCTGAAGAAAGTTGTCCTTTTCCTCCATCTATTAAAATCAGTTGTGGTAGAGATTCTCCTTCATCCAGCATTCTTTTATAACGTCTGAAAATTACTTCTTCCATTGTTTTAAAATCATCTGGACCTGTAACCGTTTTCGGATGAAAAATCCGGTAATCTGCTTTGCTTGGTTTTCCGTCTTTAAAAACAACACAAGCTGAAACAGGATTGGTTCCCTGAATATTTGAGTTGTCAAAACCTTCAATGTGACGTGGCTCAACAGGCATTCTCAAAAGCTTCTGCATTTCTGCCATGATTCTGTTAGAATGTCTTTCCGGATCTACAATCTGTACCTGTTTCAGCTTTTCGATTCTGTATTCTTTAGCATTTTTCTCAGAAAGTTCTACGATGCGTTTTTTGTCACCCACTTTCGGAACAATCAGTTTCACATTCGGAATTTCCAGCGTTAAATGGAAAGGAATAAGAACTTCCTTTGAATTTGATTCAAATTTCTGACGGATTTCTATTAAAGCTTCTTCCAGAATGTCTTCATCACTTTCTTCGATGATTTTTTTAATTTCTGTAGTAAAACTTTGGATAATATTACCGTTTCTTATTTTAAAATAATTAACATAAGCCGCAGTTTCATCACTTGTCATCCCAAAAACATCTACATCATCAATATTTGGGTTTACAACCGTGTGTTTAACCTGATAATCTTCAAGAATATCCAAACGCTCTTTGATGATTTGTGCATTTTCAAACTGAAGATTTTCTGCATATTTCATCATTTGATTAACCAAATATTTTTTTGCAGTCTGGAAATCTCCTTTTATTATTCCGCGTATTGCATCGATTTTTTCATCATATTCTTCTTTGCTTTCCAGACCTTCACAAGGTCCTTCGCAGTTTTTAATATGAAATTCTAAACAGACTTTATATTTTGCGTCATCTATTTTAGCAGGAGCCAGATTAAGATTACACGTTCTGAGCTTATAAATATGTTTAATGGTATCTAAAAGAATTTTTGCGGGACGCACTTTTGCGTATGGTCCGTAATATTCTGATCCGTCTTTTATTTTCGTTCTTGTAAGAAAAATTCTCGGAAAATCTTCGTTTTTAATACAAATCCAAGGATACGTTTTGTCATCTTTTAGCATGACATTATAGAAAGGCTGATGTTCTTTTATCAGGTTGTTTTCCAGTAAAAGCGCATCATATTCACTGTTGACAATGGTTGTTTCAAGACGGTGGATTTTACTTACCATAATCTTGATTCTATAACCCAGAAGATTCTTGTTAAAATAGGAGAGAACTCTTTTTTTCAGATGCTTCGCTTTTCCCACGTACAATAAATTTCCGTTTTTATCGTAGTATCGATAAACGCCCGGTTCTGATGGTAAAGTTTTTAGCTGTAATTCTAAAGAAGGATTCATACAACAAAATTACGGAATCAAATTGTTATTCAGAAATGATTGACCTTTTCAAAAGTAAGTAAATTTAGTTTTAGATATAAGCATTTTCAGTTCTCTTCAAAATGTGTATTTTTAGGCAAAATTTTTAACATGATATACGGAGTTGATGTTTTGAGTTTCCATGATGTTTTGGAAATCTGTAAAGCCCCAAATAAGGCTAAATTAAATGAAGCCGCAAAAGCACAAATCTTAAAATCTCAGGATAACGTAAAGAAAATTGTAGAGTCAGATCGTTGTGTTTATGGTATTAATACAGGATTCGGACCTCTTTGTGATACCAAAATTTCTGCTGACGAAACAGCACAGCTTCAGTATAATTTAATTATTTCTCACGCAGTGGGTGTAGGAAAACCAATTGATAAAGAGCTTTCTAAAATCATGATGATTGCTAAAGTTCATGCTTTGTCAAAAGGCTTTTCGGGAGTTTCTCTTGAGGTGATCGAAAGATTCATCGTGATGCTTGAGAAAGATATTATTCCTGTTGTTCCGGAGCAGGGTTCTGTAGGAGCTTCAGGAGATTTGGCGCCATTATCACATCTGGTTTTGCCACTTTTAGGTCTTGGTCAGGTTTGGGTGGGAAATGAAATTTTTGAAACTGCTGAAATTCTAGAAAAAAACAATCTTGAACCTCTGGTTTTAGGACCTAAAGAAGGTTTAGGGCTAATCAACGGAACACAGTTTATTTTGGCTCATGCAATAAAAGGTTTAGAAAAATTCGAATACCTTTTAGATTTAGCAGATTTGACTGCTGCGATGAGTCTTGAAGCGTACCGAGGTTCTGCAAGTCCTTTCAAAAAAGAGCTTCACGATATAAGACCTTTCGAAGGAAGCAAAAAAGTAGCAGCAAGAATGCGTAAATTTTTGAAAAATTCAGATAATCTAAAATCACACGAATATTGTGACAGGGTACAAGATCCTTATTCTATGAGATGTGTTCCGCAGGTTCACGGAGCAAGCAGAAATGCTTTTGAACATTTAAAATTGATGGCTGAAACGGAACTGAACTCTGTAACAGATAATCCGATTGTTTTGAGTGATGAAGAATCTATCTCCGGAGGAAATTTCCACGGACAATTGATGGCAATGCCTTTAGATTATGCAACTTTGGCAGCAGCAGAACTGGGAAATATCTCAGACAGAAGAAGTTATTTATTGCTGGAAGGAAAGTATGGTTTACCAAGATTATTAACGGAAAGTTCAGGCTTAAATTCTGGATTTATGATTCCTCAATATACCTCCGCAGCTTTGGTTACAGAAAATAAAACACTTTGTTTCCCGGCATCTGCAGATTCTATTCCTACAAGTTTGGGACAGGAAGATCATGTTTCTATGGGAAGTATTTCTGGAAGAAAATTTAATCAGGTTTTAGGAAATTTAGTCAATATTTTAGCAGTAGAATTAATGTTTGCAGCGCAAGGATTAGAATTCAGAAGACCTGCAAAATGTTCTAAAATTGTTGAAGAGAACTTTGCGATTCTTCGTACAAAAGTTGATAAGCTGGAAGACGACCGATTGATCGGAAAAGATATTTTGGCAATTGCTGAATTAATTAATGAAAGAAAATTTGTAGTGAATTAACAAAGTCGATACAATTACAACAATACATTAGCTTCCGTTTTCTGGAAGCTTTTTTTGTTTTAATAAAATAATATTATGCTAAAAATATTAAATTTATAATATTAATTGTGTGAATTTTATTTAGAAAATGTTAAATTCGTAAAAAACCAAACAAAAATATATTACTATGAAAAAATGTGTCTTCTTACTCTTTGCAGCATTCGCTTTGAGTTCTTGCAACAATGATGACCTTCAAAATTCATCAGTAGAAAGCGAAATGGTGCAAACCGATCCTCTTTCTGCAAGACAAATTAATGAAAAAATTAACGAAACTACTAAAACAAAAGGCAGATTTTCCTGGAATGAATCTTCATCCCATTTTCTTTGGAGCGGAATTTTTCAGGGAAATAAAATTGCTTCCATAGGTTTTGGAAACTCAAAAGATGATTTCGACAGAAGCAAATCTTCAGACTCAGAAGCTTTACAGACTGAGATTCTTGAGGTCATTCAAAAATATGAAGGTAAAAAAGACCGTGTTTTACTGTCTTCGGATGAATATCTGAATCAGATAGATGTTTATATAGAAAAACAGGAAACAGTGATTGCTCTTCGAAAATTAAAGTCAATACGTTATTTTGAACCTGCAGATTACCGTTATTTTGAAAATGAAAATAAATTGACTGGTGCAGTGGCAAAATCGAGCAGTTCATCAGGTTGCGGATTAGAATCAACCGCTTTAAGTTCTGTAGATTATACAACAGTTTCACCTAATGCAAAAGCGCCATGGTCATTTGCGAAACATAATATTACAAGTGCATGGAATTACAGTACGGGAGCCGGAATTACGATTGGATTGATTGATTCTGGAGTTTCTTTCAATCAAGGTTTATTGAGTGGTAGTTTTAACAACGGTTTATCTTCCGGAAGAACCATCAGCAAAAACGGAGTGTATGTAGATTCTGTGTGGCCTTGGAGTTCAGGTTATGACGGTGCAGATGACAAATGTGGTCATGGAACAAGTATGGCCTCCGCAATGGCGGCTCCGAGAAATAATCTGGGACAACCGGTTGGTGTGGCTTACAACGCTAATTTAGTTTCTTATCGTGCTGCTTCAAATGTAGTTTTGGATGGCTATCACGAGCAGGAAGGTGTGAAATTAGCTTTTACAGCTTTGGGAAATAACACAGCGGTAAAAATTATTTCAATGTCTATGGGACACATTTTTTCAGTCGGAAAAATTGAAGATGGTGTAAAATACGCTTATTCAAAAGGAAAACTTATATTCTGTGCAGGTGGAACTTCTACAAGCTTCACAACTTTTGTCGGAGTGATTTTCCCAGCTTGGATGCCGGAAACACAAGCAATAACAGGTGTGAAAGAAAATACTTCCAATCAGAAATGTGATGTTTGCCATTCAGGAGCAGAAATTGATTTTACGTATCAGATGGAGAGAGCATCCGGAAATAATATTCCTGTGCTGAGTTATTATAATTCTCAGACAGATTATGTAGGTGGTTCTTCGGTTGCAACAGCTTCTACAGCAGGAATTGCAGCTTTAGTTTGGTCTAAAAATCCTTCTTGGACGAGAGATCAGGTTTTAAATAAAATGAGGCAGTCTTCAACATATTATCCTACAAAAAATTCAGATTTTGGATATGGAAATATCAATGTTTTACAGGCTGTACAGTAAATAAATTAGATTAAATTTCAATGCTTCCGACTGATAATTAAAAGAAATTTTTGATTATTGTTCGGGAGCATTTTTATATTTGTTAAATTAATTTCTATAACCGCAATTTTATAATTTTTATTTTAATTTGCTTTAAAAATAAAAAAATGATAGTCAAAAGAGTTGATTCTACAGATCATGATTTCCGAAATCTTGTACAATTTTTAGATGCAGATTTATCGATCCGTGATGGTGATGAACACGATTTTTACAATCAATTCAATAAAATTGATATGCTGAAACACTGTATTATTGTTTATCTGGATGATATTCCCGTTGCTTGTGGAGCTATAAAACCATTTGATGAAAAAAGTGTAGAAGTCAAAAGAATGTACACCGATCCTCAAAAAAGAAAAATGGGTTTAGCTTCAGAAACTTTAAATCAATTGGAAATTTGGGCAAAAGAACTTGGATACAAAAAATGTGTTTTAGAAACCGGAATAAAACAACCCGAAGCAATAGCACTATATGAAAAATGTGGTTACCAGAAAATTCCAAATTACGGACAATATGTTGGTGTGGAAAATAGTGTCTGTTTCGAAAAAGAAATCCACTAATCTCCCAATTTATAGTCCAGCGGTAACAATTTCTCGATTTTATCTTTTGCAAATTCTCCCTGATTAATCAATTGACCTGCATCAGAAGTATTTCCATTGGGATAAATTTCAAAAGTATTATCTTCAGGATGAAGAAATGAGGTCTGAATAACAGGAATGTTACCTTTTATAAACTGATCTTTTTTTAATTCATAATAGAATTTTTTAAAATTGATCTGCATCATGTGATCATAATTTAAAAATATTTTGCCGTCAGTTTTTTTGGTATAGTCTGCTTCAGGAATCTGAGTTTTGGTGATGGCAATTTTATAAGGTGACTCATTTCGTTTTCTGTTTCCGATGTCTACAATATCATCCGGAACAGACATAGTTCCTTTAGATTTGAAAACTGCTGCAAAATCTTTCAGTCTTTGCAGTTCTTCTTCGGTAGGATATTTTGGGTTGGGAAATTTGGTTATTTGATTGACGATAAAACCTTCGTCAGCAACTTTGTTTTCATATACACTCCTGAAAAAATGAACCTGACTCCCATCGTAAGCATTCATTCGGTTAAGCTTTACTTTATTGGTGTTTTTAGTCTCTTTAAAAAAGCTTGTTCCCAGAAATCGGGTAGTGTTGTTTTCCAGATCTGCAACAAATTCCACGAGATTGTAATCAATTGTGTAACCCAGATTTTTATTTTCAATAATCAATGTTTGAGGAGCTTTCACCTTTAGGATTTTATTTTCTTTATCAAATGAAAACTTCAGTGAACGCTGATTTTTTATGCGTACGTTTTGTTTATCATTTCCGATAAAAGAATCCAGAAAAAAGTAAATGTAATTTTTGTAAGCCGCTTCTGTATAAGGAATAATTTTTACTTCCTCAATCTCTTTTGCTTTAATTAAAACAACTTTCAGCTTTTTATTCAAAACTTCCGATACAGAGATCGTAAAGGTTTCATAATCATCTTTCTGAAAAACCAAGCTATTGTTATTTGCTGACGGAAGATTTAAGGTGAAACTTCCGTCTGTTGAAGAAATGGTTCCCGTCTTGGTTCCATCAAGATAAACATTCACATTGGGAATAGGTTTTTCGATGTCATTCACCACCGTTCCTTTAATTGTTTGAGCAATTGTGAGATAAAACGGTAAAAATAAAATTAAAAGTAATATCGTTTTTTTCATGGTAAACAATATTACTAAATTTATAGTGATAAAAAAAGATTGTTACAAAAATTTTATTTTATCCAATTTTCACACTCGTCATACTCAGACTTCCGCCAATCAATTCATCATTGAATAAAACTAAATCTTCAGATTGATCTTTCAAAGCCAAACTATAAACTAAAGGCAAATAATGATCCGGACTCGGAACGGCATATTGCAGAGAAACACCTTGTTTTTGATAATCAATAATATTCTGGAAATTGCTATCCAAAAGCCAATTGTTCGTTTTTTCTTTGGCTTCTATTGCCCAGTCCCAACCGGCTCCGACGGTATTGATATTTCGCCAGTCGATCAATCTTAAATTATGGATGATATTTCCGCTTCCGATAATCAGAATTCCTTTTTCACGGAGCTTATTGAGTTTTTTAGCTAAATCAAAATGATACTGCGGTGGTTTTGTATAATCGATACTCAGCTGCATCATAGGAATGTCTGCTTCAGGATACATATGCTTAATGACAGACCATGCACCGTGATCTAAACCCCAATTGTGATCTTCTTCCACCAAAATTGGTTTTAAAAGTTCGGCAGTTTCTTTAGCCAGCTCAGGATTTCCGGGAGCAGGATATTCTACATCAAATAAAGCCTGTGGAAAACCGCCGAAATCATGAATCGTTTTCGGCATATCCATCGTAGTGACAAAAGTTCCTGCGGTAAACCAGTGAGCTGAAATACACAAAATAGCATTAGGTTTTAGAATTTCCTTCGCTACATTTCTAAATCCCTGTACAAACTGATTTTCTTCAATAGCATTCATTGGTGAACCATGCCCAAGAAAAAGAACTGGCATTTTCTGAGTGTTCTTAAAATTGTAACTGATGTTTTGTAGGTCGTTGAGATTCATATTAGTGGTTTTAAACAAAGATCCGATGATTGTAGCAAACCACCGGATCTTTAGAAAACTATATTTAATTTACTATGCTTGCTTTACAAACTGTAGTTCACCTGCAATTTTCACCTCTTCACTCACCATTACACCTCCTGCTTCAAGCGCTGCATTCCAATTTAATCCGAAGTCTTTTCTGTTGATTTTCCCTTCAAAAGAAAAACCAGCTTTTGTATTTCCCCACGGATCTACATTGATTCCTCCGAAATCTACATCTAAATTCACAGGTTTTGTAATCCCGTTTATGGTAAGATTTCCGGTAATAGAATCGTTAAGCGCATCAGTTTCAAAAGTAATTGTAGGGTTTGCTTCAGCATTAAAGAATTCTGCAGATTTCAAATGGTTATCTCTGTCTGCATTGTGCGTAGAGATAGAAGCCACCTGAATGGTTGCTGTAGTTTTTGCATTTTTGAAGGTATCATCTTCAGCGTCAATTTCAGCAGTGAAATTGGTAAAGTTACCTTTGATGTTAGAAATCATCATGTGTTTTACTTTAAAAGTAATTTCACTGTGCGTAGGGTCTAAATTCCATTTTGTAGCCATTATATTTATTTTTTATTGTTATTGTATGATGCAAATGTATAGCAAGAACGATACCCGATTCATTGATTTAGGATAAGAAATGATTTAACGGTAAACTTTATTATCTTTTAGAAGCTTTTCGCGCTATACACTTATACTCCTCGCGCCAATGCTTTTCCTTCGCTTGCTGTGGGGTAACCGTTTCTATCACGGCTAAAACCACCCCGTCAAAAATTCTTTGAATTTTTGCCACCCCTCCAAAGGAGGGGAATCATCGAATTACAGACTTTTGGTTATAATATTTTAGTTTTTTATGACTCATTTAAATAGGTGAATTCAAATACTCAGATCTTTTAATTTAGCATTTTTTAACGGGTGGTTTTTATTTCTTACTTTTGACAGATTCAATTTTTATTCAATGAAATTATATAAATTATCTTTATTGATGGTAGTTTTGGGAGGATCTGCATTTGCACAGACCCAGAAATTTACCATGGCAGAAGCTGTAAACGGACTGAGAAGTAATCTTGCAGTGAAAAATATCTCGCAGTTTTCGTGGTCAGATGATGGTAAATCTTACATTCAGGCAGTAAAAGGTGGATATTTGGTAACGGATCTGAAAACCAACAAACAAGATACTTTGGTTTCTCTGACGCAGCTCAACAAAAATTTTGCAGATAAAAAGCTGAAAAACGTTCCTCCTATTAAATTTGTTAGCAATTCAAATGGTTATTTCAGTGCCAATAATCAAATGTATTGGGTAGAAAAATCAGGAAACGACTGGAAAGTAAAACGTTCATCTGCAATGGATGAGAATATTTCAAATATGAAAATGTTTGCAGATAACCAGACTTTTGCTTACACGGTAAAGAACAATTTATTCATCAGCAAAAACGGAAAAGCTATTGCGGTAACTAATGATTCTGATGAAAATATCCTCAACGGATCTTCAAATGTTCACAGAAATGAATTCGGAATAGATTCAGGGATTTTTCCTGCTCCAGATTCTCAAAGTGTAGCATTCTACAGAATGGATCAGAAAATGGTTGCAGATTATCCGATCATCGACTGGTCTGTAACTCCTGCTGTTAATACCAACATCAAATATCCAATGGCGGGAAAAACGTCTCATGAAGTGACTTTGGGTATTTACAATATCAAAAATGAATCAACTACCTTCCTGAAAATTGAAGGCGAAAAAGATCAGTATTTAACGGCAGTTACATGGAGTCCTGATTCTAAATATATTTTTATAGGAGTTCTCAACAGAGGTCAGAATCATTTAAAAATGAATCAATACGACGTTGCTACAGGAAATTTAGTGAAAACTTTATTCGAGGAAACTGACAGCAAATATGTTGAGCCACAACATCCTTTGTTATTTTTCCCTAATTCTACTACTGATTTCATTTGGCAAAGTCAGAGAACTGGTTACAATCATTTGTTCCACTACAGTTTGGAGAAAGGATTGATTGCTCAGATCACAAAAGGAGACTGGTTAGTAACCGATATTTTAGGATTCAATGAAAAGAAAAAAGAAATTTATTATGTTTCTACTCAGGAAAGTCCTACAGAGAGACATTTGTACAGAATCAACTGGGCAACATTCAAAACTCAAAAATTGGACAATGCAGAAGGAATGCATTCCGGAGTTTTAAGCAAAGACGGAAATTATTTGTATGATATGTATACCAACTCGAATACACCAAGAGTTGCCAATATCATCAATACCAATTCTCTGAAATCGACAAATCTTCTGACGGCTGAAAATCCGTTAAAAAATTATCAGAGACCTGAAGTTAAAAATATCAATCTGAAAGCAGATGACGGAACTTTACTGTATGGAAAGATTATCCTTCCGACAAATTTTGATCCGAATAAAAAATATCCTGCGATTGTATATTTATACAATGGTCCTCATTTACAGTTGGTGACCAATTCTTTTCCGGCTTCAGGAAATCTTTGGTACGAATATATGGCACAAAACGGATACATCATTTTCACAATGGACGGAAGAGGGTCTTCTAATCGGGGGATGAAATTTGAACAGGCTGTTTTCAGAAATTTAGGAACTACAGAAATGAACGACCAATTGAAAGGAGTTGATTATCTGAAATCTCTTCCATACGTAGATTCTCAGAAATTAGGAATACATGGATGGAGCTTTGGAGGATTTATGACAACAAGCTTTATGCTTCGTCATCCGGAAGTTTTCAAAGTAGGAGTTGCGGGTGGACCTGTAATCGACTGGAGTATGTACGAAATCATGTACGGCGAAAGATATATGGATACTCCACAGGAAAATCCACAAGGATATGCAACTTCGAATCTTTTGGATAAGGTTCAAAATCTGAAGGGTAAACTGTTAATGATTCACGGAGCACAGGATGATGTTGTCGTTTGGCAGCATTCTATGAAATTCATTAAATCTGCAGTGGATCACGGAGTTCAGATGGATTATTTCGTTTATCCGGGACATCCTCATAACGTAGTGGGAAAAGACAGAGTGCATCTTATGCAGAAAATAACAGATTATTTTGATCAGAACTTAAAAAAATAAATATAAGAACCAGCCTAATTTTAGGCTGGTTTTTTTGTAAAAAATTACTTATACATTTAGTTTGTCATTTCGGAGGAATCTCAACAAAGTTATTTCTATTTGTTTAGATCCTTTCATGATGACAAACATTATTATTAGAATAAAGTAGAGTTTTTTCTTATCAAACATCAACGTTTTTAATCATTCATTAAACTAATTTTGTTTTTATAAAATCAATAATATGGAATTAGGAATAGGAATGTTTGGCGATTTAGCGTTCGACCAGACAACCGGAAAATATAAAGATGCAGGAATTAAAATCCGTGAAATTCTGGAACAGGTAAAATTGATGGATGAGGTAGGAATAGATGTTTTTGCAATGGGGGAACATCATCGTCCTGATTACGCAGTTTCTTCACCAGAAATGGTTTTGGCAGCAGCGGCAAGCATTACAAAAAATATAAAGTTAGCAAGTGGAGTAACGGTTCTAAGTTCTTCTGAGCCTGTAAAAGTTTACGAAGATTTTTCAACATTAGACTTGATTTCCGATGGAAGAGCAGAAATTTTTGTTGGACGAGGAAGCTTCATCGAATCATTTCCTTTGTATGGATATTCTCTGAATGATTATGAAGAGCTTTTTGATGAAAAATTAGAGTTATTATTAAAAATAAATTCCGAAGAAAACGTATCCTGGTCGGGTAAACTTCGAGCTCCGATGCAAAACCAAACTGTTTATCCGAGAGCTACAAATAATGGAAAACTTCCAATCTGGAGAGCCGTTGGCGGAACTCCGCAGTCGGTTCTAAGTGCTGCAAAATTGGGAATGCCATTGGTAGTTGCTATCATTGGCGGAATGCCCATTCAGTTTAGAAATTTAATAGAATTTTATAAACAGGAATACCGTAAAGCAGGACATGATGAGTCTGAAATGCAGATTGCCATTCATTCGCATACTTTTGTGAGCGACAAAAAAGAAGTTGTAGACGGATATTTTCATAACTACAAATCTCAGATGGACAGAATCGGAAAATCCCGCGGTTGGTCTCCATACACAAAAATGCAGTACGAAGGCGGAAGAGCGAGAGAAGGTGCTTTGTTTATAGGAAATGCAAATGAAGTTGCTGACAAAATAAATTATATGAAAGAAATTTTCGGGATTACAAGATTCATTGGTCATATGGATGTAGGTGCTCCGGAAAATGAGGTGATGATGAGGTCGATAGAACTGTTTGGCGAAAAAGTTGCTCCGCAAGTGAGATAATAATGAATGAAAATCTCCATCAGATTCGATGGAGATTTTTTATTACAAAACTGAATAATGAGAAATACTGATCTGCGGATGAAAACTAAACATAAACGTTTCGAAACCGTTGTCGCTTTCCAGATTTTTACTTAAAAGATATTTGTTATCTATAATATCAATTAATAACAATTCTGGCGTGTAAAATGTAAGTCCGATTTTATGTTTTGAAGAATCTTCAATATTTGAGCTTATAAGATCCAATTTAAAAGTATCAATTGGGAAAAATGTATTTCCCAACACATCGGGCAAACTTTTAATTTCACCATTTAGCTGTGATACATAATTAACAACGGAGGCACTTAATAGAAAAGGAATTTTTTCTGCATTTGGATTTTTTGCTGAAAGTTCCCAATAATTTTTTACAGGATTTTCTTTATCATTAAAAACCTGATGCTGAATTTTATATTCGAAATAAGTGTCTTCAAAAACAAATTTATCCCACGGCATTGTAGAATTTTGATCGATTACAATTCGGAATGCTAATTTAATTTTAGCTTTCATAAGTTAAAAATTTAATGAAATAGGATTAATTTATCAAAGAAAGGCAGTAAGTACTTTAAAATATAATTTTTCTATTATAAATAAACGACTGTAATTATTTTTCTATGTTCTTTCACCTGTTTAATTAACAACAACTTTTACATTTTCTTCAAATTTCCCTTTAGAATTTTCTATTGTTATTTTGGCAAAGTAGATTCCAGAGTTTAATAGGTTTCTAGACATTTTTATGGTCTGATTTCCTGCAGAAAGTTTCTGTCGGTTAATGACAGATAAGGTTTTTCTTCCAAGAGCATCATATAATTCTATACTTACACTAGAACCCTCGTCTAAAGTGATTGGGAAAACAGTTTCCTCACGGAAAGGATTTGGGTAGTTTTGCTGCACTTTGTAATTTTTTTGATTTGTGATTTCATCAACTCCAAGTATAGCTCCTGCTACATAAATAGTATGTGTTAATATATAACCACTTGATAAAGATCCTGTTATTGTACTCATTTCATTGCTTGTTCCGTCTGAGAAAACATTGTCACTTGCGTTGTAAGTATATCCCGTCATGCCTTTAGTGTATCCATAAGAAGAGCCATTTACGTTTACATTGTACACTGCACTGGTTATACCTTCCGGAAATGCAATTTGTGTTATAAGCAATGATGTGCCATCTGCTTTATATACATGAACATGAATATGAGTAGCACGACTTTGATACCAACCGGGAAAAATACTTGTAAAACTTACAAGACCGTTTGCATCTGTAGTTTGTCTTCCTCTTAGGAAATGATTGTTGGTGTAGTTTACTGTTTGCATAGATGTACCACCGTACTCAGAATAATATCCATCTTTATCACAATGCCAAATATCTACGATTACTCCCTGATAAGCAGCACAATTGGCATTGGTGTTATTAATATAAAGGTTTATAGTAAACGCAACTCCTGTTCTGTCTCCCACAATATTTGTTCTTACTAAACTAGAGGGTGTAATTGTAGGAAATGGTCCTGCTGTTTCTGAATTGGTTACAGAGCAGCTTAATGTTTTTTGGTTAATCAAACTCTTTTCTGAATCTTGCAAAATTTCTGATCGTAATAAGGTAGGAGCTACGGCAGCAATACCGGCAAGACCAAATGAGTTTCGTAAAAATTTTTTTCTATTCATATTATTATTTTAAGGTTATTATATTTCTAAGAAAAGGATCAAAGCATTTTCACTCAACGCTTCAAATTCCAAGGTTTCAATTTCATTTAATAATATTGCATCTCTGTTCTCCATCAATCTATTTTGAAATTCAAATGCTCCATTTAGTACCATTCCGAATATGGTTTTTCCATATTGGTTTAATGTATATGTATCTTCTTTTCTACCATCATACAATCCAATAAAGTTTGGATAATCGAAATTTTCCGCAATCGGAATAAAAGAATTTCTATAAACGATATTCAAATTTTTAATATTAGTGAAGTTGTCTGCTTCCTCAGCTTTTAATTCTATAATTAATACATCTGCTTTTTCACTTTCAAAATTATTATTTAGAGTTAAGATTTTGGTTTCGGTTGATTTCAGTGTAAAAATCTGATCTGCAGAAATTTGTTTTTTAATATTCTCAATTAGAATTTCGCCATATAGCACAAGAATAATCAGATTACAGTTTTCTGTAGATTGAAAATGATATTTTCCATTCTCATCAAAAACTATTTCTGTAACTTTTCTTAAGTTCAGATGTTCTTTTTCAGTAATTATCTCCCTGATTTGGCAACCATTTTCCTGTTTCCAGATTGCAAAATCTGACTTAAAAATTTTTGAAGGATTTTGTACTAACATAGTTTTAATGATTTAAAAATAAAAGCGATAACTGCATCAAAATTATTTCATGACCATTTACCGCTTTATAAATAACTAAAAACTTAAACTCAAGCCGAAACTTTTATCGTGTGTGTCAAAGCAAAACCTCCGCTTACGCTTCCCGAAATACTAGACATTTCGTTTGAAGTTCCGTCACTGAAAACATTATCGTTAGAATTGTAAGTATACCCACTCATTCCTTTATATCCTGTACTTGCATTTACCAGAACAACTGCGCTGCTGCTTCCTTCCGGAAAAGCAATTTGGGTCACCAAAAGAGATTGCCCCGAAGAATTGTATATATGCACGTGAATATGTGTTGCTCTTCCGCTATACCAACCGGGGAAAATTGAAGTGAAATTTACTTTTCCGTTGGCATCTGTTACCTGTCTTCCTCTAAGAAAATGTACGGAAGTGTAATTGGCAGTCTGCATGGCTGTTCCTCCATATTCTGAGTAATTTCCATCTTTATCACAATGCCAAATATCTACAATTGCACCTTGTAAATTTGCGCAGCTTGCATTTACATTCTGAACAGTAATAGCAATGGTGAAGGGAACTCCCGTTCTGTCGCTTACAATATTTGTTTGTACTAAACTTGAAGGCGTTTTTGTAGGAAAAGGACCTTCTGTTTCAGAATTGGTAACCGAACAAGCTGTAGAAATACTGTTGTCTATAACTCCTGTTGCAGACTCTTCCTCATCATCTTTTCTGCAATGCATTAAAACTGGTGCGGCTAAAGCTGTTACTCCTGCTAAACCCAAGCTTTTTAAAAAGCCTTTTCTGTCAATTGTTTTCATCTTTTTGATTTTTCTTACATCAAATGTATTTTCAAAAAAAGAGATGTGGAAATTTATGAGGTAAACAGAAAAAATGTGTCGGTAAATAATGTTTTTTCTAAGGAATATTAAGAATGTTTTCAGCATTTTTGTCATTTCTTTCATCAGCTTTTTTGTCATTCCGCAGGAATCTCAACATCGTTAATAACTTTGCATAGATTCCTCCGGAATGACAAACGCTGTGTTTAACTATCTCTTAAGATTACTTAAAAACCAAATGTATCAATGTGAAATTCCCCTCCAAAGGAGGGTTGTCAAAAATTCCGAAGGAATTTTTGACGGGGTGGTTTTAGAAAGAATTAATTTAAAAATTAGTAATAAAATATCTTTTCCAAACAATTATCCATTCACAATCTTCATCACATCATCTTTATACGTTTCACCGATAGGAACAATAAAACCTGAAATATGAATATTCTTGTTGACAATGGTTTTGATGTCGTTTATAGGAACAATAAAAGAACGATGAATGCGGATAAAGTCTTTTTCTGAAAGCTTTTCCAGAATGTTTTTCATAGAAGAGCGAGCTGTTATTTTAGTAGAATCTTTGAGATGAATCTGAATATAATCATCCAAACCTTCAATGAGTTGAATGTCATTAAAGTTGATTTTGTGAAGCTTGTAATCTGCACGTATAGACAGATGTTTTGCTTCCTCTTTCTCGTCATTCATTTTTACTTTTTCTACTGCAGCTTTAAATCTTTCAAAAGAAAAAGGCTTCAACAGATAGTCAATTGCGTTTACACTAAAGGCATCTACTGCGTATTCTGAGTAAGCGGTAGTGAAAATTACTTTCGTGTTTTGGGAAATGCTTTTATAAAAATCAAGTCCGTTTTTTGCAGGCATTTCTATATCCAAAAAAATGAGATCTACAGGATATTTGTTGAGGTGTTTTTGGGCATCACTTTGTTTATTGAAAACTTTTTCTAAAGATAAATTGTCAATTTTTTCAGAATAATTTTCAATGATTTTCAAGGCAAGAATTTCGTCATCTAAAGCAATTGCTTTTATCATATTTAGTTTAAGTTTATAGTTAAATCAACTTCGTAGCTTTGCTCATTCTCATTAATGGTGATCGTATGTTTTTCGGGATAAATTTGGCTTAGATGTTCAAAAGTGTTTTTTAAACCTACTTTCAGGCTGTTTTCTTCACTTACATTGGTATTTACAATATTGTTAAAGACATTGAAATTCAGAATGTTTTCCTGCACAATCAGTCTTACTGTAATTTTTGAGTTTTCCTCAGCATTAAAACCATATTTAAAAGCATTTTCGACAAAAGTAATCAAGATAAAAGGCGCAATTTTAAGATTCTTCAGATCACCTATTTCTGTGTAAGAAAAATCTAAGCTGTTGTCGGTTCTTATAAGTTGCAGAGCAATGTAATCTTTAATATATTCTATTTCTCTGGTCAGTTCTACAAAATCTTTACTGCTTTCCTGTACCACGTAGCGCATTACGTTAGAAAGTTTCAGAATCCCGTTTGGCGCATCTTCAGATTTTAATAATGCCAAAGAATAAATAGAATTAAGAATATTAAATAAAAAATGAGGTTGTAATTGATACTTTAAATTAAGAAGTTCTGCTTTCGCTTTAGATTTTTCTAAATCCTTTTTTTCGTTGTTACGATAAATGAATAATGATGATAAGAACGAAAATAAAAATGGAAGTAATGTAGAAAAAATCATTTGGTGATAAGAGCTATCATTTCTCGGACGGAAGTTTTTCAGGCGAGGTTTCCCATCCATCATTAATGGCGTATTTTCAGGTGGAGCCGGCATTTTACAACTTTTTATTTCAGAAGGAACAGATCCTGAATCCAAGAAATTTTGCAAAGAAAAAGAATAGGGTAAAACGACTACTAACACAAAGCTCATTAAAATAAAACATGAAAAAATAAAATATTTCTTTTTACTAAAAAACTGAGGAAGAAAGACACTCAGATTTAGATAAAAAAAGATAATGACCAGAACAAAGCGGATAAATTCACGTTGAAAGGGAGGCACTCTGAAAACCGACAATGTACCATCAAAATCCGGAGAAGAAACAATCGGGATGGCTAAAAGCAGAGGAATCAGGATAATATGTGGTATGAATTTTTTCAAATGTGGTTTTATTTTTATTCAAATGTAAAATAAAAAGCAATATTATTAAGAAATTTCTATCAAACTTCCTCTTTCCTCATCTTTTGAAATATTCAGCGACATCGGGATTTTTTCTTTCAGCTCTTCAACGTGCGAGATAATTCCTACGATTCTGTTTTCTTTTTGAAGGCTCATCAAAGTTTCAAAAACCACATTTACAGATTCAAGATCCTGAGTTCCGAAACCTTCATCGATAAAGAAGAAATTTTTATCAGATTTTGCATTTGACTGCACACTTTCTGCCAAAGCTAGAGCCAAACTCAGAGAAACCTGAAAAGCCTGTCCGCCGGAAAGCGTTTTTACACTTCGGCTTCTTCCTTCATTCAGATAATCAACGATTTCAAAATCATTGTTTTCGTTCAGTTGCAAACTCAGTTGATTTCTCGTCATTCGATGAAAACGGATATTTGCATGATCGCACAACTGCCGAAGATATATAGACGAAACATATTGCACAAAACCGGCTCCCTTAAAGAGATTGGTCATTATTTTCAGGTTTTCAGCACGTTTCTGAAGCTTGGATAATTCTGTTAAAAGATTTTCTTTTTTCTTAAATTCTTTCTCAAGTCTTTCGATTTCCGAGGCAATTTTTACAACCGAATCATTCGCTGTTTTTGCTTCTTTCTCTTTGCTTACAAACTGATTTTCGACTTCCGAAAACTGCTCTTCATTAAATGAGAAATTTTTCAGTTTTGTCTCAAGTTCCGTAATTCCGTTGTTTAAGGTTTCAAAATCTATTCTGAATTGCTGGATTTTATTCCTAGTTTCCGGTACGTTAATTTCCTGCAATAAAATAGTTTGAACCTCAACTAAATCTGTGAAATTCTGATCTAACAAAGATTGTTGAATGCTATTTTTATTCTCCGAAATTTCTTTTTCAAGCTCCAGAATTCTTTTTTCAAGTTGTAAAACAATCGTTTTTTGCTCTGTAAGTTTTGGGGAAAGTTCTTTTTCTTTTTTAATTAAATTCTGATAATTCTCTTCTGTTTCAAGGTTTGATTTTGCAAGTTTTTGATAGCTTTCTTCAACTTCAATAATCGCTTTTCCTTGATAATTTTTCCATTCCAGAATTTTCAGATTTGTTTCATTGGTTTTTATCTGTTCGGCTTTTTTCGCTTCATCCAGCCTGAATTTTTCTAAAGCTTTGTTATATTGGTCGAGTGTTTCACGCTCTTTATCAAGATTTTTCTGCTCCTGAGTTATTGTTTTACCAAGATCTTCAATCTGTTTTTCTATTTCAAAAGATTGCAGACGTTTTTGTTCAAATTCCGCTTCATTTTCAACATTAAATTCTTTCCAGATGAAATTCTGTACGTGATTTTGAATGTTAATCTGAATTTGATTTAAAACTTTCTCTTCAGATTTAAGCTGTTCTTCAAAAATGTTTTTTCGGTCAAGAATTTTCTCAATTTCTAAAGATTTTTTTTGGATCTCCTGCTTTTGATTTTCAAGATTTTCAATTCTCTTTTGAAGTTCATTAATTTCAGAAAGCACATCCTCAAAAACTACAATGTTCGGATGTTCCTGCGACCCACAAAGCGGACAAGCTTCTCCGTCATGCAGTTCACTCGCAAAATGAGACAGTTTTTGCTGAATTTCTAATTGTTTCTGCTTCTCAGAAAGTTCTTTTTTCTGATTTTCTAAAGTTTCTGTTTTAATTTTAAAATCATTTTTAAAACTTTCGGTATTGATTTCGATTTCAAAAAGTTTTAAATCTGCTAAAATTTTTTCGATTTCAGCTTTCTTTTGATTCGTTTTTTCGTTTTGTTTTAGAAAAGATTCTGTCAGATTTTTCTTTTCTAAAAACCAGTTTCCGACGGTAATCAATAAAGTTGAATCTATTTTTTGAAGTTTTAAAATTTCTGTTTGTTCAGTAAACTCAGTAAGTTTTTTTTCAATGAGTTTATTATTCGTTTCGACTTCCTGCACTTTTTCAGAACCTTTTTTTGTTCTTTCTTTTAAAACTGTAATTTCATCAGAAAAATTCAGCATTTGTAAGATTAAATTCAAATCATTTTCCTGAATTTTTGATTGATGCAATGCTTGAAACTTCGGTGAAATCGCTGTAAGTTGTTCTTTTAAAGAATTGAATTGTTTTTCAGTTTCCGCCAGAATTTTTGTTTCGTTTTCTTTGTTTTTTTGATGAAACTCAATTTCTTTCTGAAGCTTATTCTGTTCATTTATTAAAGGATTAAAAACACGATAAACCAAATCAAATAGTTCTGTTTTTGTTTCTAAAATATCAATGTCGTTTTTTTCAAGAGAAAGTTTTTTAAAATCTTCTTTTTTCTGTTTTAGAAGTTCAAAATCTGTTTTTAAATTTTTGAGTTGCTCGTATTTTTCTCGTATTTGTTTAAACTCAATTTTTATGGCTTCGAGTTTTTGGTTTTCAACAGATAATTCTTCTTTTTTTATAGAAATCTGCTCTTCATTCACTTCTTCAAAACCTTTCAGCTGACCTTCCAACTGATCGAGTTCTGATCTGTTTTTAGCATTCAAAACCGAGACATTATTCTGAAGATCGAAACGCTGAAGATTGAAAATCTCCTTCATCATATTCGTTCTCTCAGTCGCTCCGAGTTCCAAAAATTCTTTGAATTGACCTTGCGGAATAATGATTGTTCGCTTGAAATTAGCATAACTTAAACCAATTATTTTTTCTGAATCTGAATGATCCAAAGGAATCCATTTGTCATTGATCTTTTCATAAAATGTGACAGAAGAAGGTTTTACATCATCAAATTTTTTAGAATTTCTTTTGAAATCACGAGTTGCCCGGAAGATTTTGTTTTCATGATTAATGAAATCAAACTCTATATAAGAAGAATTAGATTTCAGATTCATCATATTATAAGCTCTTTTGTCACGCATATTCAATCGTTCTGTTTCGCCGTACAGCGCAAACGAAATGGCTTCCAGAATCGATGATTTTCCAGAACCGACTGCTCCGAAAATTCCAAACAATCCGGCTTCCGTAAGATTTTTGAAGTCGATTTTCTGACGTTCCTGATAAGAATATAAACCCTCGATGGTTAATTGAATGGGAATCATTTTTTAAGGATTTAAAATTTCATTAAACAGATCGATGAGTTCTTCATTAGCTTCCTGACCTCCGTTCTTAGATTTAAAATAATCATTAAACAATAGCTGAATATCCTGATTGAGATTAATTTCCTGCAATTTGTTTTCGTTAAATTCCTGATTTTTCACCTTCGGAATAAGATGTACAATTCCGCTGTGAGACTGATAGATCATTTTTCTTTCATCGGCTTTTAAAAAAGTTTCGCTTTCTAAAGTAAGTTCTACCAGACTGTAAGGATTTTCATTAAGCCATTCTATGGTTTTTTCAACAGAATCAAAGGTTTTTCTCACCAGTTTTTTGCCATTTTTAAGGGGCAACTTTTCAAATGAAACTTCTTTATTTGGTCCTGCTTCTATGATTGAAACATATTTTGTCTGTCCGGCTTCACTAAAACTGTAGCAAAGTGGCGAAGATGAATACACAACAGGTTTTTCTGCCGTCCCGATATTTCGGAAACCGTGCAGATGTCCTAAAGCGGTATATTGAATCTGAGAAGGAATAATATCTGAATAAATAAGCGTAGCATTCCCGATTTTAATAGGTTTCTCACCTTCTGGTTCATCAAGGATAGGATCGCCTTTTTTGTTCATATACAAATGAGCCATTAAAAGATTAACTCCGTTTTCGTCGCAAAATTCATCAGCAATAGCCGACCAGTTTTCAGCTAAAACTTTGTTGAGTTCTTCTTCTTTATTTTCCCCGAAATACTCTTTAAGACGAATTTCATTAGCATAAGGAGTATGTAAAATTCTGACAGGGAAATTCAAGTTTTTAAGCTGCAGTTCGATGAATCCTTCCGCAGCATTTGAAATTTTAAAATGTTCTAATTCAAAAGGATTAATTTTCGCTTTCGGATGACCGATTAAAATAATTCCGCATTCTCTTGCCAAAGGATCAGGAGCATCGATAAGATTGGGCGAATCATGATTTCCCGAAATCGCGATTACAGGACGTTTGCCGTTTAAGGATAAACGTTTTAGTGTTTTATAAAAAAGCTCTGTTGCTTCTACACTCGGGTTAAAATTATCAAATAAATCTCCGGCAATTAAAATCAAATCAACATTTTGTTCATCAGCAATTTCCACAATTTCATTTAAAACCAAAACTTGTTCTTCCAGACGCGAAAAACGATCTAATTTTTTACCTAAATGCCAATCGGCGGTATGGAGGATTTTCATCATATTAAGATTCTTTTTCCTTTTCTGTAGCTAATTTTTCGTTGGTATTTCTACGCATTTCCTTTAAACGGTTTCTCCTTTTCAGTTCGGCTTCCTGAATTTTACGTTTCTTATCGGCAATTTTTTTATTGTGAATTTTTTTATTGGTGTCTGTATTTCTACTCATCTCAACTTTATTTTAGATAAACATTTGTGATAATGGTATGGCTAAATTAATCTATTCTTGATAGAAAACCTTGACGCAAGGCAAAATTTTGAACGGTCATATTTTATTTGGCAATCACTTTTCTTCCGCAATTTAATTTAAACCAAATACAGTTGCAGTTTGTTTGTTTCATTGTTGTTTGTAACCAAATGCAACTTACATTTTCTTTAGCGAGTCTGTTTGTAACCAAATGCAGTTGAATTTAATTAAAATCAAGTTTGTTTATAACCAAATGCAGTTGCAGTTTGTTTGTATCAATGTTGTTTGTAACCAAATTCAATTTTAAATAAAATCTAAAGAGTTTCTCATAATGTTAGTTTAAAAATGAAATCTTTAACTTTACAACATTATGGAACAGCAATCTAAAGATCCTCTACACGGAAAACGTCTTGATCATATTCTTGAGGAATTAGTAGAATATTATCAGGGATTTGAAAAATTAGGCGAACAGATTAACATCAAATGTTTTACAGACAATCCGAGTATTAATTCTTCTCTGAAGTTTTTGAGAAAAACAGATTGGGCAAGAAAAAAAGTAGAAAGTCTATATCTCTATGTTTTAAGACAAAAGAAAAAAGAAGAAGCAAGGAAACGATAAAAATATCAATGTTTGTTTTAAGATTTCTTTTAGTGAATTTCGTTAGTCAATGATTTCAAAAACAGTATATTTGCGCCGTTAATCGTGAAAAATCTCACGAAAAAAAGAAAAATTATGACAATTGATCACAATCACGTTGTAGCGGTAAGCTACATACTTCACACTATTGAAGAGGATGGAAGTAAAGTTCTTGTAGAAGAAACAACATCAGAAAACCCACTTACCTTTTTGTATGGTGTAGGAATGATGATTCCAAAATTTGAACAAAATATTTTAGGATTAAAAGCTGGCGATAAAGCTGACTTTGTTATTCAGCCGGAAGAAGCTTACGGTGAAAAACAGGAAGATGCTATTGCTCAATTGCCAATCGATATGTTTGCAGAAGCAGGAATTCCACCAGTAGGAGCTATTTTGCCTTTAACAGATAACGCAGGAAATAATTTCCAAGCTTTTGTAGTAGAAGTTACTCCGGACGTTGTAATAGCAGATCTTAATCATCCGATGGCTGGAAAAGTTTTAGACTTTCAGGTTGAAATTTTAAATACGCGTCCTGCAACAGAAGAGGAGTTGTCTCACGGTCACGCTCATGGAGTTGACGGAAACGAAGCTCACTAAGCAAATATTTTAAATAGTATAAATGTCCGGATTTTTTCCGGACATTTTTTTTGAACTAATAAATGAAATTTAATCTAAAAATTCACCTGAAACATAATACCAGCGGTTTTGTATCATTTTGAATTTTGAAAGCTCATGATGAACCTGTTTTTCACCTTCTTCATCAGTATAAAAAGCTTTAAATTCGACTTTACTAAGAGACGGTTTATCTACAATTTCAAGTTTCGTCCATGTATTAATCTCTCCCCATTCCTGTAGATCTTTTGTATTGTGAAATTTTCTTTTTGCAGGAAATGTAGTTTCCATAAGATATTCACCATTGGGAATTGCAAAAGCAGAAAACCGTGAACGCATTAACGCTTCAGCTGTGGGAGCATATTTTTCTCTGCTGTGATAAGGTTTGCAGCATTCTTCGTAAAGCTTTTCTGAGCAGCAAGGACAGTTCATTTCTTATTTTTTTTAAGTTTTAAAACACAAATGTACACGAATATTTTTGCACTAGTGATACAAAGCTTTTATCAATAGGGACGGGCTTTAGCCCGTCTGTAATTTAAAATAATTCCATTTGGCTTTAGCCAAAACTTATTTCTCGCAGATTTTGCCAATATCGCAGATTTGAATTGTGTCATTTGTGAAAATATTTGTGTCGTTTGTGTTTAGAAATTTCCCACAGATTCTCACAGACAAAAAAGAAGCACTCAAAAATGAATGCTTCCCAAAAATTTATTTAATAAATCCTCTGTTTCTCAACAACGGCTTAATATCCGGATCGTGTCCTGTGAAATCTCTGAATGCCTGATTCAGATCAATAGAATTACCAACAGATAAAATGTGTTTTCTGAAACGATCTCCGTTTTCTCTTGTCAGTCCACCGTTTTTCATGATCCATTCCCAGGCATCGCTGTCTAAAGTTTCAGACCATAGATAAGCATAATATCCTGCAGAATAACCACCGCCCCAAATATGTGCAAAATAAGGAGTATGATATCTTGGCGGAACCGTAGATAAAGTAAATCCGTGATTATTTAAAGATTGTTTTTCAAAATCTAAAACAGGAAGAAGCTGTCCTTCGCTGGTTACAGAATGCCAATCCATATCCAATGCCGCTGCAGAAACCAATTCTGTAGTCATATAACCTTGATTGAAAGTTGCTGCTTTTTTAATTTTATCAACTAAAGCCTGCGGAATCGGTTGTTTTGTTTCGTAATGAATCGCATAATTTTTCAGAACGACAGGATCTAAAGCCCAGTGTTCGTTAATCTGAGAAGGGAATTCTACGAAATCTCTCGGTACATTGGTTCCGGAAAGTGAAGGGTATTTCTGACTTGCAAACATCCCGTGAATAGAGTGACCAAACTCATGGAAAATTGTAGTAACATCATCATAACTGATTAATGAAGGTTTTCCGGGAGCAGGTTTTTGATAATTATAACAGTTAACAATCACAGGTTTTGTTCCTAAAAGATAAGATTGTTCTACGAAATTACTCATCCAGGCTCCACCATTTTTAGAATCTCTTGTGTAGAAATCTAAGTAATAAATGGCTAAAGATTTTCCGTCGTGATCGAAAACTTCATACGTTACCACATCCGGATGATAAACGGGAAGATCTGTTCTTTTTTTAAAGGTTAATCCGTAGAATTTTTCAGCAGCAAAGAAAACTCCTTTTTCCAAAACAGTTGTGATTTCAAAATAAGGTTTAATTTGATTTTCATCTAAGTCGAACTTTGCTTTTCTCACCTGTTCAGCATAGAAATTCCAATCCCATGGTTCCAATTTGAAACCACCTTTTTGCTGATCTATTAAATCCTGAATATCTTTTGCTTCACGTCTTGCCGTTTCTACCGCCGGAGTTGCCAATTGATTCATTAGTTTAACAGCAGCATCGGGAGTTTTTGCCATCTGATCCTGAAGCTTCCATTCTGCGAAACTCTTTTTACCTAAAACCTGAGCTTTTTTCAGTCTCAGTTTTGCCAGTTTTTCAATAGTTTCTCTGGTATCGCTGTTTCCGCCATTTTCGGCTCTCATCCATGAAGCTTTAAAAACTTTTTCACGGGTTGCTCTGTTGGTAAGGTTTTGTAAAACAGGTTGCTGTGTTGTATTCTGTAGAGCTAAAAGATATTTGCCATCTTTTCCTGCAGTTTTGGCATCTGCCGCAGCCGCCGCAATTTCGTCAGCAGAAAGTCCGTCCAATTCATTTACGTTGTCGATGATAATTCCGCCTTCTTTTCTGGCTTCAAGCAATTTATTAGAATATTGTGTTGACAAAGATGCCATCTCCTGATTGATCTGCTTCAGTTTTTCTTTGTCGGCAGCGGAAAGATTTGCACCTGCAATTTCAAAGTTTTGTTTATAATATTGCAGCAATCTTTTACTTTCTGAATCTAAGCCGTTTTCGGAAATAGACTGTATTCTTTTATATAAATTTTCGTTCAGATACATTTTATCAGAATGTCCTGCAAAAATAGGAGCAAATTCTTCATCAAGAGCTTGTAGAGTAGGGTTTGTATTGGCGCTTGTAAGGTTGGAGAATACAATGATTGCTCTTTTCAAGACTTCACCGCTTTTTTCCAGAGCAACGATGGTGTTTTCAAAAGTTGCAGCTTTGGTATTATTGGCAATCGCAAGAATTTCGGCATCATGCTGTTTTAAACCAAATTCAAAAGCTGGTTTGAAGTGTTCGTCTTTTATTTTTATCAAATTCCGGAGCTTCGTACTGAAGCTTACTTTTTTTCATAAAAGGATTCGATGAAATGGAAGAATCCAGTGCAGGGATTTCCTGTTTGATGTCTGTTGTTTTCATTGTTGTACAAGAATAATTGAATGCCAAAGCAGAAATTAACAATGCTGATGAAATGTTTTTCATACGTAATTTATAATGTTTTATAGCGTTATGCAGTCTTCTGAAGAAGAATTCATAAATTTATATTTAAAGGATAAAGATATTAAAAGTAATTGAGAAATTATGGCAATCATGTTGTGGGTATTACACAGAAGCATTTGTAAAATAATTTTAAAGGATGTAATATTTTTTATACTTTAGTTGTCATTAATAGTAAACCATCAAATTTATTAAACCAGACCATGAAATATTCTACACTATTACTTCTTTCAGGATTTGTTATTCTGTCTGCCTGCAACGAAAAATCTGAAAAGTCAAAATGGCTTCCTGACGTTACCAATAAAGATCACGGACCTTTGAAGCAAAAAGAAATCAGCGGAGATTTTGATGAAATTGAAGTTTCTCAGGCAATTGAAGCGGAAGTTATTAAATCTGATGTCGAAAAAATAGTAATCTCTGCACCGGCAAATATTATTGATGAAATTTTGGTTGAAAACAGTGGCGGAAAAGTACACATTCATTATAAATCCGGAATTAGGGTGATGAATACCAATAAAGTGACCGCAAAAATTTATGCTAAAGATTTTGTAAAGTTAGTCGCCAATTCTGCTGCAAGTATAGATGTGAAAGATAAATTTATGCAGGAAAAAACAGATATTGAAGCTTCCAGCGCAGCGAGTATTACAGGTCATATCGAAGCAAACGATCTCGACTTATCTGTTGACAGCAGCAGTAGTTTTGAAGGGAAAGTCTGGGCTGTAGATCTTAATGTTGATGCTTCTTCTGGTGCAAGTCTTTCTATTTCGGGTAAATCAAAAAATGGAAATGTAAGCTCTTCTTCAGGAAGTAGTATCAGTGGAAAAGGCGTAGTTGTTGAAAATCTGAAAGCAGAAGCTTCCAGTGGTGCAAGTCTGGAAATGAGCGCAAGTTCTACAGTAGATGCCGAAGCTTCATCCGGAGGAAGCGTGAGTGTATACAAAAAAGGAAATCTAACGACTGTTAAAAAAGAAGAAAGCAGTGGTGGAAGTGTAACGATTGAATAATTTAATCTTTATGATCTTCATCGTCTTCTTCTGCGGATGATGAAGAGTCTTCCCAATTTTTACCATCAAAATTAAGATTGTCGTAAGCTAATAATTCCTCCTCTCTCTGGAGGATTTCTTTTGTAGTGAAAAGACGGATTTCGTCATCATTGTCAGCTTTTGCCAGTTTTCTGATGGATGCTTTATCGATTGCCATAAAACGCTGACCGAGACGTCTTGCTGCATATTTTCGCATTCCTGTTTCATGAAGAACGTCTACCGCCATATCTACCGCAGTTCCTAAGGTTTCACGATAAATGTTTTCTATTCCGTTGTTGAGATATGAATAGGCATCTATTCTGTTTTTTGCTCTTACAAAGATTTTTATATTCGGATAATGTTCACTCACCAATTCTGCTATGAATTTATTATCTCCGGAGCTATCCAGACATAAGATCAAAATTTCGGCATCGTCAATTCCTGCAGCTCGTAAAACAGGAATTCTTGTGGCATCGCCGTAATATACTTTAAAGCCATAACTTCTCAATATTTTCACACGATCAGCATCTCGATCGAGAATTGTTGCTTTGATTTTATTTGCTTTTAATAAACGTCCTACCGTACTTCCGAAATGACCAAAACCTACAATGATAATTTTCTTCTGCGTAATATTGTTATCGAGTATATTAAAATCACTTTGTTCTTCAGGAGTTCTACGAAGAAATACAGGCGTAATAATTTTATCATTAATGATTAAAAGAAATGGAGTAATACACATGGTAATTGCCGTTACAGCAATCAATTGTGCATTCAGTTCTTTGCCGAAAAGATACAAATCTGAGCCGTAATTGATGAGTACAAAAGCAAATTCTCCCACCTGAGAAAGAGCAAATGCATAGAATAAGCCTTGAGGAGTATCTAATTTGAAAAATTTACCGATACCAAAAAGTACAAGAAATTTAACAGTCAAAACCGCAAAAACCGTAGTGAAAATAAATAAAGGATCTGCTACAATCACATTAAAATTCATGGTAGAACCAACGCTGACAAAAAATACCGCCAGAAGTAATCCTTTGAAAGGATCTATCTGTGCTTCCAATTCGTGTCTGAATTCACTGTTTGCCAACATTACACCTGCTAAGAAAGCACCTAGAGCGGGAGAGAGACCAATAGAAACCATCAATTCTGAAACTCCGATCACTAAAAATAGAGAAGAAGCGGTTAATAATTCTGTCATTCCGGCTTTTGAAACGTATCTTAGAAAAGGCACGAAGACATACCGACCTAACAAAATCAATATCACGACTCCCATAATTACCGTTCCTGCCTGAAGCCATTCAGGAAGTTTTTGAATTAAAACCTGTACTTCATTTCCATTCTGTTTCACTTTAGAATGTGCAAGCAAAGGCAAAATTGCCAAAATAGGAATTACTGCTATATCCTGAAACAGCAAGGTAGAAAAAGAAGCTTCACCTGCAACAGTTTTGAAGTTGTTTTTTTCCTGCAACGTTTGTAGAACAATTGCTGTGGAGGATAGCGCAAAACACATGGCAACAGCAACGGCTTTATCAGTTTTCCATCCTACGACAATGAAAATAAGGAATAATAGTGCGGTTGTAAGCGCCATCTGTGTCATTCCTAGACCAAGAATTTTCTTCCGCATTTCCCAAAACTTTCTTGGCTCTAATTCTAATCCTACTAAAAATAAAAGCATGATCACTCCAAACTCACTTGCGTGCATAATATCATTAACATCTTTTCCTGTCAGTTTCAGAACGTAAGGTCCGATGATAATTCCACCTAAAATATAACCAATAACAGAACTTAAACCCAATTTTCTGGCTAGCGGAACCATAATAATGGCAACGCCTAGGAAGAGCAGGGTATTCATTGCTAATGTTGATTCCATTTTACTGATCTAATAGTTTTGCAAATTTTTGTTTTTGTAAGATGATTTCTTTTTTTGAAAGCTTATTGGCTTCGTACACAATAACAATATCTTTAATATTGGCTTTAAAAACTTTTAACGAAACAATAAGTCCGCTGATTAATTCATCGATTGTATATTGATATGTACCTTCTTTGCTGAAAGATCTTTCTTTACCTCCCGTTGTTACGACAATGTAAACTTCTTTGCTTTCCAAAGGGTTTTCTTCTTCTTCATTCAGCCAGTTTCTGTCAAAAACTTCATCAATCCACAGTCTTAAT
>Ga0114982_1000123_pt1 | contig 37742 bp, 33 predicted proteins | sample Shrwel_input2_FT_FD_87183 | JGI IMG/M metagenome (GOLD analysis project Ga0114982, IMG submission 87183) | Subsurface microbial communities from deep shales in Ohio, USA - Utica-3 well 1 S input2 FT | ecosystem: Environmental > Aquatic > Deep subsurface > Shale gas/oil reservoir > Produced... | reverse complement strand
CGATGGAGGAACTGATGGAAAGAGTTGAACACTTTATGGATACCGCATCACCGTTTCCTGGCAGCGGCCACGGGACCAAGCGGGTGTAGCATTAATAGGATCACTTATTTAGTGTAATCATTACACTAGTGAAAGACTGGCAAACAGATTTGCGCTTTAAACCTCGTGGGCAGGCGATCGAGAAGCTAATTATTGAGCAAGGAGGTGATCCTAATAGTTTATATGTCCCGATTAATATCGAAGGTAAAACTTACCATGCAATAAATGATGTTAATTGTATGGCAATTCTTGAGTATTACGCCTTTGATTCACAAACGCCTCAGGAGCAAGCCAAACTCAACTACCGTAGCCTCGCTAAACTAACTCTTCGTACATTCATTTATGAGCGAACAGGCTACAATCCATCTGATTCACTACCTGAATCTTGGAAAACATTTCATGACCGTATCACCCTTAATGAACTACCTTCTGGTTACTTTAGTGTCTTTTCTGAAATTGCGAATTTGGTGATCTCTGGCATTAGAAACGGAATGCCGTTTGATAGCAGCACAATGCCCGACATTAGTGTTGGCCAGGCTTGGGGTAAGCATTGGAGTGGAAGTAATCTTGATGAAAAATATGGTCTTCGTAGAAAACATCTGCATGTATTCCCAGAGGACTTTCCGCAGAAAGATCCAATGGCATGGATTTATCCTGTCGAGGCCTTGGGTGAGTTCCGTCGCTGGATGGACGATGTCTACGTTACAGAAAAATTCGGTGCATACTTGACCAATAAAGCCAAAAATGGAGGCTTGAACAATGTGAATATTCCAGCATTGGTTCAGGCTGTACAGCCCGTGCGACTAAACTGATCAAGGTGTCTTCACCTAACAAACGCCCTCCTAAGGGACTGTCAACGCGCTGGCGTTGCCAGCCCCTTAGGAGGGCGTTAAATGTCATCGGAGATTACGTTGTCAAATAAGAAAGTTGTTCCAGAATTCATCAAAAAGGGTACTGAAATTGCTGGGGGTGCAACCGGGGCAGCTTTGGGGTTTCTTGCTGCAGGACCAGCTGGAGCTGCAGCGGGTGGCGCTGCTGGCGTCATTATCACACAAGCAGGCAGTGTTGTTGCTGACTTTGTTGAACGGACTCTATCTCATCGAGAAACAGTTAGAGCGGCTGGTGCAACATCATTATCACTAGAAAAAATTCGACAAAAACTTGATGCTGGCTTGCCTCTAAGAGAGGATGATTTCTTTAGGTTGAGGGCTGGTTATAGACCAAAAGCCGAAGATCTATTTGAAGCAATGATGCTCAAATCTAAGAATCAATATGAAGAGCATAAAGTTTATTTTTATGCCAACCTCTTCGCAAACGCTTGCTTCGATGAGAAGTTATCTGCAGATACCGTATCTTGGTTTATGCTTGTTTTAGATAAGTTAACATTTGCCCACATAGAAACTTTAAATGAATTTGTTCAATTGGGTTGCAATTCAAAATGGCTGTGGAATCACCTAAATGTTATTGCTGATAAATCTCATGTGGTTGCAGCACACTTAGAAGAATTAAAGGGCATGAGATTGCTGTCATTGGATCACTGGGGGGATACTCCAATTGAAGCCACACCTATAGCAGTGCAGTTCATTAAAGCAATAGGGTTCAGCAATCCGTTTGATAGTCAGTACGATCACGTCATTAGGTCTAATCATGACGTGCCAAACATTTAACAAGGCAAATCACACGGATGTCAAAACTGCGACGCTCGCAAGCTCGCGCGGTTTATGGTGGCGTTATGTTTATGAGTGGGCAATGAGAAATAATCCTGAACTTGATCGACTTGCTTCGGAATTCTTTAGAGAGTTCTCGCGTTCCGAGTATGCGCTAAGGCTGCAGGGTTCCATACCGGTGATGGTAATGCAGAAGCCAATTGGACTGAATTTGCAAAAGAGGTAGAAGGTCTTATTCAAGCTCCTGTCAGCCAGCAATTGTCTGATGCGATTGACTTTATATTTAGCCATCCGCCTAAAAAGCAAGTGATACGAAATGGTGAGATTCAATGGAGTGAAGCAGCGCCAAACCAAAGGTTAAAGGCGGACAACATTCTAATTTACGTTCGTAGAGTTAGAAATAATTTATTTCATGGTGGTAAATTCAATGGTTATTGGTTTGAGCCAGTGAGAAGTGAGCAATTAATTCAGAACTGTTTAGTCATCCTTAAAGCATGTATTAATAACGTACCGAGAACTCAGGAAGCTTACCATCGATAAACTTAGCAAGTTGCTCACGCTTTGTTCCGGCTAAAAAACAGCCTCTATTGGACTAGCTAGCAAGGCGTTAATCTTTGAAATTCGCTCAAAGTGAGCTTTTAACCCCGTAAAGCGAGCCGCTTTAAAATCAGTGGTTTGAGGTTTTAAGCTGGCGAGTTGCGCCAGCGCCTCAAACTGCTGATTTTATTGCGGGCTTTCGAGCGATCCGGGGTCGCCTTTTCTTTGGTTTCTTTCTTTTGGCGAAGCAAAAGAAAGAAACTCGCCAACGGCGAAAGCTTTTAAAAAACAGCCAGCAGCAAGCTAATAAAACCAGTCGTGTTCACGGCCACAATGTCTGACTGCCCCACAGCTGTGCTGCGGGTCGAGTCAGACCTACGGTGGACCACACGAACCCCAGTCGTGGTCACGACCAAAACAATACCAGTCGTTGCCACAACAAAGCACCAGTCGTTGCAACGACAAACGACAAAGCACCAGTCGTTGCCACGACAAAAATGGTCACGACGCCAGCCAGGCCAGTACCTGCGCGCTGTCTGTACAGTGGCTATGTTGCAGAATCAACCGTTGGCCCAGCGCCAGTGCCTGCAGTTGTGCTTGTGAGCGCTGCGCCAAGGGGAGTTGTTGCAGGCAGGCGGCCGGGAAGGCGCCGTAAATGCGCCGGATAATTTCACAGCCTGCCATGCCAACTGCTAACTTCAGGGCATCTTGTTGCAGCTGTTGCTGAAACTCAGGGTTGCTGAGTAATACATCCCGGCATTGGGCCAATTGTTGCACTAACAGCTCTTGATAAGAAATGAGCAATTGTTTGATTTGGCTAAACAAATACTGCTGCTGTTCTTTGGCAGCAGGCTCTGATTTCGCAGCAGCGGCACAATAGTGCAGCATCAGGCTGCCCAGCATAATGCCCAGATCAAAACCATGCGGGCCAAAACCGGCAAATTCGGCATCAATCACTTTTAAGCTGGTTTTCCCGACAAACACACTGCCGCAGGTGAAATCACCATGCACCAGGGTTTCGGCCTGAGTGCGAAAACGGTGTTTCAGTCTGGCCACTTGTGCCAAGAGCGCATCATGCTGCCACAGTTGTTGTACTGGCAACCGCAACGCTGCCGGTACTTCGTTGCGTTCATGGTGACAATAAGGATCGTTAAATAATAAATCCTCGGTAATTTGCCATGGCTCCGGATTGAGAAATTGTTGCTGCCGGGCCCGTTGTTGTGGCAGAGCCAGCATAAAATCGCTGTTGGATACTGCAATTTTGGCCAGAAATTCACCCAGTTGCCGGCCGAGCTGATGAAACTGCCTGCCTTGTATCAAGGCAGGTGACAGCAGATCTAATTGCGCCAGATCTTCCAATAATATCGCGGCCTGACTGGCATCATAATGCAACACTTCAACCACGAGCTCAGGCGCCGCTTTGGCGAATAATTTTAATGCCTCAGCTTCTATCCGGCGGCGTTCCAGGGTCAGCGGCCAGCGCTCACTCAGACCACGGGCAAAGGGTAAACCTTGTTTCACAATCAGGCTGGTGCCGGCTTGATTCTGCACTCTAAACACCAGATTCATATGATTATCACCAAAACACTGGGTGGTCAGCTTACTGCGCTCACCAAATAAATCACTGTATTTATTGGCGAATTCAGCAGCTTCTGTGCTGCTGAATTGATGGTATTGTGACATAGCCCGACTCCTTGCGATAACTGCCAGCATCATTACAAAGTGACGGCAGCACGGCAATGCTTTTTCTGTGACAGGATTTTACCGCCAGACCAGAGCGGCCAGGCATACTTGGCGTGGCTGACAAAAATCAGCGACAATAGCGCATCTGCCCAACAGCGGTACCAGTTGATAGTGCAACCTGCGGAGAACCCCATGCGAGTGCCAGAATTTCAGTTAGATGCTTATTTGCGCCGGATTGGCGTAGCCACCGAGAGCCCCTTCACTGCCAGTGTCGAGACTGTGACCCAACTGATGGTGGCGCAGTTGCGCACTGTGCCTTTTGAAAATCTTGATGTGCAGGCGGGTAAAATTGTATCGCTACAACCTGCGGATATAGTGAATAAAATTGTAGGTAATGATGGCAGTGCCCGTCGTGGTGGTTACTGTTATGAAGTGAATGCACTGTTTGCGATGGCATTGCAGACGCTCGGCATTTCTTATCAGTTTGTGTTTTGCCGGCCGATGTTTTATCCGATGCAAAGACCCAAAACCCATATGGCGCTGTTGGTGAAAGTGGCAGGCCAGACCTTGCTCTGTGATTTGGGTTTTGGCAGTTACGGTTTGCGGGCGCCCATTGCGCTCGATAGTGTCAATCTGCCACAACAGCAGGACTATGACAGTTTCCGTTTGTTGCAACCAACACCAGGTCAGTATGTATTGCAGGCACTGATCCAGGGCGAATGGGCTAACCAATATGGCTTTGATTTGTATCCGGCCGAGTGGATTGATTTTATGCCGGCCAATTATCTGAACTCGACCCATCCGGACACTATTTTTGTGCAGAAATATTTGGTGATCCAACAGCATGCCACAGGCCGGACTATGTTGGTCGGCAATGAGCTCAAACGCAGCAGTGCGGGCCAGACCAACGTCGAAGTCGTCACTGATTTAGCCGCTGTGCTACGCACTGAGTTTGGGCTTGAACTGGTGCAGAAAATGTAACAACACCTAAAGACCAGTTCAATTTCAGGAAATTCCGGTTGAACTGGCGCTCTGCTGTAGCGAAAAGTGCGATATGCTGGTGAAAACAACAACATAAAAGCCGCTGATGCCAAAAGGCAACAACGGCAGCCAGTTTAAAAGGAACCTTGCCATGCGCACTTTATCTTTGTTTCAACCTGCCTTCCTCAGTGTGGCGGTCAGTCTAAGCCTGCTGACGCTGACCGCTTGTCAGCAGACGCCTATAGCGACGCAGTCAACCGCCAAAGCCGCTCCCAAAGCCGCTACCATGGCAGCGGCCAGCACGCTTAGCGTCGAGCAGCGGGCACAGCAACTGGCGCAACAACTGTTAATTATCGATACCCATATTGATGTGCCGTACCGCTTGCAGACTAAATGGGAAGATGTCTCAGTGGCGGCGCCTGGCGGCGAGTTTGATTATCCGCGCGCGAAAGCCGGCGGTCTGAATGCCCCTTTTATGTCGGTCTATATTCCATCGTCGCTGGAAAAAAGTGGCGGCGGTTATCTGCTGGCCAATCAGCTGATTGACAGTATGGAAGCCTTAGTTGGCCGGGCACCGGATAAATTTGCTATGGCTTATAAGAGCGATGATGTGGCGGCACAATTTGGCAAAGGCCAGATTTCGCTGGCGCTTGGTATGGAAAACGGCACGCCTTTAGAAGGTAAGCTCAGCAATTTACAGCATTTTTATCAGCGTGGTATCCGTTACATTACGCTGGCGCATTCGGAGTCTAACCATATTGCTGATTCCAGTTATGATTTACGCCGGCCCTGGAAAGGTCTCAGTCCATTTGGTGAACAAGTGGTGGCGGAAATGAACCGGCTTGGCATGATGATCGATATTTCGCATGTGTCCGATGCTGCCTTTTACAAGGTCATCGCCCTGACCAAAACACCGGTGATTGCCTCGCATTCGTCGTTGCGTGCTTTTGTACCGGGTTTTGAGCGTAATATGGACGACAAGATGATCCAGGCGCTGGCAAAAAATGGCGGTGTGATCCAGATTAACTTCGGCTCTTCTTTTGTGGTGTCCCGTGCCAACCAGTGGGGGCTGCAATATAAGGCTGCCCGTGCCGCTGCCGGTGACAAAGTGTCGGATGAAGCCTTCCGTGCCCGGTATCTGCAACAACATCCTTATCCTTTTGCCAATGTCGACAGTATCCTCGACCACATTGACTATGTCACTAAGCTGGTCGGGGTGGATTATGTTGGCATCGGCTCTGATTTTGACGGCGTCGGTGATTCACTGCCAGAGGGGTTAAAAGATGTGTCGGCCTATCCGAATTTGATTGCCGGTTTATTGCGGCGCGGCTACAGCGAAGCTGACATCGAAAAAATCATGTCGGGTAATTTACTGCGGGTCTGGCGCCAGGTCGAACATTACGCCAAAGCCAATTAATACCGGGCGCAAGTGCAGGGCGGACCGCTAGCAATGTCGGGTTTAGCGCTTTTTTCTAAGCGCTGCTGTGCTTTAGAGCTAAGCTTAACCACATCAAACAAGTCGATATGATGTTGGGATCTTTCGATGTGGCGATGGCTATGGTTGTTATGTTGGTTGCCATTACAGGCAGCAGAACCTGTCCACCTGGTCAGTAAACACTGGCCGGGTTATACCAATGCCGATTTATCCGGCGGTTATTTTGAATTGGTCAGGCTGATCCTGCCGCCGGCAGAGGTCAGTCTGCAGGTCGAGTTAACCGGATTTAGCCGGGCTATCAGCTTGGTGCAAAAACAACAGGCCGATCTGGTGCTGGCGGTCACTGCCGAGGATGGTCAGCATTTATTGTTGTCGGCCAGGCCTATGGATGCCGATCAGGTGATGATGGTCAGCCAAGCCGGTTTTCGTTTACCTGGCCCCTTGTTGCAACTGACGCCAGCCCAACTGGCAGAACTGCGGCTGGGCTGGGATCAGGGGTATAATTATGGCGCGGCACTTGGGCTGCGCGTGGCAGGTTATGAAGTGCAGGATGCCAGGCAGGGGCTGGAAATGCTATCCAAAGGCCGGTTGCAGCTGTATCTGGCTGAACAGGCGGACCTGGCATTGCCGGCAGTACAACTGTTATTACGGCAACTGGACTTACAACAGCAGCAGCTGATGCAATTGCCTGTCTATGCCGGTTTTAGCAAGTCTGAGCGTGGCCACTTGCTGAAAAAGCAATGGGATCAAAATGTTGAACTATTGCGCAAGAATGGTCAGTTACAACAGTTTTATCAGCGTTATCCGGAATTGCTGGTGTCTGCTGATTAAGCCGCCGGTCACGACGGAGATCACGCCTTGTGCCCGGCACTGCTGAAGCCGGGGGCAGGTGAATTAAGCCAGCGGTTGGCCGCAGCGGCATGCTAATATCAGCATTTTTCTGCTCAGGATTGTTGTGATGCTGCAAGCAATTCATCATGTTGCCGTTATTTGTTCCGACTACCCGCGTTCAAAGCATTTTTATCATCAGTTGCTGGGGTTGCCGATCCTGGCTGAACATTATCGTGCCGAGCGGCAATCCTATAAACTGGATTTGCAATTACCGGATGGTTCACAACTGGAGTTGTTTTCTTTTGAAGGGGCGCCGCCACGGCCAAGCCGGCCGGAAGCGCAGGGGTTAAGGCATTTATGTTTTGCCGTGGCAGACGTGGCTGCCACAGTTGGTTGGTTAAACAGCCTTGGTATTGCCACTGAAGCTGTGCGGATTGACCCCTACACAGGCGCTGCTTTTACCTTTTTTACCGATCCGGATGGCCAGCCGCTGGAAATTTATCAGCGTAACTGACGTTGTTGTGCTTGCAGTGGCGTCAAGGCTGAGCGTGCTGCCAGTTGCCGCGCTTGTTGCTGCAATAAAGGCAAGGCACTGCTGGCATTGTATTGGAAACTCTGGAAATCATAACCCAGTAATTCGGCTACAGTACTGGCAACCTGACTTTGTAACCAGGGGCTGTCGGTTCTGACCAGACCCCGTGCCGGAATTTGTGGACCCAAGGCTGCCAGCCAGATCTGATCAGAGCCCTGAATGCCCTGACTGAGTTTAGCCAGGGGCTTCAGATAACCGGTTAGTTGTTGTTGCAGGCTGCGGGCGCCGGCATGAAAAGCCCAGTTAGCGGCGCTGTCGCCGCGGCCATGATCGGTGGTAATTAACAAGGTGGTCTGGTCGCGATAAAACGGATCGGCTTGTAGTTGTTGCCATAACTCCGCAATAAAGCTGTCGCTGCGCTGAGCTGCCGCCAGATAGTGGTCATAACGCTGGTCGTGGGCAAAATCGTCGGTTTCACCAAAAGCGATGTACATCAGTTTCGGTTTTTTGGTCGCCAGATAATCCAGCGCAAACTGCTGGGTAAATACATCATGTCGGACAGCAGGCCAGGGACTCGGCGTTTGCCGTTGTAACTGATTTAATAACTGCAGTTTCGGACTGAGCTGCCCCTTGGCTTCGGCAAAACCAGCATTGACCGGCAAACCGCTACGCGCCACATTCAGGATATAAGGCAACACATCCCAGGACCCAAAGGCGGCCACTTGATCGCGCATGGCCGGTTGTTGGTGCAGCCATTCCAGCACTGTCACATTGGGGTTGGCAATTTTGGCGTTTGAATGCAGTTTGGGATCGGCCCGGCCACTGAGCATTTCATTGTAACCGGGGTAAGAAATATGCCATGGGTTGCTGACATTCATCAGCGAGCCGCGGTGGCGATCGCCCACTAATAAACCTTGTTTGGCGATAGTTTGATGGAAAAAAGGCATCAGTTGCCGGGCCCTGGCGCCTTCAAGCAAGGGTTGTAGTTTCTGCCGATCCTTGACAAAACGGCTGTCGCGGGCAATCTGACTGTCGGCGCCGTAAAACACTTCCTGCCAGCGCAGACCATCAATACTGACCAGCACGACTTTAGGATCGGGCGGTGTTGCGCCCATGGCAGCCATCGAACTCAACAGACAACTGCCGAGTAACAACGGACTGAGCAGCTTCAGTGCCAATAGCCTGGTTTTGGTACGTTGCAAGAGGGGTGGAAAAGCGCACATCAGACATTCTCCTGGCACCTTGTAACTTTGCCTATGGTGGCGTGCGCTGATGACAGGCAGGTGCCAGTTTTATAACCAAATGATGAATTTCTGCCACTTGAGCTGCAGTCAAGGCGCTAAAAATTGTGGTAAGGTGCTGCTTTTTGCAGCCAGAGATATCCAGATGTCCAGTGAGTTTGGTTTTCAACAGGCGTTTGAACAGCTGAGTTCGGCGCTTGCCAGTGTGGTGTTTTACTCTTTTCAGGTACAAGGCGTGGCAGTGCCGGTCACTGTGTTGTGGTTGATGAGTGGCGCTATTATTTTTACCTGTTACCTCGGTTTTATTAATATCCGCGGCTTTGGCCATGCCGTGCAATTGGTACGTGGTAAACATGTGAAACCAGATGACGAAGGCGAAATCAGTCAGTTTCAAGCCTTGTCGGCGGCCTTATCCGGTACTGTCGGCACCGGCAATATCGCCGGTGTTGCTGTTGCGATCACCTTGGGCGGACCAGGGGCGACCTTCTGGATGATAGTGGCCGGTTTTCTCGGCATGACCACCAAATTTGTCGAATGTACCCTGGCGGTAAAATACCGCCAGATCCAACCGGACGGTACCGTTTCGGGCGGGCCTATGTATTACATCAGAGCGGCGCTGGAGAAATATCAGCTGCCGCGCACCGGTAAATTTCTGGCCGGCTTTTTTGCCGTCGCCTGTGTTTTTGGTTCAGCCGGTTTTGTCCATGTGAATCAAGGTTTTGTGCAGGTGAAAACCGTGACTGGTTTTGACAATGCCTGGCTGTTTGGCATTATCTATGCGTTGTTGGTTGGCTTGGTGATTGTCGGTGGCATTAAAAGTATTGCCAGAGTGACCAGCAAATTAGTGCCGCTGATGTGTGGCATTTACCTGACGGCGGCGCTGATCATTATTGGCATGCACTACAGCGAAATTCCGGCAGCGCTTTGGACCATTGTCAAAGGCGCTTTTGCGCCGGAAGCGGCTTATGGCGGTTTTATTGGCGTGCTGATCCAGGGTTTTCGCCGCGCGGCTTATTCCAATGAAGCTGGTATTGGTTCTTCCCCTATTGCCCACTCGGCTGCCAAAACCAAAGATCCGGTGTCGGAAGGTTTTGTCGGACTGTTGGAACCCTTTATCGATACTGTGGTGATTTGTACTATTTCTGCTTTGGTCATCATTATCACCGGCAGTTATCTGCAAACCGGCCTGGATGGCGTGCAGTTGACTTCAACCGCCTTTGCTTCCGTGTTTGACTGGTTTCCGCTGGTGTTAATGGTGGCGCTGTTACTCTTTGGCTACTCCACGGTGGTGAGCTGGGCTTATTATGGCCAGAAAGGTTGGGGTTACCTGTTTGGTGAACATCGCCTGAGTATCGGCCTGTATAAAGTGTTGATTTGTTGTGTAGTGGCGATGGGGGCAGTGCCCAATGTGCTGGCGGTGTTTGATTTTATCGATTCGATGATCTTCCTGATGGCGGTGCCGAATATTCTGGCCTTGTATCTGTTATTGCCGGAAGTGAAAGCCGACTTGCAAGCGTATTGGCAACGGGTGCGCGCAGGCAGATTATAAGCGGTAGTTAATTTTTCGCCTCGCCTCGACAAATCCGGCTCTGCCATTAACACTGTTAACTGGACTTAAGGAGGCGATGGTGAAGATAACAGGGCTTTTTATCCGCCAGTATCAGCAGGGCTTGCGCTGGGTTGCCGTGACGGCGCTGCTGAATCTCGGTTTTATGCTGGCACTGGTGGTTATTTTACAACCCCAGCTCAACGACTGGCGCTGGCAACTGGCGCTGGTGCTGGCCTGTGCGCTGAATCTGTTATTGTTATTACCTTATGCTTTTGGCAGGAGTTGGCTGGCGGAACTGCAGCAGATTGGGGCTGATGTTGAGCAACTGGAAAGCAATCTGAACCAACTGATGCTGGATGCGCATTTACCGCTGGCGCAGCAGGAAAGTCTTAGCCTGAAATTGGCCCGCATCAGCAAAAATCAGCAGGCACAAGCCAGACGTGAACAAGAAATCCGTCACCTGGTCAGAGTGCAGGGACTGATTGACCATGATTTAGCCATCGGCAACCGGATTTATTTTGAAAGCAAGCTGCAGCATTTTTTAAAGGACCCGGATGAACCCAGGCAAGGCGCGTTGTTTTTATTGCAAATTTCCCACCCGGAAGCGGTGGTCGAACCGACAGTGGCGTTACAGCGGCTGGCCGGTTGTGCCGAACTGCTGACACAACTGACGGCGCATTTCCCACAGGCCGTGCTGGCAAGATTGGCAGAGCATGATATTGCGGTGCTGTTGCCTGGTATGGAGCAGAAAGACGCCATTGCGATGGGGGAGCGGATGGCGGCAGTGCTCAGCCGGTCCAGCTATTTTGCCGATTATCCGGATTTTGACGTGCTGCATCTGGGTTATGTCATTTATCAGCAAGGCCAACAGTCGTATCAGTTGATGGCCGAAGCCGATATGGCGCTGAAAACAGCGCAGCTACAAGGGCCGAATGGCGCTTTTGGTTTTTACGAAACCAGCAAACCGAAAATTAAAGGCTCAGTCTGGTGGCGGACTGAACTGACCAATGCCTTGAATGAACAACGGTTATTATTGAGTTTTCAGCCGGTGTTTTCCTGGGAGCTGCGCGATGTGATCCAACACGAAGTGCTGGTCAGGTTACAAAGCAGTGAAGGCGATAAACTCAATGCCGCGATCTTTTTACCGATGGCAGCGAATTGCGGCTTATGTCAGGTGATTGATCAATATGTGGTGCTCAAAGCGGCGCGGTTATGTCAGGCAGAAAATATCGCTGGTAGTCTGTGTAGCGTGAATTTATCGGTGCAGACGCTGTTAAGTCCGGATTGGCTGCCCTGGTTATTGCAGTTGCTGGAAACTGGTCAGCTGAAAAGCGGGCAGTTTGCCTTTGAGCTGGATGAATACCATCTGCTGAAACATTATCAGGCGCTCAAACCTAAGTTAGAGCAATTACATCAATTGGGATTCCGCTTGATTGTTGATCACGTCGGTTTATCCATTGAAGCTTGCCCTTATCTGGATGAACTGCCATTGGAAGCCATCAAGTTACATCCGTCCGTGGTGCGGCATCTGGACCAGCATCTGGAACAACAGTTGTTTGTCCGTGGTTTGATTGCCGGTAATGTGGCCAAGGGCGTGCGGGTGATTGCCAGCGGTGTCGAGCATCTGGCGGAATGGCAAACCCTGCAGAAACTTGGGGTCAGCGGTGCGCAGGGGTATTATTTCAGTCAGCCACTGGCGAGAATTATTCCAATCGACCAGCCTGGTTAAACCGGCGGTGTTAACTGTTGTAATTCCGCGTTGCTGAGCAGGTCACGGCTCGCCAGACCTGCTAAGCCTTGTAAACCACCGGTATGAAAAAATGCAAGCCGGCTGCCAGCGGCGAAACGACCTTGCTGTGCCCATTGCACTAAGCTGTGTAAAGCTTTACCGGTGTAAACAGGTTCGGTATAAATCTGCTGACGACTGGCCAATTGCAGACAAAATTGCAAAGTATCCTGGCTGAATTTGCCATAGGCTTTGCCACTTTGCTCCTGCCACAGTTGCCAGTCGCAATGCGCTTGACCCTGCGGCAGCAGCAGGCCGATTTTGTCGGCTAAACTGGCATCCTTCACCACCGCGATACCAAGCACTGATGCTGGCGACTGACCCGCAGCTTGCCTTGCGGTTTGACCGGCAATCAGGCCGGCCAGAGTGCCGCCACTGGCGCTGGCGCTCACCAGCAGAGTGGCCGGACCGGCCGGCGTTTGATGGAGTGCCAGTTCTGCCACACCAGGGATCGCCAGTGCTGCGCTGCCACCTTCCGGCAGCAGCAAATAATCCGGATAGCGTTGTTGCCAGTGACAAGGAGGCCAGTCACAGCCCGCAGCAGGCAGATCGCACTGTGTGGCCATACGGGCGATCTGCTCGGCTTGCTGGCAATAGAGGCGGTACTGCGCCGGTGCCACCAAGTGCAGTTGCATGCCGAGCGCCTGACATTGGCGTAAGGTTGGACTGGCAGGCTCGGCCAGATGGCTGCGGACCACGCCGACAGTGGCAAAACCAAAATAGTGACCTGCCGCCGCTAAAGCCAGCAAATGATTAGAAAATGCACCGCCAAAACTGACAATTCCGGTTTTGTTATGTTGTTGTATTTGCTGGATGTGATACTTTAGTTTTAACCATTTATTGCCGGCAATGCTGGGCACCCTGGTCTGTAACTGACAAAGCCAGATTTCGGTTTGTTGTTGCGCCAATTGCGGGACGCTCAGTTGTTGCCAGTGCAACTGATAAAACGGATCTTGCATATAAAACACCAGGTGCCATCCAGAGCCGGCCAGTATAACCGGCGGCAGCAACAGAGTGTTAGCGTCAGTCCACCGACTGACATTGCCAAGGCAGAGTGATGATAAAAGCGTTAATCCGAACCCTAACCGCCAGAACTGGCAAAGCCCGGGCTGCCGGCTCAGTGGCGGCAGTCTACTTACAGGCGGATGGCACTGTGCAATTGCTGCAACTTGATGTCGTCAGCCAACAAGTGTTGCAATGGCACAGCCAAACTGCGGCAAACGGTCAACAGACCGAAGTGGTGTTGCAATTGCTGGACGCCATTCCGGCTGCCACTCCGCTTTGTCTGGTGTTGGCCAGCGAATTTTACCAATTGGTGCAATTGGATAAACCGGCGTTGGCAGCCAATGAAGTGATGCAGGCACTGCCTTGGCTGGTCAAAGAGCTGAGCGATATTCCGGCCGAAGACCTGTTGCTGGATTATCTGGATGTGCCGGCGCAGCCCAATCAGCAACAATCCCGCATCCAGTTGGTCCTGACAGCGCGCAGTCGTTGGTTGCCGCTTTGTCAGGCGTTACAGCGCCGTCGGATAAACCTTCTCAATATGCAGCCGGAAGAATGGCTGGCGCGTAATCTGCTGGGCACAGGCGCCAAGCCAGCCGCAGATCAGAGCGGCGCTGTGATGCTGTTGAGCCATTTGCCAGGTCAGGAACTGAGCCTGCAGATCGTAAAACAGGGCATGGTGTTTTTTTCCCGTAAACTGCGTGGTTTTAACCGGTTGGATCAGTATGACTTTGCCGAGTTGCAACAAGGCATGCTGGATAATCTGTTACTGGAAGTGCAGCGCTCACTGGATTATTTTGAAGGACAACTGCGCCAGCCGCCGGTCAAAGAGATCCTGTTTATCTTGGCCAGCACGACCTTACCGGCCATAGTGCAGTATTTTGCCAGCAATGGTTTTTCGCAGGTGCGGTCAGTGAATTTTAGTCGCTGGTTGTCAGCAGTCTCAGCCTCATCGGCTACCACGCTAACGGCCGCTGAGCTAGCCAGCTGTTGGCCGGTGTTGGCCGGTGCCCTTGAGTTGTTGCAGCAGGAGGTGTCTGATGAAACGCAGAGTTAATCTGTATCAGACCGTGTTGCAACCGGTGCGGGAACAAGCCGGTTTAGCCTTGTTGCTCAGGGTGTTATTGCTGTTGTCGTTACTGCTGGCTGGTGCGTGGAGCTGGTTGCAGTGGCAACAGCAACAGCAGCAACAACAGTTAACTTTATTGCAGCAGGAACAACAGAGCAGCTTGCAGCAATTGGAAATTTTGCAACAAACCTTGGCGCAACGTCAGCCTTCTGCTGAGCTGCGCCGGCAAGCGGAGCAATTGCAGCAAAGTATCAGCCAGAAACAACAACTGCTGACTTATCTGCAACAGCAAAGTAATAGCAAGGCGCCCGCTTACGCTGCGGTGATGGCGCATTTGGCACAGATTGACCGCGCCGGTTTATGGCTGACGGGCTTTAGTCTGGGCGATAATTTAGAGTTTCATGGCGTGGTCAGGCAAAGCCAGCTATTGCCACTCTGGTTGCAGGCGCTGGGGCAACAACCACAGTTACAGGGGCTGACGCTGGCGACAGTCCGGCTTAGTCCACTGCAGAGTGCGGCGGCTGTGGCATCCGAAGCGGCCGCAATGTCGCCACAGAGTGCGGCGGCTGAACCAGGCTGGTTAACCTTTATCATCAGTACCGCCGCGACAGCGGCAGGGCAGCAAAGTCGCAGCGGGTCAGAAGGGATGCAGTCGTTATCAGCTGCACCTCCGCCGGTCGCACCGTTGCAGGTCGCACCTTCGTCGGTCGCACCGTTGCAGGTCGCGCCTTCGTCGGTCGCACCGTTGCAGGTCGCACCGCTGACGGATCCAGCCGCCGTGATCAAACCTGTCGGAGGTCAATAATGGACAGTCAATGGCAACAAGCGGTCAGTGCTTATGGCCGTTTGCAATTGCGGGAACGTTATATGCTGCTCTCGGCCAGCAGTTTGCTGCTATTGTGGCTCGGCCTGCTTTATGTGTTGGAACCTGGCTGGCAACAATTGCAGCAACAGAGGTTGCAGCAACAACAGTTACAGGCTGCCACAGCACAATTACAACGCCAGTTAGGTGAAGTCGAAACCGCGCTACAGCAAGATCCGGACGCGCAGCTAAAACAGCAGTTAGCCAGTGCCAGCGCGCAGCAACAGCAACTGACCCAGCAGATCCGTCAGGTCAGTGGCCGTTATATCGCCCCAGAGCAAATGGTGGCCTTACTGCAGGATGTATTGCTCAGCCAGCCCCAGGTTCAGCTATTGCGGTTAGAAAACCAGCCGGCGCAGGCGCTGCAACTGCCGGGGGCTACCGACGGCAGCGCCAGCCAGCTGTACCAGCACCGCACGCTCTTTGTGTTTGCCGGTCGTTATCAGCCGTTACAGCAACTATTACAACAGCTTGAACAGCTGCCGTGGCAATTGCACTGGCGGCAGTTGCACTATAAGGTCAGTGCTTATCCGCTGGCTGAGTTACATCTGGAACTGGAAACTGTCAGTGAACAACAAAATTATTTACGTTTATAGCCTGGTTGCGCTGTTGGCATTGACCGTGACGCTGCAGGTGCGGGCGTCGGATCCAACCCAACCGGAAATCATCGCAGTCGCGGCGGTGGCAACTGCAGGTCAGGCGCCGGCTTTACCTAAACTGACGCTGATTCAATCCAGCGGCAGTCGTTATCAGGCGGTGATTAATGGCCGCTTAGTCCGGCCTGGCGAGACTATTGACGGTTATCAGGTGCAACAGATCAATGCCAGGCAGGTGTTCCTGCGCCAGGGGGAGCGCCAGTTGGTGCTGAATTTATTTAAAACAACTACAAAGTAGCGATCATGATGCCAAGATCTTTTCCTTTAATGCTGTCGTTGCTGTTGCCCTGGCTCAGTGGCTGTCAGAATTTACAGCCCTCCATGGCGGCAGAAAAAACCGCCGCAGAATTGAGCAAGCAGCAACAGCAGCCGGTGTCGTTACAGGTACCGGCCGCCGTCAGTGCTGATTTGCTGGCCATGAGCCGGCCGCTAGCACCCGCAGCGCCGTTGTTGCCACGATTTAATGTCTCGGCCGTCAATGTTGAACTGAACGAGTTTTTTGCCTCCCTGGTGGCCGACAGTCAGGCCAGCGTGGTGGTGCATCCGGACATTAGCGGCCAGATTAGTTTGCAGCTGAAACAAGTAACCCTGCCTGAAGTGATGGAGGTGGTGCAGCAACTCTATGGTTTTGATATTCGCCGGCAAGGCTCGATTTATCAGGTGTTACCCGCGCAACTGCGCACTGAAACTATTGCGGTGAATTATCTGTTATTGCAACGCATTGGCCTATCGTCGATTGCCGTCAATTCCGGTGGCGTGTCGCAGGATAATCAGCAGAATAATAACAATGGCAATCAGCGCAATGGCAACTTAGGCAACAGCCAGAATAACCAAGCGGGCCAGAACGGTAATCAAGCCAATAATCAGCAAAGCCAGCAGCAGTTTAACGGCAGTACCATTCAAAGCGGCAGCACCACCGACTTCTGGAAAGATTTAGAAAAAACCATTCAGGGCATTATTGGTCAGCAGGACAACCGTGCTGTGGTGGTGTCGCCGCAAGCCGGTTTAGTGACAGTGCGCGCCATGCCGGCTGAATTAGCGGCGGTGAAAACTTTTCTGGCGCAGTCAGAGCAGCATCTGCAGCGCCAGGTGATCCTCGAAGCCAAAATTATTGAAGTGACCCTCAGTGACGATTTCCAGCAAGGCATCAACTGGCAAAATGCGCTGGCCAGCGTCGGCAACACCGAACTGAAAATTAACACCAGTGCCGGCACTCAGGGCAACACTATCAGCGCCGCTCTGGGCGGTGTCACCAGTATCGGTTTTCAGAATGCGGATTTTGCCGGTGTCATTAGTCTGTTAGAAACGCAGGGTGATGCCCAGGTGCTGTCCAGCCCCAGAGTAACCGCCATTAACAATCAGAAAGCGGTGATTAAAGTGGGGCAGGATGAATATTTTGTCACCAATATCACCAACAGTACCACCACGGCTGGCACTGATATTCAGAATAATCCGTCTATTACCTTGCAGCCGTTTTTCTCCGGTATTGCGCTTGATGTCACACCGCAGATTGACCAGAATGGTCAGGTGATTTTACATATTCACCCATCGGTGACTGAAACGGCCGAGCAAACCAAAACCATTCAGCTGAGCAACGACAAAGTGGTGTTGCCGCTGGCGCAAAGTAATATCCGCGAATCCGATACCGTGATTAAAGCCAGTAATGGCGAAATTGTGGTGATTGGCGGTCTGATGCAGACGGTGATTTCTGATACTGAAAGCGGCGTGCCGGGTTTACGCTCCATTCCGTTGCTCGGCAATTTGTTTATGTCAAAAAGCAAAACTGAGAAGAAAAAAGAGCTGGTGATCCTGCTCAAACCAACAGTGGTGACCGAAGGCGTCTGGCAGCAGCAGTTGCAGCAGTCGACGCAGCAAGTGCAGGATTGGGCGCAGCAACGGCCATGATTTATCTGACGCATTTTGGCTTACAGCAGGCGCCTTTTGCCTTAACGCCCAATACTGCGTTTTATGTTGATTTACCGGCGCATCAACAAGCCTTGGCGCTGTTGCACACCGCGTTGGCACAAGGTGAAGGTTTTATCAAAATCACCGGCGAAGTGGGGACCGGTAAAACCTTGTTGTGCCGGAAATTATTACAAGATGCGCCGGCGCATTGGGCGCTGGCTTATCTGCCGGATCCGAATTTATCGCCGGCGGAATTACGCTGGGCGATAGCGCTGGAACTGGGCTTGAAGCAATCTGCCAATATCGACGCCCAGCAACTGGCGCAGCTGCTGCAACGGCAATTGTTATTGCTGGCCTCGAAGCAAAAACAACTGGTGTTGCTGATTGATGAAGCTCAGGCCTTGCCGGATGAAACGCTGGAAGCGTTGCGGTTGCTGACCAATCTGGAAACCGAACAACGCAAGTTATTGCAGGTGGTGTTATTCGCCCAGCCTGAGCTGAATCAGCGACTGGCGCAAACGAAATTCCGCCAGTTACGCCAGCGCATCAGTTTTTCTTTTGATTTAACCGTGCAAAACCGGGTGCAAACCAATGCCTATCTGCAAACCCGTCTGGCCTTGGCGGGCGCCGACCGGCCTTTGTTCTCGGCAACTGCACTAGCTTTGTTATGGCATTACAGCCGCGGTATTCCAAGGCTGATCAATATGCTGGCGCATAAAGCCTTGTTGCTGGCTTACGGCCGTGGCTTGGCTCAGGCTGGCTGGTATCAACTGTGGCTGGCGGCACGCGATACTGAAGATGTTGAAATATCAGGTTATTTTTGGCCCTGCTTCAGCTGCGCTTTGTTGTTATTGGTCTGGGGTTTATCGGTGGTGCTGCCATGAGTGTGATTAATCAGATGTTACGGGATCTGGATAAACAGCAAGGCAAACCGCAGCAACCAGTCGTGGCGCAACCGGTGTTTGCCAGAGCGGGTAAAGCTGCCGGCTGGCGCTGGTTACTGCCACTGTTGTTGGCGCTTTTGCTGCTGTTGCAATGGCAGCCGCAGCTGTTCAGTCAAAGCTGGCACTGGTTGCAAAGGCTGTGGCAGCCAGTGCCAATGCAGACGCTGCCGGCGCTGGCTGAAACCAGCGCGGCAACACCCGTTGTGATGCTAGCAGTGCAGTCTGAACCGGTCGTGACGCAAGCAGCGCTGGCAGAGCCTGCTGCGACCAGGCCGGTCGCACCTCAGCCGGACGCACCTCAGCCGGTCGTTGCGGAGTCAGTCGTGACGCAACCTGACGCGACCATGGCGCTGGTGCCTGAATCAATTGTTACTCTACCTGCCACTGTGCCTGAATCCGCTGTCACGACAGCAACCCCTGTGCCGACAGCAACTGAGTGGCAGCCAGCGCCTGCCATGGCAGTCAGCAGTTTAACCATCGAACAACTACCGGACAGCCCGGAGTTACAACTCAGTCAGTTGCAACAAAGAGCGGAAACGGCAAAGGCCAGCCAACAATTATTGCAAGCGGCGGCGTTATGGCAACAATATCTGCAGCTGGCGCCAGACCGGCCGCGGCCTTATGAACAACTGGCTGCACTTTGGTGGCAACAACAACAATGGGCCGAACTTGAGCAACTGCTGACGCAAGCCAGGGCGCGGCAGATCCAGTCGGCACAGCTGCAACTGCAGCAAGCCCGGCTGGCGGCCAGTCAGCAACAATGGGCCATGGTGCTGACCCTGCTTAGCGCAGTGCCGATGACTGAGCTGCTGACAGATGCTTTGCCCTTGCAGGCTCAGGCGCAGCAGCAACTGGGCGATTATCAGGCAGCCCTTGGCAGTTATCAGCAGTGGTCGCAGTTGGCACCAACGTCAGCCCGCGCCTGGTTAGGATTAGGCTTGGTCTATGATCAGTTAAAGCAAACTACCGCAGCCAGAGCGGCTTATCAGCAAGCTTTGGCACTGGGTGGTTTGGCACCGGCCAGCCGGCAGTTTATTCAACAACGTTTAGCGCAGACAGAGTGAGTTTATGCAAAGACCCAGATTAACAATGCGGTTGGGTGACTTACTGGTGCATGAAGGCATCATCAGTGAAGCACAATTAAGCCGGGCTTTGCTGGAACAGAAAAAAACCGGCCGTAAATTAGGCGCCAGCCTGATTGAATTGCAGTTTTTAACCGAAGATCAGTTGCTGCAGTTTCTGGCGCAACAGCTCAATGTGTCTTTTCTGGATATAGCTCAGCGCCGGATTGATCCCAAAGTTGCCCAGTTATTGCCGGAAGTGCATGCCCGCCGGTTGCGGGCGCTGGTGCTGGAAGATCGCGGTGCATCGGTGTTACTTGGCATGAGTGATCCAGCCGATTTGTCGATTCTGGATCAAATCGCGCCGCTGCTGGAACCTAAGCTGATTGACATCGCCGTGGTGCGGGAAAGCCAGCTGATCGAGGCTTTTAACAATCTGTACCGCCGCACCAAAGAAATAGCTTCGATTGCCCATCAGTTGCAGGAAGAATACGAAGATACTGAAGCAATTGATTTTACAGCATTAAGTGCAGAAAACGATAAAGACAATACCATAGTGCGGTTATTGCAGTCGTTGTTTGAAGATGCGGTGCAGGTACGGGCTTCGGATATTCATATTGAACCGGATGAACAGGTACTGCGCATCCGGCAGCGGGTCGATGGTGTTTTGCAGGAAAATATCCTGAAAGAAACCGGTATTGCGGCGGCTTTGGTGCTGCGGCTCAAGCTGATGGCCGGGCTGGATATTTCAGAAAAACGCCTGCCACAGGATGGTCGTTTTCAAATCAAAGTCAAAGGCCATAGCATCGACGTGCGGATGTCGAGTATGCCGGTGCAGCATGGTGAATCTGTGGTGATGCGGTTGCTGGATCAATCGGCCGGTTTGCTGGAATTGGAAGAGACCGGCATGCCAGCGGCTATGCTGCAAAAACTGCGGCGGATGATGCAAAGCCCGCATGGCATGGTGTTGGTGACAGGACCTACCGGCTCGGGCAAAACCACCACCTTGTATGGTGTGTTGTCGGAGCTGAATCAGCCCGGCGTGAAAATTATCACGGTGGAAGACCCGGTCGAATACCGGCTGGCGCGGGTGAATCAGGTGCAGATCAATCATAAAATTGGGCTGGACTTTGCCAGTGTGCTGCGCACCAGTTTACGGCAGGATCCGGATATTCTGATGGTCGGCGAAATGCGTGATCAGGAAACGGCGGAGATGGGGCTGCGCGGTGCTTTAACCGGCCACCTGGTGTTGTCGACTTTGCACACCAATGATGCGGTGTCCAGTACGCTGCGGCTGATTGATATGGGGGCTGCGCCTTATCTGGTGGCCAGTGCACTCAGGGCCATTCTGGCGCAGCGGCTGATCCGGCGGATCTGCCCGCATTGCAAACAACCTTATCAACCGGATGAACTAGAGCAAACCTGGCTGAAACATGTCAAAGCGCCGCAGCAACTGCAATTCTGGCATGGCCGCGGTTGTCAGTCCTGCCATTATACCGGTTACAAAGGCCGGCTTGGTGTGTTTGAATTGCTGGTGATTAACAAACCACTGGCGGATGCGCTGCGTCGCCAGGATAACGACGAATTTGCCCGGCTGGTGTATCAGGACAGCAATTTCCGTACTTTAGGTCATATGGCGCTGGATTATGCCTGTCAGGGTATCAGCACCTTAGAAGAAGTGATTAAAGTATCGGAATACATTGATCTGGAAGAGCTGCCGCATGGCTAATTTTCGTTATCGCGCCCGCGATGCCCAGGGACGCTTGCAAAACGGCGAAGTGGAAGCCGCCAGCAGTCAAGCGGCCGCTGAGGTGCTGAGTCGGCGCGCGCTGATCATTTTACAGCTGGAGCCGTTAGCGGCCAAAACCGGCAACAGCTGGCAACAGCCTTTATGGCAAGCCGGTGTCGGTCTGACCGAACTGATTGTATTTGCCAGACAGATGTATGCACTGATGAAAGCCGGTATTCCGATTATCCGCGCTATTCGTGGCCTGGCCGAAAGCACGGCTTCGAAATCGTTGCAAAAGGTGTTGTCTGATTTGGCAGATCAACTGGAAAAAGGCCGTAACTTGTCGCAAGCGATGCTCAGCCATCCGAAAGTATTTAACCGGCTGATGGTCAGTATTGTCCATGTCGGTGAGAATACCGGCCGGCTGGATGATGCTTTTGCCCAGCTATCTGATTATTTTGAGCAAGAGCAGGAAACCCGCAAACAAATCAAGCAGGCCACCCGTTATCCGACTTTTGTGCTGATCGCCATCGTCGTCGCGATGGTGATCCTGAATCTGCTGGTGATCCCCCAGTTTGCCACTATGTTTGCCCGTTTTAACGCCGAATTGCCCTGGTCGACCCAAGTATTGCTGGCAACCTCGAACTTTTTTACCCGCTACTGGTTTTTCCTGCTGCTGGCATTGGTCGGTCTGGTGATTGTTAGCTATCGTTATGTACAGACGCCCGCTGGCAGCTACCGCTGGAGCAAGCTCAAACTGCGGTTGCCGCTGATGGGCGATATTATCAACCGCGCCACGCTTGGGCGTTATGCCCGTAGTTTTGCCTTGATGCTCAAAGCCGGTGTGCCGATGACCACCGCCCTGAGTCTGGTGGCAGAGGCGGTGGATAACGATTTTATGGCAGAAAAAATCCGCGAGATGCGGCGCAATATTGAGCGTGGCGAAAGTCTGGTGCGGGTGTCGGCGCAAAGTGAATTATTTACGCCGCTGGTGATGCAGATGCTGGCGGTGGGGGAAGAAACCGGTCAGGTTGATGATATGTTGTATGAAGTTGCACTTTTTTATGAACGTGAAGTTGCTTTTGATTTAAAAAGTCTGACCGCCAGAATCGAACCTATTTTGATCAGTGTGGTGGCGGTGATGGTGTTGATCCTGGCACTCGGCATCTTTACCCCGATGTGGGATATGCTCAGCGCTTATAAAAATGGCGGCGGTTGAAAACTGTACTTGGCAGCGGCGTAAAAAACTGTCATTAATGAATAAGATAAAGTGATTATGCGCTGACAGTTCAGGCTTAATCACACTAAGATAACGATTGAAATAAACCCATGGGCGAAGTCTGCTTTAGCCCGATCTCTGGCGGAGAACAGTATGCAAACAATGTCGGCGCGGCAACAAGGTTTTACTCTGATTGAACTGGTGATTGTGGTGATTATTCTCGGCTTATTGGCCGCCACGGCGTTACCAAGATTTATTAATGTCACTACCCAGGCCGAAGATGCGTCAGTCGAAGGCACCGCCGGTGGTTTTGCTTCGGCCGTCGGGCTGGTGCGGGCACAATGGGAAGTGTCAGGCCGGCCGAATGAAAATGTGGCGGCCACCCGGACTCAGGTTCTTTACGATAACGTCAATATCGGCGTGGATGGGACTTTGGGTTACCCCAGTGGCGATCCATTGAACAGCACGCTGGCGACTGCGGTGTCTGCGACTGATTGTCTGTTTTTAATTCAGAATTTATTCCAGGGGTCATCCAATGCTGCCGTCACTTTTAATACCAATAACTTGTTTTATGTCAGAGCGGAGGACAACCAATGCTTTTATCATCAGACCAAAGGCTTAGCGGCAGCACCAACGGATACTACAGGCAATAATGGGTTTAGTTATAATCCGGTCAATGGTCAGGTGACGTCGTTTTTAAATAAAGTCTGATGCCAGGCATTCAGATTGATGTGGCATTTGAGTTCAATAGTGCCGCCAGTGGCGGTTATGTCATCGCACTAAGAAAGAGAAGCAGTAATGAAAAAACAACAAGGTTTTACCCTGATTGAACTGGTGATTGTGATTGTGATCCTGGGCATTTTAGCTGTCACCGCAGCACCGAAATTTTTAAATCTGGCCGGGGATGCCAAGGCCGGCACCTTAAATGCGGTGAAGGCGTCGCTGCAATCGGCCAATGCGGAGATTTATGGCAAAGCGATTTTGCAGAATAAGCAAGCCGCTGCCGATGGCACCCTGGTCAATCCGGCCGTGACGACCGCTTTTGGCTATGCCAAAGCCACCGAAGATAATTTAAAACTGATGCTGGATGTGCCAGATTTTAAATTTCAAGCAGGCGTGGATAACACCGATTTAAAGATTGTAAAGTCTACCGATGTGTTGGTGCTGCCGAGTGATAGCACTGCCATTGATGGCAATAGCAAGACAGCTTGTGCGCTGGTGTATCGCCAGGCGACAGAAGCTGGCGCTAAACCCACTTATACAGTTATCAACACTGGCTGCTAATGAAACCCCACCAGCCCACCAGCGCAGGCTTTACCTTGCTGGAGCTGGTAACCGTTCTGTTATTACTGGCGATTCTGGCTGTCACTGTCAGCAGTCGCTGGACTGGCACTGCCGATCTGCAGGTGCAGCAGGAGCGTGATCAGTTACTGGCGCTGCTGCGCCGGTTGCAAATTCAAAGTATGCAGGACAGCGCTGGCCTGGTCAGTCGTTGTCCGACTTTACAGCTCAGTGCCAGCCAGGCGGCACTGACGCCCGCCGGCCCTTGTGCTGCCAGTTACCCTATTGCCGCTGATGCCAATGATGCCAATCAGTTGTTGTTTGCCAGCACGACTAGTGTCAGCACCAGCTTTGGTGCCTTGCCGCAGCTTATCCGATTTAATGCCATGGGCGAAACGACCGCCTTTTGTCAGGCCAGCCAATGTCAAATCACCTTAACCGGTGGTGGCCTGACGGCGTCCATTTGCCTGCATGCCAGCGGGTATTTGCAGCCATGCTAACGAGACACCCGCAGTTGACGCAGCGCCGCCAGCACCGGACTGCAGGTTTTAGCTTGCTGGAGTTGGTGGTCGGCATGCTGGTGCTGGCGATCAGTCTGACGCTCCTGGTGTCAGTGCTGCTGCCGATGCAGACTCAGTCGGGCGCTATCTGGCAACAGGTGCGCAGCGCCGAACTGGCCCAAGCCATGTTAAGTGAAATTCAGGGGCGGGCTTTTGATGACAATACACCCGCCGATGGCAGTTTGTTGCGTTGTGATGAAGCTGGTGCCAGTGCCTGTGTGGCGGCTTTCCCGGTTTGCCCGGCCACTGGACAAACAGCCCTGACCGAAGAAGCGGACCGCGCTGATTTTGATGATGTCGATGACTACCATTGTTTTCGCGCCAGCGGTGCCAGTTTAAGTGATGTGCTGGGCCAGAGTATGGCCGACAGTTACAGCGGTTATCAGTTGGCGGTTGAATTAAGTTATGCCGGTACTGACTATGGTTTTGCCAGCAACCGGCTGGTAAAAAAAATCAGTCTGACGGTAACAGCGCCTGATGGCACCGCCTTGTTGTTTAGCAGTTTAAAAGGCAACTGGTGATGCGCAGTCAGGGTTTTACCTTATTCGAGCTGGTATTAGTGCTGGTGTTATTAGGCATTGTCGGGCTTGGTACCAGCCAATTGCTGAGCAATATGGCCAGCCTCTATGTGGAACAAAGCAGTCGGGAGCAGTTACTCGGGCAAAGCCGCTTTGTGCTGGAAAGGTTAAGCCGCGAGATCCGCGCCGCCGTGCCCAATAGCCTGCGGCATCGGCTGGGCAATAATTACGAGTGTCTGGAGCTGGTGCGTTATCAGGGCAGTGGCCGTTATCGTGAATTACCGCTGGCACCGGACAGTGCCAGTCAATTACGGCTGTTGTCGTTGGATCCACAGTTGCAGTTCAGTGCTGGTCAGTGGTTGTTGGTCCAGCCAGAATCAGCGGCCGATATTTATCAGCCATCCAGCCAGAAAGTGCAGCTGGCGGCGGTGCCGTTGTTAGATGATGGCGATAATCAGGCCGCAACCTTCACTGTGGCGCTGGCGCAAGCGCATAGTTTTGCCCGCGCTTCGGTGGCACGGCGTTTTTATCTGTTGCAAGACGTGGTCAGCTTTTGTATTGAAGATCAGCAACTGCGCCGTTATCAGGGTTATGGCTTGCAAGCGCTGCAACCGGTGCCGGGGGCGGGGTTAACCCTGGCGCAAAGTCAGTTGCTGGCGGCGGATATCCGCAATCCGTTGCCAACCGAGCCGGTGTTTAATTTAGTCAGCGCTGGTTTTCACAGCAACAGTTTTGTGCGGATTTTATTGCAGTTGCATGCGCCAAATGAGCCGGATGCGCTGCTGATATTTAATCATTTGGTGCAGGTGGATAATGTACCTTAATGCTGTTGTTGCCGTTCGCGGCTTTCGCACCAGACAAGCTGGCAGCGCTTTAACCATGGCGCTCTGGCTGATTGTGATCGGCTCTTTGCTGGTGTTGGTGTTATTACAGTTTCGTCAGCAAAGCAGCAGTGCGCTGGTGTATCAGGTGCAGGGGCAACGCTGTTATGCGCTGGCCAAAAGTCAGTTAGAACTGGCGCTGGTGCAGTTATTTCCGCTCGGTAGCACTGCGGCCAGTTGTGCTGCTGTCACCACCAGTCGCAACTGGAGTCAGGATGACTGGCAGGGCTGTCGCAGCACTCTGAGTTGTCAGCAAGTCAGTGTCGATGGCAGCCAAAGTTTTCGTTTAACCAGCACCGCTACTTGTGGCAGTGGTGAATTGATCAGCAGCAGAACTGTCACACTGGAGGCTGGTTTATGAAGATGCTCAATCCGTTGTTGCTGTGGTGCTTGCTGCAAAGTTTTGCCAGCCTGGCGGTGGACCCACTTTGTGATACCAGCTGGAGTAAAACCACTTCGGTCTGGACTTGTAGCGGCAATGGTAAAATCTCTTTTGTCGCCAACAGCAGTTTTAAGCCGGCGCAAAATCTGACGCTGGTGGCCAGCAATGGCTTCAGTTTGCAAAATAATGTGGTCGGCAGTCAGAATATCCGGGTGAATTTGCAGGCTGAATATGGCGCTATCGATGTCAGCGGCAGCAGTTCAGCGCTGTATGGCAATATAGTTGCCAGCAGCTCACATCTGACGCTGACGCAACTGCGTTCCATCGGCACTATCAGCACCGGTGGTAATATCAGCCTGGTCGGCGGCCGGACTCTTGGCAATATCACCAGTAATAGCAATGAAATCATCATCAATGGCACTGAAGTCAGCGGCGCGGTCTGGTCGCATGGCAAAGTGACGATCAGCAGCGCCAGCATCAATGGTGCCATCACCAGCAACAGTGGCACCATCACCAGCAGCAATAGCCAATTGACAGGCGATCTAACGGCGCAATCCGGCATTAGTCTCAGCGGCGGTACTATGGCCGGTGATATATTGCAAAAAGCCAAAAACCCAGTCAACCTGAGCAATGTCACTATGAGTAGTGGCAGTATCAAAGGCGCCAGTACTGTGTCTTTATCTGGCAGTACGCTTGGCAGTAGCAGCAATAAAGTGGAAGTGAAAAGTGAAAGTGGCGATATTTCACTGAGCGATAACTCGGTGTTATACGGCGATGCCATTGCGGTGGAAGGACAAACCTGGGGTAAGGTCAATATCAGCTCCGGCAGTAAAGTCTATGGCCGCTGCCATTTTCAGGCGGTGCCGCCGGAAGCTTGTCAGGCACAGCCGCCAGCGCCGACTGTGCATCATTATGAATTGAGCTTTCAAAGCCCGGCGTTGACCTGTGAAGCTGAAACGGTCAGTCTGCGGGCCTGTGTCGATCAAGCCTGTAGCAGCCTGTATCAGGGTGAGGCCAGTGTTAGTCTCAGTGCGACCAACAATGCCAGCTGGGCAACCGGTACTTTGTATTTTAGTTATGGTCATGCCAGCAATGCACTGCGTAAAACCAGCGCAGGCAGTACCGTCCTTGGCATTGCCGCAGCCAGTCCGGCGGCTACCTCAGCCTTGGTGTGTAAAAATGGCGGTCAAAGCAGCAATTGCAGCCTGGATTTTGCCGCCACTGCCTTGAAAATTACCGCCGCGGATGGCAGTGCGGCCTGGCCACATCAGGTGGCCGGGACCGATTACACTGGTCGGGTCAAAGCCATTCAGACCAACCCGGAAACGGGTGCCTGTCAGGCCAGAGTGAAAGGGATCAGGGAAGTCGGTCTGGCGTTTCGTTGTCTGGATCCGGGTAGTTGTATCGATAGCCAACGCGGTCACTTTTATAGTGTGGCGGTACGCGGCAGTGGTAATAGCCCAGCCTATACCAACGTCAATCTGACCTTTGATAATAACGGTGTGGCACCACTGCGCTTTCGTTACAGTGATGTCGGTCAGATTGCTTTATACGCTCAGCTGCAATTAACGGCGCTTGGCAATGATCCCGCCATTACCCTGACCGCAACCCCTGCGACACTTGTGGTCAAACCGGATCGACTGGTGGTGGCGAGTGTCAGCGGCCTGTCAGGCCAGACTAATCCCGGCACCACCAATAGCGGGGCCGGTTTTACCACCGCCGGCAGCTTGTTTCAGGTCGAACTGGAAGCCCGCAACAGTCTGGATCAGCCAACCCCGAATTTTGGCCGCGAAAGCCAACCAGAAAAAATGCGCCTGCAGTTAGCGAGCCTGGTGTATCCATCCGCCCAGCCTAATGTCAATTATGCTGAACACTTATTAGTCAATGGCGATTTTGTCGCGGTGCCAGCCAAGGGCGGCCGGGTGGTCAATGCTCAGGTGGCATTTCGTGAGGCTGGCACCATCAAGTTACAGGCAAAATTAGCCGACGGGAACTATCTGGCGGCTGGTGATGTCTCAGCTTCGCCTGCGAGCGGCAATGTCGGCCGTTTTTATCCGGCCGCTTTCGAGCTGCGTGAAGTGGAGTCGTTGCCGCTGTGCAGTGACGGTCAATTTAGTTATATGCAGCAGCCGAATCTGCCACTGCGCTTTAATTTGTACGCGATGAGTCAGGCCGTTAACCAGCCTGGTTTACAGGTTGATGCCAGGCAACTGCTGAATTATCATCAATTTGCTGGCAGCGCCACCAGTTATACCGGGTTGGCGGAGCCTGAACTGGTGGCAGAAAATGTGACGCCACAGCAATGGCAGCAGCTGAGCAGCAGGTTGATCAACCTACCCGCGCTGCAATGGCAACAAGGCAAACTGAGCTTTGATGGCCGCAGTGGTTTAGTGTTTAGCCGCGGCTCGGCACCGGATGGGCCTTTTCTGGCAGTACAGCCTGGGGTAAAGATTGCCCGCGAGCAGGATAATCGCCAACTGGTCAGCACTTTATTAACGATGAATGCTGCCACCGATGCTGATTGTAGTGTCACTGCCAGTTGTGATGCCGCAGCACTGGGCGCACCCTTGGTGTTTTATCATGGTCGTTTAGTGTTGCAACCGGCACAAGGACCGCAGAATCAGCAGATCCCGTTGCGACTGCAAGCGCAGGTCTGGGATGGCAGCAGGTTCAGCAACTTTGAGGCGGATAGTTGTAGTCAGCTTGATCCGGCCGCATTAAGCGTGCTGGCGATGCCAGACTGGAAAGCGGCCGGGAATGTGCAGTTATTGCAGCAGGGTAGGAGTGTGGCTAACAGTCTGTGGTTGTTGCCACAAGCGAAAAGTGGCCGCTGGACTATGCAATATGCCTTGCCGGTCTGGTTAAAACAACGCGATGGCGGCCAGGATATAGAGGCCAAAGCCAGTGTGGTGATTGGTGGTTATCGGGGTAACGATCGACTAATTTATCAGCGCGAACAATGAGCTGGCGAACATGCCCGATGCAGGCTTTTGAACTGGCAGATTTGTTGCTTGGTTTAATTTTGTAAAAGTGTAAGATAAAGCTATTTTCTTCGCGCATTGTTACTTAAAATATGCGCACTTTTTTGTCCTGATGTGTGCTTGCCTGCCGACCCGGCATCGGCACATCAGACTATTGTTGGCGCCCCATAAAGTAGGATTAATTCTTTTCATGTTAAAAAAATTACGCGGTTTATTCTCCAACGACCTCTCGATTGACCTGGGCACAGCCAACACCCTGATTTATGTCAAAGATCAAGGCATAGTGCTGAATGAACCTTCTGTGGTTGCGATCCGGCAGGAACGTGCCGGCGGACCTAAGAGTGTGGCTGCAGTAGGCCATGCCGCCAAGCGCATGTTGGGTCGGACACCTGGCAATATCAAAGCCATCCGGCCGATGAAAGATGGTGTGATCGCCGACTTTTATGTCACAGAAAAAATGCTGCAGCATTTTATTAAACAAGCGCACAGCAACAGTTTCCTGCGGCCAAGCCCACGCGTGCTGGTGTGTGTGCCTTGTGGTTCAACCCAGGTAGAACGTCGCGCCATTCGTGAGTCTGCTCAGGGCGCCGGCGCCCGTGAAGTTTATCTGATTGATGAACCTATGGCTGCTGCCATCGGTGCCGGTTTACCGGTGTCGGAAGCGACCGGTTCTATGGTGGTGGATATCGGTGGTGGTACCACAGAAGTGGCCATTATCTCGTTAAATGGCGTGGTGTATTCTTCGTCAGTGCGGATTGGTGGTGATAAGTTTGATGATGCCATCATTAACTACATTCGTCGTAACTACGGCATTCTGATTGGTGAAGCCACGGCCGAGCGGATCAAAACTGAAATTGGTTCTGCCTACCCAAGCGATGAAATTCTGGAAATTGAAGTGCGTGGCCGTAATCTGGCCGAAGGTGTACCGCGCAGCTTTACCATGACCAGCAACGAAATTCTGGAAGCATTACAGGAACCGCTGGCCGGTATCGTTTCTGCGGTGATGGTGGCCCTGGAGCAATCGCCACCAGAGCTGGCATCGGATATCTCTGAACGCGGTATGGTGCTGACCGGTGGTGGTGCCTTGTTACGTGATTTAGATCGATTACTGATGGAAGAAACCGGTATTCCGGTGGTGGTAGCCGAAGATCCGCTGACCTGTGTCGCCCGGGGTGGTGGTAAAGCCTTGGAAATGATCGACGTGCACGGCGGCGATGTGTTCAGTTACGACTAACTGATCCCAGAACTCGCCGATGAAACCTTTTTTCGATCGTGGCCCGTCCTTGCCGCTGAGGTTGTTTTTTGCCTTGCTGGCCAGTTGCGGGCTCATTACCCTTGACCATTACACTGACAGTTCGGTGCAGTTGCGCTCCTACCTGACGGCTACGGTTAGTCCATTGTTTTATCTGGCGAATTTACCGCAAGACATGGTGTTCGGCGCTTCTGAACAATTTATGTCACAGCAAAAGTTGCTGGAAGAAAATCGCCGGTTAAAGGACACGCTGCTGTTACAAAATGGTCAGTTGCAGCGGCTGCAGTTTATTCAGCAGGAAAACGACAAGTTGCGTGCTTTGCTTGGTGCCGGCTCTGTCACTGAAGGTAAACGGCTGATTGCCGAAGTGCTGGCGGTGTATAGCCATCCGTTTAGCCATCAAATTGTGCTCAACAAAGGTTCCAATGATGGCGTCACTGCCGGTCAGCCGATTTTGGATGATTTAGGGGTGCTGGGGCAAGTGGTCAGCGTCGGCCCTTCATCCAGCCGGGCTTTGTTGATTGCTGACAATACTCATGCGCTGTCGGCCCGGGTCGAACGGACCGGTCAGAGTGTTGTCGCTGAAGGCATTGGTCAGTCGGACTCGTTACGGCTCATTCATTTACCGCACAGTACCGATGTTGAAGTCGGTGATCGTCTGTTGACGTCAGGTCTGGACGGTGTCTTTCCGGAAGGTTATCCGGTGGCTAAGGTGACCAAAGTACAGCGGGATGCCAGTCAGCCATTTTTATTGGTCAGTGCTGAGCCTTTTGCCAAACTGGATCGCATTCGTTATGCGCTGGTTGTCTGGCCCCACCGGGGTATCAGCAGTGCCGATGCCAAAATCGTGGAAGAATTCCAGCAACTGCCGCAGCAAGGGAAAGAGTAATGCAACATTCCTGGCGTTTTTTATTGATCCATCTGACGCTGTTGCTGGGGTTATTACTGACGGTGATGCCGTTACCGGCGATGGTGAAATTGTTCCGGCCGGATTGGCCTTTGCTGGTGCTTTGTTATTGGGTGCTGGCGTTGCCGCATCGTACCAGTATTGGTACCGCCTTTGTGTATGGTTTTCTGATTGATGTGATGGTGGGCACTGTGCTTGGGGTAAATGCCTTTGGTTATGCACTGATCGCCTTTATCGTGGCAGCTAACCATCTGAAAATCAGAAATTTTTCTGTGCTACAACAGAGTTTGCTGGTAGGTTTGTTATTGGCCTTGTACCACTTACTGATTTTTTGGTGCAGCCATTTTCTGACCGGCGTGTATTTCCGGGCAGCTTATTTGTGGCCAGTGCTGACCGGGATGATTGTCTGGCCTTATATTTTTTGGTTTTTGCGCCGTACCAGGCGCCAATTTAAAATTCAGTGAATATGTGCAAAATAGCCTTAGCCTCTGCCTCGCCACGCCGCCGTGAACTGCTTGCCCAGTTAGGCATCAATTTTGAATTGGTCAAAGTCGATGTTGACGAAACTCAGTGGCCACAAGAGCTGGCGACCGATTATGTGCTGCGGCTGGCGAAAACCAAAGCCCAGGCCGGTGTTGCCGCTCAGACCACAGCGCAAAAGCTGCCGGTACTTGGCGCTGACACTATCGTCGTCGTCGATGGCCTGGTGCTGGGCAAACCTGTGGATCAGCAAGATTTTCTGCGGATGATGCGGTTGCTTAGTGGCCGCCAACATCAGGTCTATACTGCAATAGCGCTGGCGACCTCCACTTTGTTGCTCAGTGATACTGTCAAAACAGACGTTTGGTTTAGCCCGCTGACCGAAGCGCAGATGCTGGCCTACTGGCACAGTGGTGAGCCAGCCGATAAAGCCGGTGGTTATGGCATCCAGGGCTTGGCCAGTCGTTATATTCCAAAAATTTCAGGCAGTTATTTTGCAGTGGTGGGTTTGCCTTTACATGAAACCGACCAGCTGTTGCAACAGTTGATTGCAGCTCAGGGAGCTTTATGAGTGCCGAATTATTACTCAACGTCACCCCAAGCGAAACCAGGGTCGCGCTGATTGAAAATGGTGTGTTACAGGAAGTGCATATCGAACGCCAGGCCAAACATGGTCTGGTTGGCAATATCTACATCGGCAAAATCAGCCGGGTGTTGCCTGGGATGCAAGCCGCTTTTGTCGACATAGGTCTGGATAAAGCGGCTTTTTTACATGCCTCTGATATTGTGCAACGGGATGCACATGATCCGGAAATGAAAGTCAGCGCGGTGAAAGATATCCGTTTATTGGTGCATGAAGGCCAATATTTGCTGGTGCAGGTGGTGAAAGATCCGCTTGGCACTAAAGGCGCGCGGTTAACCACGGACATTACGCTGCCATCGCGTTATCTGGTGTTTATGCCAGGTTCACCTCATGTGGGTGTCTCACAACGGATTGAAACAGCTGAAGAAAGACAACGGCTGAAAGACATTGTCAGTCGTTGTCTGGATGATGATCACGGTGGTTTTATTATCCGCACTGCCGCCGAAGGCGCTTGTGAAATTGAGCTGGAACAGGATGCGCGCTTTTTAAAAAAACTGTGGGCGAAAATTCAGAAACGCAAACAAAAACACCGCAAAGAAGCGATGTTATATGAAGATCTGACACTGGCTTTTCGCATCTTGCGTGATTTTGTCGGTAGCGATTTAGAGCGGGTGCGGGTTGATTCCAAACTGACCTATCAGGCACTGCACGCTTTTACCGAAGAATTTGTGCCGACCATGACGCCGAAGCTGGAATATTATCCGGGTGAGCGGCCAGTGTTTGATTTATTTGATGTCGAAAATGAAATTCAGCGGGCGTTGGATCGGAAAGTACCACTGAAAAGCGGCGGTTATCTGATCATCGATCAAACCGAAGCCATGACCACTATTGATGTGAATACCGGCGCTTTTGTCGGTCACCGCAATCTGGAAGAGACCATCTTTAACACCAATATTGAAGCGACACAGGCGATTGCCCGCCAGTTGCGGCTGCGTAATCTGGGCGGCATTATCATTATTGATTTTATTGATATGCAAAGTGAAGAGCATCAGAAACGGGTGTTGCACAGTTTGGATGTGGCTTTGGCGCGCGATAAGACCAAAACCAATATTCATGGGTTTTCCGCGCTGGGCCTGGTGGAGATGACGCGCAAGCGCACCCGCGAAAGCCTTGAGCATGTGCTGTGCACTGAATGCCCGGTCTGTGCGGGTCGCGGCACCTTAAAAACCGTGGAAACGGTGTGTTTTGAGATCCTGCGGGAAATTGTCCGGGTCAACCGCGCTTATGCAGCCGATAAGTTTGCCGTCTATGCCTCAGCGGCAGTTAAGGATGCGTTAATCAATGACGAATACCATAGCATGGCTGAGCTGGAAGTCTTTATTGGCAAACAAATCAGCGTGGTGATTGAACCTCAATATACCCAGGAACAATTTGATGTGGTGATGATGTAGTGCAGAAGCTGAAGCGGGTCTGTTTTTCTTGCCTGCGGCACGGCTGGACTTTAGTGGCATTGTCCATTGTGTTGCTTGCGACAGTAGTGACCCTGCTGAGGTTCGGCCTGCCTTATGCCGAAGGTTATAAAACCGATATTGAGCAGTTGATCGCAGAGCGTTATGGCGCCGAGGTGCAGATAGGCCAGCTCAGTGCCGGCTGGCAAAGTGGGGGTCCTGCATTGCTGTTGCAGCAAGTGCAGGTGGCCAACAGCCAGCAACAACCTGTGTTACAAATCGACGAAACCCGGGTGCGGTTGGACTTTTGGGGCAGCCTGCGCCGCCTGACCCTGACCGCCGAGCATTTTGAACTCAGTGGCCTGCAATTTAAGCTCAACAGCCAACAATTATTCCAACCAACACCAACCACAGCTGCCGCTGACGCCGAACCCTTATTCAGTGCCGTCGAGCAATTACTGTTCCGACAACTAAAAAACTTTACCTTAGTCGATAGTGAGTTGACGCTGCAAAGTCAATATACGCCGGATATTGTGATTGCTATCAAGCAACTGCATTGGCGTAACGAAGGTAGCCGTCATCAGGGCTCGGGTGAAATTGCCATTGCCGGCGTGACCAGCAATACCAGTGGTTTTATTTTGGATTTGCACGGCGATACCCTGGCGGCCAGTAATGGTCAGCTCTATCTGTCCAGTAGTGAACTGGATGTGTTGCCCTGGTTTGAACAGGTCTTACCGCAAAGTAAAAAGTTGACCAGCGCCAGTATTAATGTGCAGGCCTGGGGCGATATCCGGCAAGGGGCGTTAACCCGGTTACAGCTGGTGCCAGGCCAAAACCGGCTGGTCTGGCAGCATGATGGCAAACCGCAGCAACTGCAAATTGGCAATGGTCAACTGCTGTGGCAGCCGACGCCGGACGGCTGGCAACTGGCTTCCTCTGCTTTACAAATTCTCAGCAATCAACACAGCTGGCATGATTTTCAACTGCAATTGGCCAGCACCCAGGGCAGCTATCGGGGTTCGTTACAACAACTGCAACTGGCGGTGTTATTGCCGTTGGCGCAGTTATTTTCGGCCGATGTTGCTGGTTTATCCCAACTACTGCAATATCAGCTGGACGGCCGTCTGACACAATTGGCTTTGCAGCTGGATGCGGAAGACTGGTTTGTCAGCGGCGATTTTATTGATTTGACGGCGGCACCTGTCGCCGATAGTCCAGGTGTGGCCGGGCTTTATGGGCATTTCAGTGCCAGTCGCGATTATGTCCGGCTGGATGTACAGGGTCAGGATGGTTTGCTGCGCTGGACTGATGCGTTTAACCGTGACACGCCTTATCAAAGTTTGCAGGCGCGGCTGGAAGCTGTTGCGCAACAAGGCCAATGGCAACTGAAGTTGCCGTTGCTGAGTCTGCGCCAGCCAGAGTTGCAATTAGATGCCCAAATGCAACTCTGGCTGGGTGACAAGCCCGGCATGAGTTTGCTGGCGGAATTGCGCGGTGTCAAAGTGGCGCAAGCGCAACATTATTTCCCGCAGCGGCATATGCCAGCTTCAGTGATTAATTATCTGGTGCCCGCGCTGGTGAGTGGCGAGATCCCGACAGCACGGGTACTGTGGCATGGCGATTTTGCTGATTTTCCTTATGCCGCTGGCCAAGGCAAATTTCAAGCGCTGGCGCAGGTGGAAGCGGCCGAATTTGCCTTTGATCTGCATTGGCCGGCGCTGAAGCAACTGAGTGTCGAGCTGTTATTCGACAATGCCAGTATGTTGATCAGTAGCCGGCAAGGGCAATTGTTTGATGTGCCGGTTGGTGCAGGCGTCAAAGTCAGTATCCCGGATTTGTTCCAGGCCAATGATTTGTGGGTGGATATTCAAACTCAGGCCAGAGCTGAGCAAGTGACAGCGCTGATGTTGGCGTCGCCACTGAGTGGGTCAGTCGGCGAAACGCTGGATTATCTTGGCATCACAGGGTTGGTGGGGGCCCAGGTGAAGTTGCAGATCGGGTTGAAAACACCAGGCGTGCTGGCAACCGGCGATGTTGATTTTTATAGCTCGACGCTGGCAGTGCGGCAACCGGCACTGACAGCTGAGCAGCTACAGGGTCGGCTCAGTTTCCACAATGATCAAATCAGCAGCCAGCAACTCTGGTTGCAAAGCCATGGTCTGTGGCTGCAAGCCAGGTTAGCAGGTCAGCAACAACAAACGGCTTACCAGTTAGAGCTGAGTGCCAGTGGCGAAGCCGGCGCCGATCAATTGTTAGGTCTGGTGGTACCGGACTGGGCTCAATATGGCGAGGGCAATAGTAGCTTTGACTGGCAATTGGCGTTGCAACTACCTGAGCAGGGTTTTGTTTATCAGTCAAAACTGCTGGTCGATTTAGCCGCCGCCAAGCTGGCTCTGCCAGCCCCTTATGGTAAAACCGCCGCCGATGGTGCCACTTTGTTGGCCGAAGTGAACGGCGATCAACTGGGGGCTGATGTACAGCTCAAATACGGTGATCAATTAAGGTTGCTGGCACGCTACCAGCAAGACAGCGCGCAGTTTAGCCAGGTCCTGCTGAGTCTGGGCCAGGCCACGGCCCAGCTAAGTCCGGGTTTTCAGATTGAACTGGATTTACCCCAAGCCGAATTTTTACCCTGGCTGCAGTTGATCCGGCAACATGCCAATGCAACTGAGGTCGTGGCCGCAGAGGACACCGAACCATCGACCAGGCTGATGCCACCGTTGCAAGTGGTGCATGGCCGGATTGCTGAACTGCATTTATTTGACGATGTATTTTTGCATCAAACCCGGTTGAAGTTGACACCAGCGGCAGACCATTGGCAATTGGATCTGACAGCTGCAGAAACCAAAGCCAGTCTGCAATTGGGTTATCAGTTCGCACAACAAGGCATCCGTGGCCAGATTGAACATCTGGAACTGATATTCGCTGATCAGACCGCCAAAGAGTTGGCCGAAGCTGAGTTGCAGGCGCAGTTGTTGCTTGATCCCAGTGCTGCCGATAAACCTGATTATGCGGCGCTGGAAGCACAAGCTTTTGCTGCCTTGCAACCTATGCCCTGGCTGGTGGATTTACCCCCGCTGGATCTGCAGTGTCAGCGTTGCCGCATTGGCAATTTCCAGCTGGGTCAGGTCAGTCTGAAAAGCGCAAGTGATGGCCAGCAGTGGCAATTAACTGAACTGAAGACAGATCATCAAGGCCATCGTTGGCATATCCGTGGTCAGTATCAGCGCGGCGATACCGCGACTGACTTGGGCCGCAGCCGTTTTGACGGTGAACTGCGCAGTCCGGCGCTGGGTTCGTTGTTGCATGACTATGATGTCAGCAGCAGTCTGAGTGGCAGTCCGGCGGATGTGAGTTTCAGCGGGTTAAGCTGGCAAGGCGCTCCTTTTCAGTTTAACCGCCGCACGTTGGATGGCGCTGTGCAGTGGCAACTGGGAGAAGGGTCGTTATCTGAAGTCAGTGACGGTGGTGCCAGGATATTCTCGTTATTGAGTCTGGATTCGCTGGTGCGCAAGCTGCGACTGGATTTTCGTGATGTCTTTGCCAAAGGTTTTTTCTTTAGCAAAATGACCGGCACTATGACGATAGAGCAAGGCGTGTCTCATACCGCCGATACCCAGGTGATTGGGGTCGCTGGCGATATTCAGATGCAGGGTTATGCTGATTTAGCCGCCCGGCAACTGGATTACCAGATGAGCTTTTCACCGAAAGTAACCTCCAGCATTCCGGTGATCCTGGCCT
>Ga0114982_1000122_pt1 | contig 37779 bp, 81 predicted proteins | sample Shrwel_input2_FT_FD_87183 | JGI IMG/M metagenome (GOLD analysis project Ga0114982, IMG submission 87183) | Subsurface microbial communities from deep shales in Ohio, USA - Utica-3 well 1 S input2 FT | ecosystem: Environmental > Aquatic > Deep subsurface > Shale gas/oil reservoir > Produced... | reverse complement strand
TGTATAAAGAGTGTATAATTAAAAGATGAAACAAAATACAGATTACGGATACGATATACAGAAAGTATATCTAGAAATGATGCTAGCCGATGCCGCAACATTTGCAAGATGTCAAAACATTTTTGACAGCACATTGTTTGATAGAAAGTTGCAAGCTGGTGCGGCATTTATGAACAGCTATGTGGACGACCATAGCGTTGTGCCCACAGAAGAGATTATCAATGCGGCCACTGGCAGTAACTTTAAGGTGCCCACGGACTTGCGTGAAGAACACTTTGACTGGTTGCTTAACGACTTTGAAACTTTTATTAGACACAAAGGTCTTGAGCGAGCTATTCTTGAAAGTGCAGACTTGTTGGAAAAAGGCGACTACGGCCCAGTAGAAGAAAAGATTAAACAAGCAGTGCAAGTGGGCTTGCAACGAGATCTTGGAACAGACTACTTTAATGATCCCCGTACTCGTCTAATGAAGATTAAAGATAAGAACGGACAGGTAAGTACAGGTTGGAAGAGCGTGGATGACAAGTTGTTTGGCGGATTTAACCGCGGCGAGTTGAATATCTTTGCTGGCGGATCCGGCGCAGGTAAGTCGCTATTCCTGGCTAACTTGGGCATTAACTTTGCCATGACAGGTATGAACGTTGTGTACTTGACGCTGGAACTATCCGAAGAACTGGTGAGTATGCGTATGGATGCTATGCTTACTGGTATGGCAACCAAAGACATCTTTAAGAATCTCGATGACGTTGAGATGAAAGTTAAGATGATTGGTAAGAAGTCAGGCTGCTATCAAGTTAAGTATATGCCCAGCGGCAAAACTGCAAACGATATCCGTGCTTACTTGAAAGAGTATGAAATCAAACTGGGACGCAAAGTAGACGTATTGTTAGTTGACTACTTGGACTTGTTGATGCCCATGGGTAAGAAGATTTCAGCTGAAAACTTGTTTGTTAAGGACAAGTATGTAAGTGAAGAATTGCGTAACTTGGCCATGGAGAAGAACTGTGTGTTCGTTACTGCGGCACAGTTGAATCGTGGTGCTGTTGAAGAAGTTGAGTTTGACCACAGTCATATCTCGGGTGGACTATCTAAGATTCAAACAGCGGATAACGTGTTTGGTATCTTTACAAGCCGTGCTATGCGTGAACGTGGACGTTATCAAATCCAGTTAATGAAAACACGTAGTAGTTCGGGCGTGGGCATGAAGATTGACCTTGAGTTTAACATTGACAGTTTGCGTATCACTGACTTGGATGAAGCAGACGGCTATGGTAACAGTAATAGCCAAAGTGCGGGCAGTAGCTTGCTTACACAGATTAAGGCACGTAATACTGCACAAGGTTCAGAGGATTCAGGTGGAGCTTCGACTGGTTGGGAACGTGCAAGTCCCAAAGAAGGTTTTAGTTTAGACAAACCAAAGATTACAGCCAATGTTGAAAGTAGTAGACTACGACAGTTGTTAAACAACATACCAACTGACGATGTAATCTAGCTGTAATATGATTTTTTGCCAGAAGAGATAAGTAGGTATATAATAGGAGAAAGAAAAAATGGAATTTGTTCGTATCAGAGATATCAATGATCCCTTGGCGCAGGTCATTAAAGATGATCCGGTGCGTCCCCATATACCGCTTGACCAGCGCATCAATGATGCCGCGGAAATACTTATACTTCGTGCAGGCGAAGAAGTGCTGGCAGCAACTTGCATGCAGTGGCTCAGCAGTATTCCCGAAAGTGAAGAAGATTTACAAACACTGGGCAAGGATCATTGCGTGGCAGTGTTCTATACCATTTGGAGTTACAAGCCCGGTGCCGGTGCCAGCTTGTTACAACAGGCCGCTGAGTGGTTAAAAGAAGAGTATCAAAAGACTCTGACCAGTATAGTTACCCTAAGCCCCAAGACTGAAATGGCCCGCAGATTCCATACCAAGAATGGTGCCAGTGTATTTAGAGATAATTTAAATAGTGTAAATTATCGCTATTACCAAAAAAAGGAACCAGATGTGGTCACTGAGAACACCTGAAGAACAAAAAACGCAAAGATTCCAATTCTTTGCTCCCCTGGGACAAGTATTCACTCCGCAGGAATGTAAACAGATTATCGACATGGGACTGGAAAAATTTCCCATGATAGACGCCGAGGTTACGGGTAAAAATACTCTTGAACAAAGCGCCGACAGTAAAATTAGAGCGGGACAAGTGTCTTGGCTAGATCCCAAGGATGCCAGTACGCACTGGATCTATCAACGCATAACAGCCGCGGTCAATCAAGTTAACGGTAACGAATGGCAGTTTGATTTGGACTTTATAGAACCCCTGCAGTTTACCTGTTATACTGCACAAGGTGACAAGTACGAAGCACACATAGATAACCTCATTGAAGGCAGCACGTACCGCAAACTAAGTTTCAGTGTGCAACTGAGTGAACCCACTGACTATGAAGGTGCCGAGCTGCAATTCATAGTTGGGCCCGATGATATTGTTGGTCCCAAGTTTCAAGGCTGCTTTATAGCATTTCCCAGTATTATAACGCATCGTGTGACTCCAGTAACCGCGGGCAAGCGATACAGTCTAGTAGGATGGGTATGCGGCCCTAAATTCAGATGAGACCTTTATACTTACTGCGCCAAGCATATCCTTCCGAGCAAATGCCAAGCATTTGTGAATTTATGATGGCCAATGTAGAAACACGGGCGCAGGATAGTCCGGCACGTGGCATTGTTAAGACTGCGCAAACGCACATAGTATCTTGGTTCCATTGTAAGAGCTTTCTAGCGTGGACCGAGCAGTTGACGCACTACTGGAACAGCAAAGAAGTGGGCTTTGACATATTCGACATGACTGACTTGGATTTGGTTAATCTAAACGTTTACCACCACAAGGATCAGGGCGAGTATGCGTGGCACCGTGATGGCAACGGCAACAGCAATCCCGTGGATACCAAACTAACAGTCATAGTCAATGCCAGCACCGAGCCTTATACTGGCGGGCACTTGGAACTGTTTATCACGGGCGTTACTCACATTGTGGAACTGGATACACCGGGCATGATGATAGCGTTTCCTTCGGACATTCCGCATCGTGTGACTCCAGTAACTGCGGGCACACGCATGAGCATCAGCTATTGGATCACTGGTCCAAAGTTTCGTTAATAGTCCACACACCTATTCATTCTCTGCATGGGATTTAGCACGGGACTTGCTATGCTTTTAAAGAACATGGTCAGCGTCAGTCTATCCTCTTGATGCGTGTCAAATGTGGGCACTCCATGATACAAACTGCTGTCAAATATCAATAGTCGATTGTAAAGATTGGCAACTTGTACTGTGGGTTCATACAGTCCATTGGTTGCTGCTTGTGCCGCTAGATACTCAGGAGTGTTCATAGCACCTGTCAAGTAGCCAGTACGTTTGGCTTCTTCCCAAGCAGGATCCACGTATGCTGCCCTATCCTTACGTCGATATATGCTAGTTCCCGCACTCGTAGCAGTCATGGGAGTTAGATACACAATGGCAGTCAACAAGCTGTCAGCATCCTGATGCACCCACCCTGCGCCATAACTTGCTGATATGGATTGAAATGCACCCTGTGCAGTCCAGTGTAAGGGCACATTGCCCATGTCCCAAAACACACTGAGCATGCGATTGCAAGTGTGTGCAAACAACTGCGGATTCAACTGTTCCAGTGTATAACTGCGGCTTCCGGGCCATCGACCTTGTTCATCTAACTTATACTGCTGTGCCTGTGCAAATGCTCGTATACTATCAGGATCTTCAAAGAAGTTGTCTACTATGGTGGTAGGTATGATGGTGTTCATGGCATATTTATAGTGCGAAGCACAGCGCAAAAAAATTTTTGCTACGGACGGTTTTTCTCCCAATAATATGCTAGCTTAATAAGCCGTGAGCCTAGTCTAAATATTCATGTGCCACACTATATCAATTGGGATTATACTCCAGTAGTGCATGACTTTGCCTACACCGCAGCCATACCTTGGCCCGGTGAACAGTATGAACAATTGGATTGGATACTGGGTGTAGTGACAGTTGAGCAATGGTTAGAGCAGTATATAGGCGCCAAGTACTCACGATGGAATTGGAATATGGCAACAGAGTCATATCAAGTTAGTGTAGCGTTCAAGTATGACAAGCACAAAACGCTATTTTTACTCAACTGGAGTTAATGATGCAGTCAATACAAACAGTAATGATATTAAAGACGTTTAAGCCACAGTTACCACGATTGGGCTTCTAATAGTAAAAAGAGTCCTAGCAGAATTTAAATTTTCTGCGCAAAAAAAATTTGACCAGTACTTAGCCAGATACCCCGGTTAGTATACGCTGTGCAACTCGTGGCGCTATAAGATATACATAAGTGAACACTATGGCCCAGCTTATAAGCCAATTGGGAAACCAGTGTGCTAGCGTGAGAGAACTATTAAGAGTAGTCATGGCTGCGCTGGTTAGTATGGTTACAAGAGCACTATTGGCTATGCTGTTTAACAAGTGTCTTAGGTTCATTTATAGTATTCAATCAAATAGACTATGGCAGCTAGTAATACACTGACAAATGCCCATGCCCATTGGCTCAAGGCTGTTTCTTGTGCTGCCATGGGATACCATATATCACGGTCCGGATCATAACGATACATGCGGCCACGGATTAGTTCAGTTTGAGTGTAGAGTTCATTCATAGTATTATATAGTCCGAAATGGGTCCTTGGGACCTTAAAAATATGCTCGTGAAAATAATAAAAGAAGTACTTATAGATTCAGGGTGGTGATTTGGCACCTATGGGGTAAAATTTTGCATGTGCTGTTGTAAAAAAGCAACAGTTAGAAAATATATATGCCCCGACCCCCTGACAAAATCTTTTTATTATTATATGCCCCGAGGTCAAAAAAAATCCCTCAACAACCGGGAGCGAATCGGATTTATGTTGAGGGATCACACTGCATGCTAGAGTATCCTCTCTAGCTAGGAGTCTGCTTGCCGGGAGCGAATCGTTGGGCAGACTATGTGCTAGCGTACAGCTCTACGGCTGCTTACTAGCTGTGCATGCGCTAGCGTTAAGCGTTGCGCATACACGTTACCTCTACTACAGCACGCCAGTTAGCGGGCATGCTTACACGGATGTCTGCTACCTTAAGCACCATACGCAAGCTCAGCTCACGCATACGATCCGCGTTGGTATTAATGAACTCTACCACTTCAGACTTGGCTGTATCATCCAAGTCATAGCTGGCCAACATGTCTGCATCACGCACTACCTGCTTGATACGTAACAGCTTCTCACGCTTGGTATCAATGGTAAGGTCCAAGTAATGGCAGCGTGACTCCAATGCTTCAAGATGATCCTTAAGCTTCTTAGAACGAACGTGCTCGAACTTGATGTTGGTAATAAAGATAGCACCGCCTTTGAATTCAAAGCTGTTGGGCACACCTTCGCTACGTAACAAGCGGCTGTCAGTGTTCCAATGGATCATACGCTTCTTGCTAGAGTCCAGGGCAGCTTTCAAGATGTTCAAGCTCAAGTCATCCAGCAGGACACTGTCGCAGTCATCAAACACTAGGATACACTTCTTATCGCTGTACTCGTAGAGCTTGCTGTACAGGCCAATGGCTGACATTGCGCCCTTGACTACTTCGTACTTCTTCAGCTTGCTGTCATTGGCTACTGTGGCAAATGTATCATGCTTGCTGAGTACCTTCTCAACACCAAAGCTCTTGCCCACGCCCGGAGGACCTGTGACAATCATACTGCGCACATCGCCCTTCTTCACAGCACGGTCATGTCTTCAAGGATGTCAAAACGTTGTGCCAAACGAGCCATGATCTCTTCGTCAGTCTCAGTCAGCACCTTCTCTACTGGATTCAATTCCAAGCTCTTAGTCTCTGCTTGCGCCTTAGCTAGGCTGATTGCTGTGTGTACTTTTGCCATTTAGTTTCGCTCCTAATTGTGTTAAAGAATTAATTATATACTCGAACACGCTGATAGTCAACGTGTTCTGGTATGCAATTAGTCCAAACGACTGCCTGCATACGCCTTAAGTCCCAGGCTACGTAGGAACTCGGCCATTACCTGCGCACCCGCTTCTTTGATGTCGACGTTTTGAACGTTAACATCACCTGGGTTCCACATGCTAAGACATTTGGGTTTGTAGTCTTTGCGGAAGCCTGCCTTAATCAGCTCCTTGGCTTGCTTTGAGTTAGTGCGATCCACGTAGACGTCTACCCAAGCAAAGCCACATGCATACTTGTCACCGCCCATTTGATTGTACATGGCCACTGAGGCTGCATGAGCAATACCCTTGGCTTCTAGCACTTGTTCTACAGTAATCATAAAGTTCGCTCCTTTGTGTTTGTGTAAGTATGTATTATACTGCCAAACGCTCAGACTGTCAACTCTTTTTGCAACTCTTTTTCAACCATTTGGTGTGCTAGGTTCATAGTGAACATGGTGAACATCATAGCAATCTGGCGCTCGCTTGCCGTCAGCTGTTCGATGCGAGCATAGAGATCATGCTCATCTTTAGGTGTTACAAACATGCCGCTACGTGGGATTGGGTTCTTCATAATGTTTCGCTCCATTGTGTTTAAGTATGTATTATAACAGGGATCCTAGTCCCTGTCAACCGATTTAGAATTCAAATCGTGCGTTGCGACCATTGTCGTCTTTGGTGTAGACTCCGCCCAGCTCTGTGGCAATGCCCTCCATCAGCTCTACTGTAAGGTCAGCGCCCATAGGACCACTGCCGTATTCGTTGCGTGGGTCTTCACGATTGAGTGCTTCAAACACTACCTTGCGTGGGATAAATGTCTGGCCTTGGGCACGACGGAATACAACTACTGCCTTCACGAAGTCGCGGACTGCATCATTCTTGCTCATATCTAAATCCTTGTGTGTTTGTGTATGTGTTAATTATACTGCCTTTTGGGCATGCTGTCAATCTACCCAGCTCTCAACCATCAGCACGGGCTTCTTCATAACCCGTTTAGCAAAGCTCTCAGGAGTGTCGTCAGTACGCACTAACATAAAGCCCATGCTCTCTACCATGTCCACTTCTGCTACTTCCAATGGGAGGTCTGCGGCGTCTAAGGCAATGTTCATCTTAGCGAGAGCATAGCGAACACCTGCTTCAAATGCGGCATACTCGCCTTCACCTGTGTCTTCAAAGTCAAAGTCCTTCTCCATAACATTGACGAACTCTTGTCCGTCTGCTACGATGAACTTGCCAATCTTCTTCCAGTTGCTTTGCTTCTCACTGTCAAAGTGGTCGCAAGCTTCGTTCAGGTCAAAGCTGGGGAATCTATCATAATTTACTTTAGTCATTTGGTTCGCTCCTTGTTACTATGTGTCTATTATACTGCTATTCTGCTAGTCTGTCAATAACCCTTTAGCAGTCAGGGTCAAAGCTTTCCCACTCCTGCTGTTCATCAGGTTGCCCATCATCCTCTTCTTCATCTGGGTCAAAGCCCATAGCGTCAAAGAAGTTAGCCAGCTCTGTGTCATATGCAATAGGATCCATTTCCTTCAGGATATAGCTTCTATCAAATGTCACGCCCATAATAGTTACAGGGCCTTCCTGATCCATTGCATCACAAAACTCTTGTTCCAGGGATTCTGCTGTAGAAAGATTGCGCATAAGTTTCGCTCCTTAGTTGCTGTTGATGTGTTAATTATAACAGGAAACCTAGTCCCTGTCAACCAAAATGTTATCGCACTGCCAAACGCTTGAACACTGCCAGGATCTCTGGCTTGTCCATCATGGCGTCAAAGGCCTCTTGTGGATTGTAGAACTCACCTGTCTTGCGGTCCTGCACTACAGGGTTGAAGTTGCCCCAAGCTTCACAACGGCCGCTCTTAAAGCTAACGGCTGTGAATGGGCTCTTGTCTTGGATTGCTTGCTGGATTGCTTTGTTCATGTGTTAATTATAGCAGGTTTGGGTAGGTGTGTCAACCAAAATGTCTGCGGTAATCAACTGCCCGCCATATGCTTGCAGGTATGTCTGCGCCACGGCTGCTAAGTAGAAAGTATACACTTGGCCAGTGGGTGTAATCAGTGTGTATCGCATGGTTCGCTCCTTGCTGTCTATGTGTTAATTATAACAGATTTGACCGGGAGTGTCAACCGAAATATGGCCAGTCCTACTGGATTCGAACCAGTGGCCCACGCCTTAGAAGGGCGTTGCTCTATCCAACTGAGCTAAGGACTGAATGTGGTGGGCCCCCCGTGAGTCGAACACGGCACCAATGGATTATGAGTCCACTGCTCTAACCAACATGAGCTAGGGGCCCAAAGTCTATTTAATAAGAGACTCTTTTAATTTCTTTCAACTCATCATCCTTGTCTTCAAGTATGAACAACTCATCATAGAGGTCATTCAGTTCGAACTCGTCCTCTAGGATCTTCTCTGCTTCTTTAAGAGTGGGGACGCACTCGATTAGTTCTTCGCGTCCGTCCTCCACACCCCATACTTCGTACTGAATGAACATAGATTAGAACGGAGCGTCTTCGTCCTCGGTGACAGCAACCTTAGCTGGTGCTTTGGCTTTGGCAACTTTTGCCTTGATGGACTCCATTGTAGGCTTGGCCTTAGGAGCAGCTTTTGGAGCCTTGGATTCAAGGTACTCGGAGATAACGTCTTGTGCAGCCGCATCTTGGAACTCGTCCATGGTAGCAATCTGCTTGACTGCTTCGTACTTGGTAACAGCCTCATCCAACTCGCACAAGCGGATGTCTTCATGCCCTGACTTAGCCAGGTTCTTGATGCGCATAATGTCAGTGGCAAAGCGCACTTTATACTCGCCGTTGTTCTTAGATACGCCAACAATATTAAACAATTTATCTGTAGCCATTTTAAATACCTCTTCTGTGTGTGTTAAAAAATATGAACGCCTTGTTCATGTTCTAATTATACAACTATTTCGGTTAGTTGTCAACCGTTTTCTTCTTCTTTTGGCGAACCAAAGGCGTCGGAATCTTTGCCATTTTAAACTCTTTTTGGGTATAGAATGCAACCAAACTGCGTTGAATCATCGTAACCAAATCACCGTGGTCTTCAGGCACCACGAACCTCACCGGACAGTGTCCCCATGAGCTCGTTAGAACGAACTGATGGTACCATCTTCTGTGATCCTTATTCTCAGGATCGAATACAGTCCAAGGTCTACCAAATAGATCAAGTCTGCTCATTCGCTGTCACCCATTGTCGAATCACTGCTGCCAGTGGTTCAAACTCGTACTTGCCTTCTTGTTTGGGGCGCACTCGCAAGATTTCCTTCTTGTCATGCTCTGTGTTCTTTTCACGATTTGTTTTCATTTTGTTCCTGTTCGTTAGTTGCACTCAATCCACCATCTAAATCAATCTCTTGATTCTCTTCGTCTTCGTATTCAGCAAGGCTTTCGCTGATACAGAACGCTTCGTCCAACTCCAATGGCAATGTCTCTGCCACTTCTGTGGAGCTCATGCTACCATACTCGTAGTAGTCATCGTTGCCATCTTCCCAAATGCCAGCGTAGCACATACCTGGTTCGTAATACATAGCACGGATGGTGAAGCCAAAGTCCATGAGCTTCTCGTATGCTCCAATAGGCGGACTCCATGCACTGTCAAAGCCCAACATCAATCCGCCTGGGATATCCATTGCAGGGTTGCCATCAGCACCAATGTCCCACTTGGTGCCCCATTCGTTTACGCAGAAGCTGTACCAGTCTGCGTAGCCATACTTCTCGACCAGCTCGCTTGCGTTAGTGCTGTTAGGACTCACTGCGTCACTTAGCTCTTGCGGCACTGGAATGAACTCTTGAAGCAAAGCACCATCGTTGAATGCCTTACGCACCCGCTCAATCATTGCAGGGTCTTCGTGCGTAATCTCTACGCTGTTGTTACACCAATTGGGCATTATGCAACCTCCGCTTCGTATTCGTAAAAGGTAACTGCTGGATCCAGCTTCTTCAGTTGCTTGGCCGCTGTCATCAGCTCTTTGTAACGCTTGTTGACCTCTGTGCGACTCAGCTCGCCATCGCATGTAAGGTTCTCTGGGCTCAGTGCAGAGTCAATCATGTCTGCAAGGGCTTGGCGGTCCTTAGCAGTGTTGAGACTATACTGTGTGCCTTTGAAGAATGAGTTCCAATGATTCTTCTGTGCTACGAAGTTTTGCAGTGCTTTCATCTATGCTCCTTTGTGTGTCTGTATGTAAGTATTATACAATCAAAGCATGAACTTGTCAATAACCTGGCTAGCAGCCTGGGTATCAGTTATTTCGTCCAAGAAGGCCAGTTGCATGAGTTCAATCACTGTACGGCACTCACGCTGGTCCACCTTTGGTAGGGTAGAGATGAATGAGTCCACGCCTTCCTTACTGCTAATGGCCCACATGATGTCTGCCAGTGCCCGTTGCTTAGAGCTAAGTCCTTGGATCTCAATCATGCTTGCCTTTGTGTTTGGGTTGACGTTTATACTTAATCTTGCTCTCTACAACCTTTTGTTTGAAGGGTGTATCCTTACAAAACAGCACGATGTGTGCTCTAGTCTTGTGTGGTATTTTTACAACAATCTTCATCGTGTGCTCCTGTCTGTATAAATGTATTATACAACCAAAAGCTCAGAGTGTCAAGCGCCGAAGTACGTGCTGTCCAACTCGTCTGCGTCCAGTTCATCCCACTCTGCGGCATCAGCCTTGCTTTCAGCCACGCTGTTTGCTTCAAGCCAATCGTAAATCATCGACAGTGGACAGCCCAATTGGACCGCAATGCTCTTAGGCGCAAAGCCCTCGATGTACAGTTGCTCGATGTCGTATGCCAGTTCTGCTACTTTGCTCATTGTTTCTCCTCAGGTAGATAAGCGATTAAATTCTCTCGGGGTACGAACTTCAACAGTTCCTCGATGGCAGTGAAGTCGCTGTTCCTCATGTCTTCTGCCATTTGCTCCATGACTTCGTCGTACAGTATCCCATCAGTCAGGTCCAGGGCCGAAGCCCGTTTACTTTGAAAGCCTGTCATTAATAGCACTCGCTTTCGTTCATGCGTTCAACAAGGCCCTTAGCCTCGCCCAGTGTACACCAAACGCCGTCTGTTGCATAGCAGCGAACAAACCAAGTAGCTGTGCCGTCGACGTTGCGCAGGATGTAGTCGTACTCTTCTTGCTGTGAGCAGTCGAAGTACTCGTCTGCGTTCATGTAACGGTTAACGTCTTTGTCTTCACCGCGCTTAGTGTATGCAGTCTCAGCAGTTGCTTCAACAGTTGCACACAGGCTTGAGAAGCCGCCCAAGTCAACAAGTGCTCGCACTTTGAACGGGTCTGTGTAGTGTGCTTCAAGGATCTTGCCGTTGTTTTCCAAATAGCCGTCCCAGTGGCAGTATACTTGCGAAACGCTACCGTCTGCAAACTCAAGTGCGATAGTTGAACGTGTTCCCATTTCAGCTCCTAGTGTGTTTGTGTAAGTGTTAATTATAGCGTCTTAAGCTAGTTCAGTCAAACGGTAGTCTGCAATAACACTACCGAGCGCATGGTTATATGTAAGGAATACTTTAGTACTATCTGTCCCGCCCTTGACTAGAAAGACTGCCATGTAGCAGAACTGACCGCCGTTGGTGATGCCCAGAAACTTGCACGAGCTGAACGCTGGCCCTTTGTAGCCTGCGTCCATTGCCGCACGGGTTAGCGCAGGCGCTGTGAACGATGTCAGCGTCTTAATTTTGTCTGCTGTAATCATTCTGCGTCCTCCGTCTCGCACAAGCCGTCCTTCTCCATGAGGCATTCCAACGCCTCACGCACTCGGTCGCTAGTGTCTACGAATACAGTATAGTCGCCTAGCTTGCGGATGTCGTCTGCATCGACGTACTCGAACCCACCGTAGTAATTGTAACTGCGAGCGTCGCCATCAACGATAATGCAGTCCAGGTTCTCGCTTACATAAGCACGACCGCAACGGACATCCAAGCCCAGCTCTGTAGCACTAACACGGCGGAGTCCTTGCACATGACGCTCCACAGTATATTGGATTTCGTCAATCATTTCTAGCACATCGTTAAATTCTGTTTGCATAGTTTCGCTCCTATTGCGTTGTTGATGTATGTATTATAACAGCTTTTGGCAGGGTTGTCAATAACCCTACACCCCGCAGGGTCTTTAAGTAGCTACGTAATCTTCAGGCACTTCTTCGTCTATAACACAACACAACACATTAAAAGCGTCTTGTATTTTGTCGTTTTCTTCAAAGTCAGTGTCTACTAACATTTGCAATTGTGCTAACAATGTAAAAATGTGCTGTTTATCGGGTGACATATAGTTCCTTTGTTGCTAAGTGTTAATTATAGCGCACTTAGCCCAAAACGTCAACTAAATGCTTTGTATAACCCTACAGCTCCAATGGCTAATGACACGAGGTTGACAACAGCTTGAGGCATGTTGCGCACTCGCACAGCCCATGCCAGGAATGCCACAGTGCCTACAGCAAAGACAGCAATATTGTAGGGGTACATGCTAGGCCCAATGCTGTTAAGCACATGCCCTGCAATAATAGCAGCCGCGCCCAACCACTGTAGTATGTTGTCTATTTCGGTACGTGTCATTCAATCTCCACAGGGTTGTTAGCTTGTATAAGTTCCAGCAGGTCGTCTGCCATGCTTTCTATGCCGCAGTGCAAGTCAAAGCACTCGTCACTCGCACCTAATGCCTCTTGCATTAATGCATCTGCTTTGTGCAGTGCTTCAACAGCTTCAAGCATCAGTTTGTTTTGCTTGTCATTAAACATTTTCAATCACTCCAAACTTTGCTTCCCATGTTGCAAGAAATTTCTCACCTACGTCACAGCTTACGTAGTCGTCTCCTTGCATGCCTTGCTCGCTGTAGCTAACATCGCTAGCAGCCAATCCGTGTGCTGTGAGAAACTCACGCAAGTCAGCCATAAACTGTTTGTCTGTGTAAATCAAGCCGTCAATGTTAACGTCCCAATGCTTGTCGTTAAAGTATACGCACAGCTCGCCAAAGTTCTTGTCATCTGCAATGTACCCCAGGCGCATGTCCATAATCTCTACGCTGCCTTTAACGTTGCTCCAGTAGCCAGTGCCGCTAGTGTTAAAAATTACTGTTGTCATTAAGTTTCGCTCCTTAAAATATAATTATAGCATCAATCTACGTAGTAGTCAACTGCCTCTGTTAGCTTGTGCAATGCACCTTCCAACTCAGCAAAGCAGTCCATCTCTGTTAAGCTATCCCCGTCCAGGGTTGCAGCCTGTAGCATGTCATCTACCTCTGCTAGCTTTGCAAGTATAGCGTCTCTCATTATGCTTCCTCTGTGTAAGTGTAACCTGCCTCGCCTGCTAGCGCACAGTCCATCCAGTCTTCAAAGCAGTCCTCTGCATACTCCTCGTCCCAAATAAGTATCTCGTCACAGCTAGCAATAGCCTTGCCGCGCTGTAGCGTAACCTTAACAGTACTACCGCTAGCATGCTCGCTAGTGTAATAGCCTGCTGCCTCTATGTCTACTACTGTAACTTTATGCACGTCTGGCTCCTTTGTTGCTAAGTGTTAATTATAACGCACTTTGCCCAAAGTGTCAATGCCCACACGGGCAGTAGGGTTATTAGAAGCAGTCCTCTAAGTCAAACGACATGTCGTCTGCAATCTGCTCAAGCATGTCTGCCATTTGTGTTAACTGTGTTTTGCTAAGTGTCTCTAGCGTGTCATTGTAAAAGTGCTCCATTAGAGTCTCGTCCAGCGCCTCATGCCTGTCCATGTAGTTAAGCCCGCTGTCTCCATTGTCGTATATTTTGCCAAATGCGTTAGCAATACGTTTGTTAAGTGCTTTTGACATAGTGTTTCCTTTTATTGTTTAAGTGTTAATTATAGCGTCTTTTGGCTAACTTGTCAATAACCCTATGCGCTGTAGGGTTATTAACTTTAGTATTACTCTACGAACTCTACGCTGTTTGTGCGTAGTGTAGCGTATACGCTAGGGAGCACACTTGCGAGCTCTGCTTGCAAGTTGTCTGCAAGTAAGTCTCCACTAACATAGTTGCATTTTGCTTGCGTTGGGAATGCATACTTAACATTACCCGCTTCGTCAAAACGCTTGTGTGCATTAAATGCAACAATGAGTTTATAGCATTTGAGTTTTTTGTTAAAAACTAACTTTGCTTTGGCTACGCAGTTTGTAAGCATTTTGTGTCCTAGTGTGTTTGTGTAAGTATGTATTATAACGCACTTTGCCCGAAACGTCAACTAGCTGGAATAAAGACCCTACTGGCAACAGGGTCTTTACCTAGGTGCTTAGGCGAACTCGTCTGTGCGCTCTAGCATGTTAGCGGGCACACGCCACAAGCCCTGCTGGGTCTTGACAGTCACATACTTGATGGCAATCTTAGTCACAGTACCTGCAACCGCTAGGCCAGTCTTGGTGCTTGTGAAGCTGACAGCGTCACCGATACGCAGAGTTGCCTTAGTCTGCTTGGCCAGCGATGCACGATTCCACTTGACAGCATCAATCATGCTGGCCAGTTCAGTGTTAGTCCATGTGCCGAACATAATGGCCGAGTTGACTTCTTGAATGGTCTTCATGCTGGAACTCCTTGTTTGAATGCTTGCTGAACGCGGGCTACGGCCAGGTTGCTCTTGCCGCCGATGTGCCAGTGGTACATGCCCATGGGCGTCTCGTACTCTTTCCAATCATATATAGTGGCCACTGTACCGTCTTCGAACTTCAAGCACCACTCAACTGTAGTCTTGTCTCCGCCGCCTTCGGGCTCGCCAAAAATGGCTACCAGCTGGTCGTATCGTGCGGGCAAGTAGCCCTGCAGGTGTGTGCCATTAACGTCTGCGTCTGTAGTAAACTTCATAGTCTTCGCTCCTGTGTTGTTTAAGTGTTAATTATAGCAGGTTTTAATAACCTTGTCAACCATAGGGTCTTTACGTGCCACTGCCCGCCATGCCCGATTGGCCTTGGCGTATTGCAATGGATTGGTGGTAAAGCCTGGGTAGCGAGTCTTGGCCCATATGACAAAGTTCAAACGTTCAATCTCGTTCTTCATCACATGCTCCAGTAGAGTTCGCTAGATGGGTCGCAGGCACGTGGAGTGTCATGCGGGATCTCTATCTCCACACCTGACATCAAGTTGGTAACTCGCTTCATTGTGGGCACGAACTCTATGCGGAATCCCTTGCTTACGGGCCACAGTTCGTATTGGAGTTCACGGACTTCACGTGCCATTTCTGCGGCATCTCTGTTCTGCCACACTGTAGTGGACACTAGACGCTCGCCGCTCTTTGTACGGGCATCCTTCTTGTAGATGTATACTGTATGACTGGGTTTCAAAGTTCGCTCCTTTGTTGTCTGTATGTATGTATTATAAGGCCTTAAGCCTGTTCTGTCAACCGAATTACGAAGCCCGTGTAGTCTTTTTTGGCACGTCCTTTAGCCTTCAAGCCAAGCATCACGCCCTTAGGATCCAAAAAGCGCAAGTCTGTTTCGTCTGCACTGGCCACACCCTCTGGAATCTTGTCGTAGACAGCAACCACTGACAAGCCTTGTGCCAATGCACGACCCACATCGTAGTCGTTGCCGTCTGCTTTGCTGAACGTCAAGTGGTAGTTAGGCAGGTGCGCAACCTTACGACCCAGCACCTTAGTGTAGTCGTAGAACTGAACATCTGGGAACTGCTCAATGATGCCCCACTTTTCTACGCTCAAGTCCGATGTACCATTCAAGCGGAACGCTGGCTTCAAACCCAAGCGAGCTGCCATCTTAATGCCCTTGCGAATGTCTGCGGCAAGATCCAACAAGAACTGCTCGCGCTGTTCAAAGTACTGTACCGTCTTGCGAATACGTGCCTTTTGAATAACGTTGGTGTTCTCACCCTTCTTGAACATGCCGCCACGTCCTGCGGTGTTAAGACATGCTGCCGTGCAACCCGCTGTTCGCTTAGGGCAAGTCTCGCGACCTGACAAGTCAGCAGGTGCAAGGTGCAGGATGAATGACAGATAGCCCAGCTTGGTGCCCTTTTGGATTTTGGGATTTGCTGTGGAAAGTAGTTTGAACATAGTCTTCGCTCCTAGTTGTTTACTGTAGCCTTAATTATAGCACCGTTTGAAGGATCAGTCAATAACCCTTCAAAGGTACTGGTCATTCAGTTCGGGCTCTATATGCTTGACCAGCTCGCGCTCGTATGCATAAGCTTCAGCACGGCCACGCACAATGTCTAAGACAGTGTGAGTCCATCCGTCCCAATTGCCCGATTGTATGTACTCATAGAGCGCCCATGCACGGTTTTCGTGTCTAGCTCTGCTGATATGCTTGCGCCAGCGTTCTTTGACAGCCTTGTCCACTGATACAGTGCCCTTGCGGGTCAAGCCTATATACGACTGCCCGTTATGGGTTGCCGCGTAGATGATGTAGTTTGAGTCGCTTCGTGCAGTTCTTTTTGTCATGTCATAATTATAGCACGGCCAAGCCAAACTGTCAATGACCCGCCAAAAGGTATGTTATTGACCCAAACCCAAAAAGACGCTATAATTATGACATGTTCGAACATAGTGGGGGTGGACGGCGGTCGCGGGCGTCGTTAGCCCTGTGGATAACATTTGGGTTTTGGGGCGAGATTTTAAAAGCAGAGTTATCCACAGCTTATCCACATAGACTAGCATGTAACTAGGTTACAAGAAAACTCGTTCCGAACGGGTTTTGGGCTGGAGTCCCGGGCCCTTACTGCCTAATACCTTGGACGGCCCTCGGGAAGCTTTTGACTGATAAATGAGCAAGCATCCGCCTGACAATCAAATACACCATAATCACAAGCGGATTCATTATACTTGAATATATGTACATTGCGAGTGGTCATGCATATACTGATATAGACGCATGTTGAACTGTCATGAACTCTCACATGTGCAAGAGCCATCATATTATTACTAGTGATATCTGCCATAGTAACTAATCCTCATATATAATACTTAGCGGTTCGAGCTCCTAGTAGTGGTTAGTAGGATCCTTGACCGTACTTGACTGTAGAGTTACTGTATACCATAGTAGATTTATCTTGAATACCATAGTAGATTTATATAGACTAGGTCGCTAGTAGACTACACGGTCAAGGTTTTAATGGTCGAAACGTGTCAAAAAGTGTGAAATTGTGTGATAAAGTGCAACGGAAGAAGGATAATGACTCAGGATCAAGGTTGGCCACCATGCCGTACGGTGTCTACAACGCAGGTGGTCCGTGGTGCAGACAGGCATAGTTTTAATGGTTACTCAATCTTTCTATCATTCTCTACCATTCTCAACCTAAATCTACCATTCTCCACTCAATTTCTACCAACCCCCATCTATCACGCACACACGTACAGCGGGGTCTCCTTTACTATACATGTACGTTAGCCAAAACGCTAGACCTGCACAGCGGGGTCTGTTATACTATGTGCTATATACGCTGTCTAGCAGGCACTCTTTAGCCACAAGCAGCTCAGCGTGTGTACATGATAGTTCTATAGTCAGCATAGCTTGTATATACGTGCATGCTCACAGCGGGGTCTAGAGAGCTTACGCAGTTGCGATCGCTCGTATACAGTTAAATAACTCTATGCGTATACTAGTAACAGCACCCACTGACAGTCATATCATTGATTCAATCATGTGGTATTGTTGGGCACATGAAAAGGATGGCATTAGCTTCTGTACTGGCAACTATATAGTACATGAAGGCAAGTATAGAGTTTGGCGCATATACTGTGAACCTAACAAGTATGTAGATTGGTTGCTACTACACTACAGCGAATGGTTAGTTGTTTACTAACAGCGGGGTCTCATGGTAAATATATCAAAGGACTTATACTCATATGACTACACCACTTATACCCACAAAGACTGCACTGGCTTCCACTACATATACACCTGCTCAATTGGTAGCGGATGCTGCTGTTGAAACATTTCTTATACAACATACTGGATTTGTTCGTGCTATGATGACAGCTTATCGCACGGGCGCAACCAGCTTTACTTACGTGTTTCCCTTGCCAGCTGATGCGCTTTATATGGCAGCTATATTGGGCACTGGAACAGACTATGACTATACTGTTACTGGACCCGAAACTACACAGCAAGAAGTTACATCACGAACTATCACTGTCAGCTGGGCCTAAACTCTAGTGTCTATACGGTTTGGTTGATTGTATTCTTTGACTTGTGCATGCTTATCGTATATACGCACAACCAAATGCTCTTGCTCTGTTTTTAAGCTGCGTGGATCTGTTCGAGCTGTGTATACATGCTGTTCTTGCATACCCATGTATACACGATTAACTTGACTTGTTCTTTCTATCAATTACGTGCTCGCAGTGACGTTCAAAACGCTTGTAGATATAAGGGTCTTCCTTGGCGAGACTAGCCATATAACTGGCTAAAAATCCGCTAGCATACACATAACCTATGCGCCCTTCTGCACTATCGTGAGGATTGATGCGCCGTATCAGTTCTATGATAGCATCAGTGTATTCTCTGGCTGTGGGCGGTTTATTCTTGCTCATACTATATTTAATCTTCTGTACCCAAAGCTAGTCTGATGCCCTCGCATCGGGCTAGCGCATGGTGTTCCTGAAATTTTTGCGCTGAGCTACCGCTTCGCGGCTTAAATATACTCATGACTACACTGGCAATATTTGGCGACAGTTACGCTGACACTAATGATCAATTACCTTCTTGGAATCGAGGATGGCCCGAACTACTCAGGGATAGCTATTCAGTTACCAACTATGGCTGGAGCGCCAGTAGCTTTCAGTATACATATAACCAATTCATATGCCATCATGCTGACTATGACAAGTGTGTTGTACTAGTGACTAATCCACATAGATTTGGGCATGCACCCATGCAGATAGACAACAAGCCCATATGGTTCAACAGCTATGGCACATTGGAGTCAGTGCAGTACACGGGACGTGGCCTGCTGTCACAAGAGGATCAAAACAAGCTCAAGGCCCTGGAAATGTACTGGACCTACTTACAACATTTGGCGGGTACGTTTCTCACAGCGCCTTTGATGCTGAACGAAATACGGCGCCTGCGTCCAGATGCACTAATTATACCCTGCTTTGCTTGGGAGTATCAGGATCCTATCCTGGGCACTACACCAACCATGCGTGACTTGCAAAGTGCCTGTGTACGTGGGCTACGTCCCGATTGGGCCTGTGATGATGCTTGGTGGAATCAGCCCCAATATCCATTCAGGGAAGTGGGCAACATTTGTCATTTAACCCAGGAAGGTAATCAGTTGATGGCTCAAACAGTGCAGGCGCATTTGGCACAGGGTGCGGTGTGGATGCCTTCTTGGCCCCATACAGTGCCTGCTGATAGACCCTGGACTGACTACGTCAGCTTGCCCCATGAGCATAGCATGACTACCATTGAGCGTTTTGTCAGCTTTTTCAGCAATCCCCGCGTTAGGTAATACGTGCTATCACGTGCCATCCAAATGGCGTTTGCACTGGCTTCTGGGTCCACTTGCCCGGGCGTAGCTTACACACTGCCGCTTCAAATGTCTTGTGCATGTCTCCGGGCCCGAACTCATCCAGCTCACCGCCCTGTGTAAAACTACTGCATTTACTGTGCATGCCCGCAAGATTCATAAAGCACTGTTGCTGTACTTCGGGATCGCTTTCATTGATCCAATCGATACACTGCTGTGCCATAGCTTCAGTGTCTACTAATATGTGTGCGGCCTTGATGCGCCATGCGTGTTGTATAGTCATAAAAATGCCCCCAAACTACTTAGCTTAGGGGCTATGCTAACATGCATTTTTAGGCTGTTCTTGCGTGGCTATTAGGATCTATAGTGTCTATGCGACCTTGCCAGTCACGTGCTCCACTGTGCTTTTGTTCGCTGAGTCTGCGGGCAAAACTTTCAGCAAAGGCACGTGCCAGTTTCTCAGTGGTAATAGCAGGACTTTCCAACTGCATTTCGCGTATGGTAATACCCTTGCTTGGACTGTGTGCAGTGACAATGTATTCCATTATTGCACTAGCCCATTCATGCCCATGTGTCCCACTGAACTAGAGCCACCCGTGACTGTTAAGTCGGGTGTAGGGTTAGGTTCGTTAGGACCGCCTTCAACTGCGTCTTCAATACCAATCCAATCAGTAAGGCCGAACTTGGCCGCTTGATTAAGTTCTTCTTGGAATGCTAGAGCAGCCGTGTTGGCATCCTGCGGGTTGTCAAAAGGTGTTTCCAGCTTTTTACGAATTTGTAATTGTGTTGATCTACTACGGGCTATGACGCCCCATTGTGCTATGGCCATATTATGCTCCTATCGTGTATTTATTATAAACCTGAGCTATTATAGACTACAGGCATTTCGCAGAAATATTTATTCTCTACCAAGTGGGTAGTCCTGCAATCTCCTTGGGTAATGCCCGTGGCCACCCAATCAGAAGCACTGCGTCCAGTGGTTACCCATATGCCTGTTGAGGCCACAGTGTAAGTGCCACATCCCATCAGCTGGGTTGCAAGGAGAATCGCGCAAGAAAGGCCTCTTGTCGGCATGTGTATTCCTTCAGTGTCAGTGTGTTGGTGTAACGAACCCATGGGTCCTGGTTGTGTGTATAAAGTTCCAGTACTTTAAAAACCTTGCGGTCAGTGCTGGCATATAGTTCGCTTGGTTTCATGCTTATCTCGCTAAAAATTTCATATTGCCCGCCACTGTGATTCTATAGTCATCACTGCTGTAAAACGGGTTAACATGATGTACCATTGTGTTGGGGAACATGAGTATCTGACCCTGACATGTACGATCCGCACCCATGTGGTGCCAACGTGTTATGCCCGTGGTATCTGTGTAGTGGAGCACAAAGTCGCCGTTCTGTGGCTCAGTGCCCATGCGTCCCGGACCCACTAGTAGTTCGTCTGCCATGACAAAGGGTATCTGCATCCATATGACAAAGCTGAATACACCACTGTGGTTATGGGGCGGGTTGAACTCGTGTTTCTTTTGAAAGTTGACCCACAGATCCGACACTACCAAAGGCACGTTGGAAGTCAACTGTTGCAGTACGCTGGCATAGTCGAACATGTCCACGTACTCGGCTACCAAAGGCTGTAGCAGTTCATTCACATGCGGCATGGCGGCTGTGTGATCTATGTTGTATTCTTTTTCGATGTTGCCAGCCAGGTAGCTGTTGGCCGCTACACCCTGACTCCAATCTGCTTGAAGCTTGTTTATCTCAGCCCATATGGGTGCCAACTGTTGATCAGTTAACTGTGCCCTGAGGAACCCGGGATTCTTGGCAAACTTAAAGCAATTGCTCATTGACCCAACATCCTTACAAGTCCAATGCTGTCTATGCTGACTAGCAGACAATAGTTAGCGAGCATGCCAAAAGATTTCCTAGTCCAACTAGCCCAAGCATACATGGCACAACCAGCAATCCAAATAGGATAAAGAGCAAGAAGCGGGGGAGTGGGGACTGTGACTGCCATAGTAATACTGCAACCAATACTGATAGCCCAAGCAAGCAACTCAACAGCAAAGCGAATTGGGTGAGACTTAAAATCATCGTGTATCCAAACTAGTGTGGGTCTAAAAAATGTATCAATCATACGTTTAGTTATAAAAAAAGCCCTAACAGTGTAGGGCTTTTTGACTAGCGTAGTTTAAGATTAAACTAAGCCGAGTGCCATAGCTTTGTAACCAGCCGCTACCAACTTGCGTGATGGCTTGCCGATAACATACTCAGTCACTTGAACACCGTTGCCTGCTTTACGCTGGTTTGTGTAGACTGCATAACCATTTTGGCGAATGCGCGAAACTTCTGCGCTAATATTCTTAATACCAAAACGCTTTTCTGCTTGTGATGCAGTAACAGCTTCTCCACCGTGGAGTGCGTTAAACAATTTGAAAGTCTTAGTTTCCGGATTAAAGTTCTTGATCATTTTATTTCCTTTTTTAGTTTTGCCGGTGCTTTATCACCAACATAAGACTAGTATACTATAGTTAAGAAAATAGTTCAAGCTGTTTGGCTATCTTTAGTCAAGTCAGGATGCCAAAACTTCTTACCAGGATGGCGACTTGCTGCCAGCACCATAACTTGATGCAGGCTTTGTGCCTGTGCCAAAAACTCTCCAGTTACCTTGTTATAAGCATAGACTAGGTCGTTTACCTGTTCAGTAGCAACTTCGATAGCATCATCGGGCAAGCCCAATTCTTCGCTTTCGTTAATGGCTTTGATCTGTCGGCACAACTCAATGGTCCTATCAGGATCGGCAGACAAACTGGCAATAAGGGCGATGCCTCTAGCATGCCAACCAGTCCAAAATGCACCAATGGCAACGACTGCAATAACTACTAACATTTCAATAGAAAGAAAATCCATATAGGCTCCGTTTGGTTAAGTTTATTTAATTAAATTTAATATAAACTGGATAGTCATGCTGTATTATAGCATAACTGTGCCTTTTCTGTCAATGTCGTTGCCCCATTTGAGAGTCCAAAATGTATAGTCAACATCTTTGAGTTTGGCGACTACTGCATATTGCGTATGGTATTGCATTGGATCAATTTGCCTATGCCATTCTGGAATGTCTACGCTCTTTTCCAAAACCCATTTACCCATTTCACTAGTTTGCCATTCTAATAAAGGTTCCGCCGCATATAAGTCTGGATCCTCTACATCGCCCATTAGGAATCTGTGAACAACTACAGTATGGATTTCATGAACACGGTCACCAAACACCATAAACTTGTCAACAACTCTTCGATCTTTGGTAATAGTAGGATTAATCATTCCCGAAGAACTTGCGTTTAGCCATTTTGATGTAGTCTGCTGATATAGCATATAAACTCCTGAGATTCATTCCAGGCACGTAGTTTTGAACATTAAGACAGGATGCCATGGCTGTCTTGATATCTTCAGTAAAGTCGCCACGTTCCAATACTATTGTATCTTCACAGTCAAAGCGAACACAATACAATGGCTCGCCTCTTTTGAATTCAAACTGCATTTGGTCATGCGCTTCCAATGCCAAGTTAACTGGCCTAATCCATTTGGTTATATCAAACGATCCGGGTATTACACTAAAGTTATTGGGCTTGAAGAACCACGGCATCACATTGACAATGATAGGAGTCTTGCTGTTGCTGACAAATAGATACTTGGGAAAGGTTTGAATTACCAAACGATCCTTTGGACCAGTAGCAGGACGTATATTGATGTTCTCGTTAAAGAACTCCTGTCCAAACTTATTGGATGTTACATTCTGTGTAACAGGATCGATTGTTAATGTTAAGTCGTATGGACTTTTAATAACAAATGTATTTTTAAGGAATGCACTCAGCCCTGGGCACTTGAGATACTGTGCTTGCTCTCTAATGGACAGCAAGTATTTGAATGCTGGCTCGGGCTCGTAGTATGTGATGTTAGGATCGTAACTCAATCGTTCACTAAAGACAGGCATCCATGTAATTTTGTTCATACGTTATATATACTTTATGGCAAACATGGTTGCATATTTTTCTGTATAAAAACTAAAGATAGCACTCTTAGGAACTTCGCCGATCATTTCATCCCAGCGGCTTTGATTGTAGGCAAAGTCAAAGTCTTTACCCTGTGTCAATCCCTGCGCCCGTAGCTCTCTAACCATATCTAATACATCGCCAGCTGACTTGTCGTGTACTGTTATATTAATCATGCCATCTCAATATAAACCAATTGTAATGCTTTTGTTCCTTAAAGGAAAATGTTGTGTTTCCAAACATACTTTCAATTGCCCACGTATTTGGTTCCATACCTTCCCAAGTCTGTAGTCGGCCGCCGATCCACTTACCTTCGCCAATGTTATCTCTGCACCATTGTTCCATGGCACCATTAAGATGATAGCGAGTATTATTAAATGTTATCGAGTTCATGAGCTCCACCTCAATACAAACCAATCACGGTCTTTAGGATTACGGAACCAGAACTTGGCATTGTTAGCATACCAGCGCATACCAGGAGTCCATACTCCGTCGTGTGCAGTAGGACCGTATGTCTCTACCATCCATTCCATCATTTCATTCCACGATGAACCGTTATTAGGATGCACTGTTAGATACCGTGCTCCATACACACGACTTTCGCTAAGTTCTAATTCATGCCAACCTATTGCAGACATCAGTATTTGAGTATCAATGTCTTTGGCTATTTGTTCGGCAGCATGAGCGGCAGCTTGATCTTCCCAAGTGTTTTCTGTTATCTTCATTTACGTGCCAACTCCAATAATGCTAGATAGTTGCGGTAGGCTTTTGCCACAGCAGGATTGTCGTCGCGTACACGTTCATCCTTACGCAACATAGTCACTAACTTCTTTGCGTATTCGGCTTCGTCTCTCCAAATACTCATACGGGTGTGTTCATCCATTAAACGATCAAACTGCTCTCGAGGTAAGTGTATAGCAATCAATGGCTCTACTTTATATTCCATCTGGTACGAGGCTGTATCCGGCTTATATCTATAATCCATAGGAGGTCTTACTGCACGCCTGTACTCCTTGCTTTGAGTAATGTGTGCTTCGAATCTAGATTCAAACGTTTTAGTATCGCGTTGTTCTTCATCTGTATATCGGTATTTCATAGACTTGCCCACTTCATTAAAAACATAGTAATTTGCTTTTCGCTTTTAAAATTCCAAATATTAAAACTCATTCGCTTGCCGCAGTTACACTCTTCACTCCACGCCTGTATTGGATCCATGTCAGACTCTCGTAGTCCACGCTCAAAGCCGCGAGGTGCTACATCGTCAGTGTAGGCCTGTAGTTTAAGTCCTGGCAGGCGTTGCCATTTGATTGTTGGGTTGATTTCTTTCAAACCTGCATACCAGTTTTGTAGTAAACTATTAACATAAGACTTACCCATTTGTCTGCCTGTGGAAATTACCAAGCGTTTATTAATCTGCATCGTTCTCTACAAACTTTTCCAAGATATCAAAGTTAGCTTCTGCACGTTGGATAGCTTCGTAGGCCTTTTGTAGTGCAGGGTTATCCTTAATCAATTGCTCGCGCTTCATTTGTTTATTACGTTCATCTCTTGCCCATTGTAGTATACTTTGTGCTTCGCCTGTTAGGTCTACATTTGCATACGATGCAGCCATGCTGATCCAACAACTGCCGTCGAACACTTGCAGATCCTGTCCATTAACCCTAATCATACCTTGTATAGGATTGTTAGAGTTTTGTGGCACATATGGATAGCTACTACCACCGCTTACTGTTAAGAATTGGCTTCCGCCTGTTATACCTTTGATCATATTTTCTCCTTACCAAACCCATGACACAAACGAGTTACGTGTGCCTGTCAGGATCGGCTCTACTCTGTGTGTATACATAAACACACTAGGGAATATTAGTATATCCCCTTCCTTTAGTTCGATAACTTTATCTTTGAACATTACAAATTCGCCGCCGGTGAAATCATTGCTGAGTAATCCTACTACAGAAAGAATTGGAATACCTTTACGATTGCCGTCAAACAATCCGTGTATGTGATCACAGTGCTCAGTCATGATGGCTGTTGGTCTATACTGATTAAATTTAATAGGACTAAACCCATTCCATCCAGCAAAGCCTGGACTCTTAAACTTGGTTACGTATTGTGTCAAACTATCGTAAACATTCTTTAAAAGAATACTATCAGTTACAACATACTGATCTTCAACATTTGTGTATAGCTCTTCCTCTCCAGGATTAATAAACAATTGTTGATTGTAGTTTTTAAAATGGTTCTTCTGCCACTTAAAGGTATTCAAGTCCGCGACTGTGCGTTCGCAAGTATCACGAGATACTGCATTGTTTACTACTAACACATAATCTAATAAGTTATTCATCTTCGGATTCTACTTTTGGAATCAAGTCACTCCAACGGAGTATGAACCAGTCTCGATGTGCTTCTGTCTTAAACGACCATAGCCACTCATTCATAGGAAAGCCACAATGGTTTTCACTTGCCCATGCTGACATCTCTGCCATTAGCTCTTCGGGCAGTTGTCCTTTTTCAAATCGCAATCCTGGCAACTTAAACATGCCTACCTTAACGTGTTCCATTATGTTCCTTACCAATTACATCACTAAATTTTAATAAGAACATTGTTCTTTTATTTTCACTGTAGAAGTCTAAATGTATTTGAAATGAGTGTTCGCCAGCTTCCCATATACTGTGCTCTCGCACAGTAAACCCTAGCACCTTACGCATTTTATCACGTAGCATGAACACACTCCTTGGATACTCTTCTTGTAGAAGCTTCCGAACAGTTCGCCAGTTACTAGCACTAAGTATTATCGGCTTCATTGTGTTCTTTAGTCAGTTCCGCTATGAATAAGAATCTGTCGTAGGCATTGCGCACTGTTGGATTGGACAGAAGCTTATCTGCTTCTACCTGCATGGCCTTAACAGCTTCTTCGCATGCTTCTCTGGCACTGGGCCATTCTAAGCAACGGGCTTCTTCACCGAACTCTTTAACTAAGTTATCCCATGCCTTACGTTGCCCTTTTGTAAGGGGAGCATTCTTTGGGCGCAGGTCACTGGCTTTCATCAACACTTTGCTAATAGCATCTTCTGCTACTCGCCCTGCGGCAATCATAGGAGCATACGCAGGATCAATATTAAATCTGCGACTAGAGCCACCGGGATAGCTTTGTACTAGATGTGTACCTTTTGGAAAGCTATCACAAAACTCACTAGAGTAACTGCTATGCGGAACGTACCGACGTCCTTTTTTAATATAGAAAATTGTTTCATTAGACATTAATGCGTCCCTTCTTCTTCATTATATTTGTAATAGCGGCCTGCCTTGGTATTCCAATGACGATTGTCGTAGAAGTTGAAGGTAAAACTATAACCTAGTACGCTTAGGTCTATTACAAGTCCGCCGTGACTTTGCCTAGTAGCTAATCGAAAACTAAAAGACAAGATGCTGCTATCCTGCACTAATTCCAATTCAATGAACTTGTTTTTAAAGGGAGTAACATAACTCTTGCACCACAAGTTCTTAAACCTATTGCTCCAAGGGTTAGCGATATTGAAGCCGAGATAAATCATAGATTCTTGATCCGAGCAATGACTTCATCTGCTTCCTTAAAGTCACCGTCATCTATACACATTTCGATAAGCTCTTCCTGAAGTTTAGCTAGTTCAGCCAACAGGTCATATTGTGGATAAGGCTGTGTCCAGCTGATTGAATATAAACGTTTTGGTTCCATGTCAGGCTCCTGAGTTCTTTAAAATATACCAACTCATATCCTTTTCTTCCAGGCGAACAATGTCCTGTGGATACTTGTTGTGATTACGATTGCCATAGCGTTTAGTCAGTAATGGATACACGCCTACCATCTTGGTATTCAACTTCATTACCTTGCCAAACTCTAAACTGTTGTACGCAGGATACGCAACAAAGTCGCCCACATTAAGCGAGCGTCCTAGTTTGTCTTTGTGTACAGGTACTTCTTTAGTCATTGCTTGCTTTCTGTCTGTATCGATATTCTCTACGCAACCACCATTTGTATTGCTGCCAATACTCTTGCATTTTATATGTAATCTCGTGATGTGTCAATCGCTCTTCGCAATTTTCCATCCAAAGTTCCCGGACCCAATTTCGAAATGATCTATCTTTCATTTGGACAATTCCTTTTCTAACCAAGGCTTGCAGTTAGCCCATGTTGTAAAGATATGGGCAATGCCACCTGCACTTTCCCATTCGTGACAGTTACTATGGCGGTCATCGATTAAGATGTCGCCAGCAGTTTTGCAATGGCGCCACTTGTCGTAACTGAATGGTCCAATAGTAACTGGTATGCCAGGAAAGTGATCATTGGCCCACCACACTTTATCGTTAGCAGCCAACGGCATTGAGTAATCATGTGGCAATGCAGTTAGAAAACGCAAATGGTATTGAGGGTTGCGAGCAATGTAGGCCTTGCACATATCAACTAGTTCATGTGCCCCTTCCATCAGTGGCAAGTTACGATAGAACCGTAAGTCGTCTTTAACTCTATCCCACTCTACTTGTGGAATGCGTTCGCCGTTCTTGTCCCAACGCTTCTTAAGAATGTTTTGTGCATGGGCATGCCAGTCAGCAACTACATCATCCATGTCTAAATAGATATTCATAATTATTCCAATCCTGGCATAGTATCTGGATCGTCCAGCAGACGATATCGACGTAGTGGACTACCGTCTACAATATCTTTTACCACTACATCAAACGATATACTGATACGAGTATTTGGACCATCATACACTTGGCTATAATGAGTTAGGCAACTGGGCATAAACATTATCTTGCCAGCCTCTGTGGTAAACTCCATAGCAGTACCTTCTTTTTCTATGATGAAGTTTGCGTTAGATGAAGTTACATAAACAGTTCCGGACAAGTACCCATCCTTCGTTTGCAGATGATGATGCGGAGTAATCCATTGACCCTTGCGCAATATATTGACCCACACATTGATCCAAACTTTACGTCTAGGCACATTTAGAAGTTTCAGATATTCTAAATAATGTTGACGAATGTAATAAAATAGATTGTCTGTGGATCGATGTTTAGGAAACGGCACTAGGTTAAATGTATCCGTTGCACGAGGCGTATCGTCTACCAAGTTGTGTTGTTTCCAGTGTGCAGTATAAGGATATGGATCTACGGGACTGGTTGGCACTTCACTTACCAATTTCTCTTTCTTGATAATCGTTCGTTCCAATTCGCCAACATATCGAGTTAACTCTCCCATCAGCTCTGGATTGATAATCTGATTTTCGTATATGGCTATATTAAAGTTTGGCGCAAATGGTGTAGCGGGCGCCGGTGCCGCAAAAAATGTAATGCTCATGCTGTCTCCAATTCTTTTACATGTTTGCAACTGCCCCGAAAGGTGTACCCAGGGCAAGTGCAAGTATTTTCTTCTGTGTTCACTGTATAGTTGACACCCGGTTTACTTCCAGCAACTTGCTTAATCCACGGCATAGTATCGGCGGCCTTAACATTAAACAGTTTAGCATCAACCAATTTAAACTTTCGTGCTCGCTTGTCAAACCCTTTGATTGGATTCTTGAAGTAAAACGGAGTAGTTTCGCCTTGTTTAATGTAAGCAACCAAATTGGTCCCATCCAGCAAATACGTGTGATTTGGGTGCTTCCAATCTGTTATTTCTTGGTATGCTTGCATAAAAACTTTCTACAATACGTTGAACATGTTGATATTATACTATATATAAGGCAGTGTGTCAACATCATTTGGATTGAGTTTGACATCCTTTAAATAGCTCTATATAATAGTTAGACAGGAACCCAAACAATGAAAATATTGGTAACGGGCCATGAAGGATTTATTGGCCGTAATATGACAACTTGGATGCACCAAGAAGAAGGGTGGACTGTTGACGGCTGGGAATACGATCCGGATAATTTGCCAAATGTAATTGCATACGATTGGGTTGTACATTTGGGTGCAATTGCCGATATGACCAATGCCGATGTCGATGCAGTACTCAAACAGAATTTAGAATTCAGCCAATGGCTGTTCAACGAATGTAATACTCACGGCGTACATTTGCAGTATGCAAGCTCGAGTTCAGTATATGGCAACACTAAAGACTTTAGTGAGTTTGCACCTTGCAGTCCACAGACTCCTTATGCGTGGAGTAAGTATCTATTCGACCGTTGGGTATTTCAACAGCCTGTAAATATATATGTACAAGGATTTCGTTACTTCAATGTCTACGGCAAGTGGATGCACTTACGAGGTAACAGAGCAAATGCAATCCATAAATGGAGAACACAAGCTCGCAAGGAAGGCAAAATTACAGTTTGGGAAACAGCCGAACATGTAAAGAGAGATTGGACATGGGTAGGCGATGTTTGCCGCTTGCACATAGATTTTATTAAACAAGTAAATGGAAGTGGTATCTGGAACGTAGGATCTGGATTGGCTCATAGTTTCTTAGACATTGCTGAAGAAATTGCAGAGCAAGAAGGTGTACCGTTAGAGTACGAACCAGTTTCGCAACAAGAACTAACACGTTTTCGTAGCAAGACGTGCGCAGACTTAACACACTTAAAAGAGACCATAGGCAAGCGCCCGTGGCTAAATGTATTCGAATGGTTGAACCAATGACAAGATTAGATGGTATTATAGAAAAGGGTTGGGGAGGAGAGTTTATCTTTGCCACCAACGACAAGTATTGTGGAAAGATAATGTATTTTAAAAAGGCTGCTAAATTTAGTATGCACTTCCACAGCGAGAAAGATGAAACATGGCTAGTGCTTCAAGGACGATTTGAAGTTAAGTATATCGACACTAATGATGCTAGTATGCATTCCGAAATATTAGAGGAAGGCGCAACATGGCGCAACTTTCCGTTGGAGCCGCATCAGTTGATTTGTCTTGAAGAAGGCATTATCGTAGAAGTGAGCACACCTGATAGTGTGGAAGACAACTATAGAGTTATGCCTGGAGATAGCCAGCAATGACAACTGTAATGGTTAATGGCACATTTGATGTACTGCATCCAGGACACATTGCGTTACTAAACACTGCACGTAGTTACGGTGACTATCTCATTGTAGCAATCGATACTGACCGTAGGGTTAAAGAACTCAAGGGCGACCAACGTCCCATCAACTGCCAAGAGGATCGCAGTATCATGTTGACTAATCTTAAGGCTGTGGACATTGTAGAGTTCTTTGATAGCACCGAAGAGCTTATCGAAATAATGGAAATGTACAAGCCCGATGTATATGTTAAAGGCAGCGACTGGAAGCACGACAAAGGCTCCACGGCAGAACAATATTGTAAACAGGTAATTTATTATGACAGAGTCGGAGACTACTCAACAACCAAAACAATTCAACGTATTATTGATAGGTGATACTTGCATCGATGTGTATCAGTACGGAACTATAGACAGACTAAGCCCCGAAGCTCCTGTGCCTGTGTTTGTTCCTACCCACAAGGAAGAGCGTGAAGGCATGGCAGGCAATGTCTATGCTAACCTGGTAAAACTAGGATGCAAAGTTAATTTGCTTTGCGGGCATGCCAGTAAGAAAACTAGACTGATTGATCATCGTAGTCGTCAGCAGATTACTCGTATCGATGAAGATGTAAAGTCTACGCCTATTACATTTGACACTGCCATTCCTGTTGTATATGATGCTGTCGTTATTAGCGACTACAATAAAGGCGCAGTCAGTTACAAACTAATGGAAGACATCATCCAGCAGTCCGAATCGGGTGTTAAGTTTCCAGTGTTTATCGATACAAAGAAAACAGATTTAGATAGACTGCAAGGTGCATGGGTTAAGATTAACGAGTTAGAGTATAGTAAGATTACCAGTGAGTGTACCGGACTCATAGTCACTCGAGGAGCAAAGGGTGCCGATGTATTGTACCACAGGATAGCTTGTCCTGCTCCTGTTGTTGAAGTCACAGATGTTACTGGCGCAGGAGATACATTCCTTGCAGCCTTAACTGTTGAATATTTAAATACAAAAAGTATTGCAAAAGCTGTTAATTTTGCTGTTCGGGCGAGTGCGGTTACAGTACAACATTCAGGAGTATATGCTCCTTCTCTACAGGAAATATCATGAAAGTTTTAGTAACAGGACACAGAGGATTCATCGGACAAAACCTAGTCAAATATCTAGCAGACAATACTGACTGGGAAGTAAACGGTTGGGAATGGGGAGACAGCGTGTTTCCCACAGTGGACGGCAATGACTGGGTTATACACCTAGGCGCAATTAGTAGCACCACTGAACAGAATGTAGATAAGGTGCTGGAGAAAAATGTAGAGTTTAGCCAAAAGCTGTATCATGCCTGCCAGAGATTGTATGTCAATTTACAATATTCTAGCAGTGCTAGTGTATACGGATTGGAGAGCGACTTTAAGGAACACAGTCCTGGCCGTCCTATGAACACGTATGCGTTCAGTAAGTATATATTTGATAGATGGACCAAGTTACAACAACCGACTCGTCTAGTGCAAGGATTTCGCTATTTCAATGTCTACGGCAATCACGAAGAGCACAAGGGCAAACAAGCAAGCCCAGTAACACAATTTAGACAACAAGCACAGGATAATGGAATTATTAACATATTTCACGATAGTCACAGCACAAAACGTGACTTCATTGCGGTTGAAGATGTTTGTCGCATTCATGTAGATTTCATTAAACGTGTGAACAAGTCGGGTATATGGAATGTTGGTACAGGTAACCCTCAGAGTTTTGAAGACGTAGCAGTACTAATTAGGAACCTGTATCCATCTAAACTGCATCATATTAACATGCCAGAAGTACTAAAATCTAGCTATCAGAAGTACACTTGCTCCGATAATACACGTTTAGAAGCTGAGATTGGGCCGCAACAATGGATTACAATTAAAGAATGGCTTGATAAATATAAATTATGAGAGCAAACCAATTTATCACCAACGAAATGAAGCAACGCTTAGATGCGAAATGCTGGAAGGGCAAACACAAGGAAGGCACTAAGGTTAAAGGTGGCATCAGAGTCAATAACTGTGTGCCTAACGAGAGTATAGTTAATGAAAAGAGCAAGTCTGAAAAGCAAGCTCGTTTTATGGCAGCAGCAGCCCATGATCCGCAATTTGCATCACGCACAGGTATTAAGCAAAGTGTAGCAAAGGAATTCAACAAAGCAGACACTGGCACTAAGAAACTTAGCAACGCTATGAAACACAAGCCTAAGAAGAAAGGTTTCTCTGAAGGCGCACCTATTGTAGTAGCACTAGCTCCTATTGATGTTCGCAATCCTAAAAAGTCTCCACAGCCATATAGAAATAAGGGTGACATTGTTCCTGACACAAAACCACCGAGCACAGAAAAGCGTGGAGTCAAAGGTCGTCCAGGACAAAGACCAATGCCCAAGTATGACGAGCAATTCTGTGAAGATTGCGGAGGAAGTCTAGCTGAAGCAGGTAAAGCAAGCCGTGCGCTATGTACTAGCGGCCGCCCTGATGCAGACTTAGGTGCTAGCAACCTAGCTAGTTGTAAGTCACAAGGACTTCGTGCTCGTGATGGAGAGAAGAGCCATTTGATTGGCCACGGTAATAGTAGTGTTAGAGTTACAGTTGGTGGCAAGAAGATTAAAGGTAAAAAGTATGGCGGGCCCTTGCCAGACTACGGCACTAGGAAGAATCAACGATGAGATACAACGAATTTACATTAGTCGAAGGAGTCATACGACCAGAAGTAAAAGCATTACAAAAGATGCTTAAGAGTCTTGGATATGACTTAGGTGACTACGGTCCTAACAAGGACGGCATTGATGGAATCATGGGGCCGTATACACAAGCTGCCCTTAAGGCTTATCAGAAGAAACAACCTCCCGAGTCTGTTGCTAAACCTAACATTGGAACATTGGATGGCTCTGCTGAAATAGAGATGTCTAGAGACTTTATATTGCCAGTTAAAGGACCTGTGTCTTCAGCGTTTGGTCCTCGTAAGTCGCCAGGCGGGTTTGGATCAACTAACCATCCAGGCGTAGACTTTGCAGTACCAGTTGGGACTCCTGTCAAGGCTCCTGAGAATGCAGTTGTGCAAAAGATTGCTAGTAGTACTCGAGCAGGAACTTATATTAATTTAGGCAATGGTAAAGGTACAGTGATGCATAGACTACTACACTTATCAGACGTAAAAGTAAAGGAAGGTGATGTTGTCAAACAAGGCGAAGTTATTGCACTGAGCGGCAATACTGGCATGAGCACTGGCCCACACTTGCACTGGGAACGATACGAACAAGGACGTCTAGTAAATCCACTAGCCTAACAGACATATGAAAATTTTCGAATTAATACAACCAACTAAGCCTACTGCGCCTACTGCGCCCGATGCTCCGTTGTCTCCTATAGTTAAGTCTTATTTAGATTGGGTCACAGCTCCTAAGAGTAGCGGTTCGAAAACAACATCGAAGTCAGCCGCTCCAACTAAGATGGCGCAAGCAAGTCCTAAACAATCGAAGTCGTCATCGGCTCCTGCACTTAAATCTAACAACAATTCTGTAAACACTGGCCAGGTAAAACAATACTTGCAATCTAAAGGCTTAGACAGATATCAAGTAGCAGGCATCATGGCTAACATACAACACGAGAGTGGATTCCGTCCAGGTGCAATCGGCGATAACGGAACTAGTGGCGGCTTGTTCCAGCACCACGCTACTAGATTTACTGCCATGGTCAACGCATCAGGCGGTCCAACACAGTGGGCACGTAATTGGCAAGGGCAAATTGATTTTGCACTACAAGAAGAGCCGGGTAAACAATACGCCCGTATAAAATTTCCTAACGAGCAACGAGCAACAACTTGGTGGACAAAGAACTTTGAGAAGCCAAAGAATGCTATTCAACAAGCTGCTATCAGAAGTCAGTCTGCTCCGCAATACGTATAATAAATATCTGATGAAAATAGTAGGAAAGTTATTAATAGCCCCGCCAGCAGTTAAAGGCAACTTCTGGCATAAGACAGTTATAGCGGTGACTGAACATCATGCACAAGGCAGTGTTGGGTTTGTATTAAATCGTCGCAGCCAGATGACTGTTAAAGAGTTTGGCGAGCAACTAGGTGTGCATATTAACTTGCCTGGTTACATTTACCTAGGCGGCCCAGTGAATGTTAAAAGTTTAACATTTCTACATACAAATGATTGGTCGTGTTCTAACACACTTAAAATCAACGACCACATATCCATTAGCAGTTCAGAAGACATTATGCCCAGACTTGCTAGAGGCGATACTCCAAAACAGTGGAGAATCTTCCTTGGATTATGTGGCTGGACAGTAGGCCAATTGGAAGGCGAAATTTCGGGCATGCCTCCCTGGAAACCTGAAACTAGTTGGTGTTTGGTAAATTCCAGTTTGGATTTGGTTTTTGGCTCCGATAACAACGATCAATGGTGCAGTGCATTAGATCGAAGCGGTTTGGAATTTGCCCAAAATATTCTAGCATAACATTTGACATAAGTATATTATGAGTATATAATATATACTTCAAAGGTTGGGTCTGTAACACAACGGAAGAGGTTCAAAATGTCAGCAACTTTATTGCTAAACGCTGACGGCATGCCAGTTAGCTACATGCCATTAAGCACATTAACTTGGGAAGATGCAATTAAGTACATGGTTTTAGATAAAGCCAATGTATTGCTTTTTCACGAAAACTGGATAGTCCATTCGGCATCTTGGGAAACGCAAGTACCCAGTGTAATGATGTTGCGCGACTATATGAAACCAAAAACTACTGTTCGTTTTAGCCGTAGTAATGTATACTTGCGAGACAATTGCAAGTGCCAATACTGCGGAGTAGAAATCGACCGTAAGGATGCTACACTAGACCACGTCATGCCTGTCAGTAAAGGCGGCAAGACTACTTGGGAAAACTGTACCACAGCATGCGGCACTTGTAATGCTGACAAGGCTGACAAGATTGGCATTAAGCCACGAGTCAAGCCTTACAAGCCAGAATACTTCGACTTGGTTAGCAAGCGTAAGAAACAAGGCATCCAGGTTCATTACGACGAATGGCGCCAGTTCATTCATTAACCACTTTAGCAATACAGTGGCAAATAGGTAATGAGTGTAATTTTAAATGTGATTACTGCCATCCAGATTACCATGATGGCAGTAATCCTTACATCTCACTTGAACTTTTCAATATAGTATTCGATAACATCGATAAGTCGACATCTCACGACTGTGTTATAATCGAATTCCAAGGTGGCGAGCCAACACTTTGCCCGCCTGTTAAAGATAAGTTGGTAGACAAGTCTCCGGGCCGATTTAAATATCTAATTACAACTAATGCTAGTTCGGACTTAGCATGGTGGCAAGATGCTATGCCTAACCTTGCTGGAGTAACTCTTGCATACCATCCTGGGCACGTGGATAACGCACACTTCTTGGCTGTGTTAGATCTCTTACGACTTAACAACATACATTATTCGATAACAATTAATGCGCCGCCAACACGGTGGGAAGAAGCAGTTGCTATGTATGAACAACTACAAGGCGATCCCTACGTTACATTAAAGGCACTGTTCGCCAATCATGCCCGCGGCAATAATGTATTTTTAGAATATAACAAAGATCAATGGAAGTATTATACTACGGCAAATAACATAGAAACACGATCCGAGCAACCACTAGCAAGCCAAATACAGTGGGTAGAGCAACACTTATACAATAACTACAAAGGACACCTTTGTTGGGCTGGAATTGATCAAATAGTTATTGATTATTTTGGATATGTATACAGAGGGTGGTGTCATGCACACGGAAGTTTAGGTAATATTCATAACGAGCGTGTGCAGTTAGATACAAAGCCTAAAGTGTGCCCTTATTATATTTGCAAAAATGCATTTGATAAAGAGGCTAAGAAAAGTAACAACAGCTGGGGATTATAATGAAAAAGTTTTTTTGGAATTGCTTAGGATTTCTAAGTTTAGGAATGGCATACATTGGATTAGTTACTCCTGGTATTCCTTATAGCCCGTTCGTAGTATTTGCGGCCTATTGTTTTAGCAAGGGCAGTGAACGTATGCACAAGTGGATCTACAATCACAAAATCTTTGGCCCATTTCTTACCAACTGGAATACCAAGCGTGTATTTCCACTAAAGATGAAGTTCTTTATGCTAGGTATGATGAGTTTAAGCCTAGTACTAATGAGTATTGGCTCTGTACCGTTGCGTGGTGTTATTTACACAGGTATCTTTATGGCGTTGGTTGCTATATGGGCTTGGCGTTATCCTAGTAGTGTAGAAGAGCATGATAAACGCATTGCAGAAGGCAAGAAGATAGGATGGTTCAATAACTTTATCTAATAAATACTCTTATTAAGTGGAGTATTATATGAAGAAGTTATTAGCTATTGTTCTGCTATTTACAGCAGGCCTAGCGCAAGCCTGGGAGCAACGTGCGCCGTTAGCACCGCAAGCCTGTCAAGTTCACAGCCCATACGGTTTTGCACAAACAGTTCGTCCAGCACAACCTATTTGTCGCGAAGCATATCTAGTAGCATACGATGCTCCTGTAAAGATTCCAGTGTATGTTGCATATACATTACTACCACAGAATGCATTAGGATGCTGGCCACGTACTAATGCGTTTGTTGCAGATCGTTCAGTAGTTGGAGGAGCTCGTCCAGATGACTATGCAGGCACAGGATATGATAAAGGCCACGCGGCCCCGGATGGAGACCTAAGCTGGAGTGAGATAGTAGAGTACGAAAGTTTTTTGATGACAAACATGTATCCACAGCACGGAAGTCTAAACCGTGGAATTTGGAAGTTACTGGAAACTTCAATACGTGGATGGGCAGTACAGACCAACCAAAGTTATACAATATTCGTTGGAGCTATGTATGGCGCTGGTGATCCTACAATCGGAGCAGGCGTTATTGTTCCACATGCATACTACAAGATTGTAATCAATAATAATACAAAACAAATTGCAGGTTGGAGATTTCCACATACTAAGCCGTATGTTAACCTGGGCAATGACTTGACTAAGTTCCGTCAACCAGTTGCTAACATTATGAAAGAAGCAGGTGTGCAATACGCATTTCCAGCTGGCGCGATTGAAATTGCACCTGGACAAGAATGGCCTGTAAACTATGGAGCACTTACTAATGCAAAACGAGCAAAGTGTGGAAAGTCTGCAGACTAATCCAAACGAATACCCAGTATACCCAGAGGATGACGGATATGATAAGCCAAGAAACCCTTACAGCCCTGTTTAATGATATACTAGAAGGCCTT
>Ga0114982_1000119_pt1 | contig 38285 bp, 36 predicted proteins | sample Shrwel_input2_FT_FD_87183 | JGI IMG/M metagenome (GOLD analysis project Ga0114982, IMG submission 87183) | Subsurface microbial communities from deep shales in Ohio, USA - Utica-3 well 1 S input2 FT | ecosystem: Environmental > Aquatic > Deep subsurface > Shale gas/oil reservoir > Produced... | reverse complement strand
ATTATTTACTCACAATTGGCAGCATATAACTTAAAGATACTATCGGCTTTCCTGTCATTTTTTTTGTTTAATCAAGAATTAGTTGAAGACGTGACTTCTGAGTTACACAAATTACATCCACGAAATAAGCGATTTCAGTTTATTATAATAAAAAATAAAACTTATTAAAATTTGTCATATTTTAACATTGCCATTTCCTTGCAAAGTTTTCATTATATGCACCATGCTTGGTATGCAGTTTTCTTCGTTGATAAAAACAATTTATATAAAAAATGCAGAATTATATGCCATAATAAGCAAACTTTGCAGACATCTTGCAAAAAACATTTGCAGTTATAGAATTGGAGCAGGCTGAATGAGCTCAACCATTTTGGTGATTCACGGACCGAATTTGAACTTGCTAGGAAAGCGCGAACCAGAAGTTTATGGTTATCTCACCTTAGATGATATTAACCAACAACTCATCGCTCAAGCTAAAAATGCATCGTTAACATTAGAAACTTTCCAAAGTAACTGGGAAGGTGCAATAGTTGATCGTATCCATCAAGCACAAATCGATGGCGTCAAATTTATTATTATTAATCCAGCTGCACTTACCCATACATCTGTTGCTCTTCGTGATGCCCTTTTAGGCGTTGCAATACCATATATTGAAGTTCACTTGTCAAATGTTCACGCTCGTGAAGCATTTCGTCACCACTCATATTTATCAGATAAAGCCATTGGCGTGATTTGTGGCTTAGGTGCTAAGGGTTATAGCTTTGCACTCGATTACGCAATTGAAAAAATTCAATCTTCTAATTAATCCAAACATTTAGGAATGCTCACTCATGGATATCCGTAAAATCAAGAAGCTCATCGACTTGATGATTGAATCTGACTTGCAGGCGATTGAAGTTAAGGAAGGTGATCAATCCATTTCATTGACTCGTCCAACTCCAGTTTTTGCAGCGGCTCCAATTGCGGCAGCACCAACAAGCTCTACTCCGGCAGCTCCAGCAGCTAAGACCCCACGCGGCGCAGTAGAAACATCGCCTATGGTTGGCGTGTTTTATTCTGCTCCTAGTCCAGGCGAAGCACCGTTTGTGAACGTTGGTCAAACCATTTCTGCTGGTGAAACCTTGGGTATCATTGAAGCAATGAAAATCATGAACCCAATTGAAGCAACCAAGAGCGGCGTAATTGAAGAAATTTTAGTGAAAAATGGTGAAGTCATCCAATTTGGTCAACCGCTTTTCCGCTACCGCGCTTAATGAGCTTGGGGATTTCTATGTTGCAAAAAGTACTGATTGCAAACCGTGGTGAAATCGCTTTGCGAATCACTCGGGCTTGTAAAACGCTTGGTATTAAAACAGTCGGCATTTACTCAGATGCAGATAAGGATCTAATGCATCTACGTTTTGTAGATGAAGCAGTGTGTATTGGACCAGGTGCAAGTAGTGAAAGCTATTTGAATATTCCTGCAATTATTACTGCCGCAGAAATTACGGGTGCTGATGCGATTCATCCTGGTTATGGTTTCTTATCAGAAAATGCTGAGTTTGCGGAAATTGTAGAAAGTTCTGGTTTCATTTTTATTGGCCCTCGCCCTGAACATATCCGCCTGATGGGGAACAAAGTTTCTGCAATTATGGCAATGAAAAAATCAGGTGTTCCTACAGTTCCTGGTTCTGCTCATGCTGTTACGCCAAATAATGCACTTGCCGAAGCAAAAGAAATTGGCTTTCCTTTGATTGTAAAAGCTGCTTCAGGTGGTGGCGGTCGTGGGATGCGAATCGTAGAGCGTGTAGATACATTACTTGAATCAGTTCAAGCCGCACAACGCGATGCAGAAATGTGGTTTGGCGATGATACTGTTTACATGGAGCGTTTCTTACAGAAACCTCGCCATGTCGAAGTTCAGATTCTTGGTGATGGCAATGGTCATGCGATTCACTTATATGATCGTGACTGTTCTTTACAACGTCGACATCAAAAAGTTTTAGAAGAAGCCCCTGCTCCCAACTTACCTGAGCAAGCACGCGCTGATATTTTAGAAGCATGTGTAAATGCCTGTAAGTTAATGCAATACCGTGGTGCGGGTACATTTGAATTTTTATTTGAAGATGGCGAATTCTTCTTTATTGAAATGAATACACGTGTTCAAGTTGAGCATCCTGTGACTGAAATGGTAACGGGTGTAGATATTATTGAGCAACAACTTCGAATTGCTGCGGGTTTAGGCTTAGAGCTTGAACAAAATCAAATCGAAGTCAAAGGTCATGCAATTGAATGTCGTATCAATGCTGAAGACCCAACGACGTTCTTGCCTTCTCCAGGAAAAATCGAAAGTTTCTATGCTCCTGGTGGCGCAGGCATTCGTTTAGATTCTCATATTTATCAAGGCTATAGTATTCCACCATACTATGACTCTATGATTGCAAAATTGATTTCACATGGCAAAGACCGTGAAACTTGTTTAGCTCGTATGCGTCAAGCGCTTGATGAAATGATTTTGACGGGAATCAAAACCAATATTCCATTGCACAAAGATCTGATCTTAAAAGATAAGAATTTCTGTGAGCAAGCAATGGATATTCATTATTTAGAAAAACATTTGCTAAAGCAGCTTGAACCTAAAGCTGAAAAAGCATAAAAAAAAAGCCTCTTAATACCTAAGAGGCTTTTTTTATATCTTTAGCATTTAAGGCAATACACGACGTAGTGTTGCAAAGCATTTCTCACCTTTTTCATTTGCACAAAAATCAATCGTATGATCATTTGACCATTTCACAAAGTACTGTGATACCTCGCCAGTCTGATCTTGTTGCTGCCCTGAGCAATCCATCAGATTGTTGTCATATTTAATTTGAAGAGCTAGAGCAGGTAAACGCTCTTTGTGATCTTCCGAAGGCTGATAATCATATAAGCCGTAAGACCATTCTTGACCACTTTTAATTACAACTTCATTCGAACCGCGAAAGTTGTAATACTCAACACATTTTTTATTATTCGGAATTTCCATCCCCCAAAGCCCCATGATCTCTGGTCGAGTGGTAACACGAATCGCATTTGCCTTAGCAATTTGTTGTGCCGCTACTTCTTTATCATTTACTACCGTCTCTGCCATAGTCCATGTTGAGCAAGCCCATAATAATCCAATAATATAAATATTTTTCATAGATTTAATTAAGTCGTCATCTAAACGGTGCATTGGCTTAAATTAGCATATTTTTTGAGAAAAACATGCATTCATAACCATATAGACACAATATTTTTATCATCTAATTTATTTGATTGTTCTGCAATTTTTTTCAGGTATTCTGTTTTTCAACGCTTCATTATTTTTGATTTTACCAATAAAATAGCTTTAGGGATAAAAGCCATGAATTTTGCCGAATACGTACAATATGATGGTCTAGGATTAGCCCAGTTAATTAAAAATAAAGAAATTCATGCTTCTGAATTGTTAAAAATCGCACTAGAGCGAAGTGACAAAGTGAATCCGAAACTTAATGCCATTATTATTCCAATGTATGAGCATGCAAAACAACGCTCTAAACAAACACTTTCTGGTGCGTTTGCTGGCGTTCCATTTTTAGTCAAAGATCTATTTCAAGAATACAAAGGTATTCCTACATCATATGGAAGCCATTCGCTAAAAAAGATCAATTATACGCCTGACTTTAATGCAGAAATCGTAAATCGTTGGGAACAAACCGGGATCATTACGTTTGGTCGAACCAACACACCTGAGTTTGGTATTAAAGGAATTACTGAACCTGATGCATGGGGTTCATGTCATAATCCTTGGAATTTAAAACACAATAGTGGTGGATCTTCTGGAGGTTCAGCGTCCGCTGTAGCAGCAGGTATAGTTCCAATTGCAGGTGCTGGTGATGGCGGTGGCTCTATTCGTATTCCTGCTTCATATTGTGGTTTATTTGGATTGAAACCCAGTCGAGGTCGTACACCATGGGGTCCGCAGTACAGTGAAGCCATGCATGGAGCAGCCATGCAACATGTACTTTGCAAAACCGTTCGTGATAGTGCTGCGATGCTTGATGCTGTACAAGGACCTGAACAAACTTCGCTTTTTAGAATAGAAACGCCTCAACAAAAATATCTTGATCTCATTCAACAAACACCAAAAAAACTCCGAATTGCATTTAGCACAAAATCGCCAATCGGTACCACAGTTTCAAAAGATGCAATTCAAGCCGTTCAGCAAACAGCAAAATTATTAGAATCTTTGGGTCATCTTGTGGTTGAGGATACTCCGCTCATAAATGGTTTAGAATTAGCAAAAGACTTTATTACAACCTGGTTTAGTCAATTCACCTATATGCAAGCACAGATTAAACAGATGTCAGGGGCAACTGATCGTAATTTTGAATTGGACTCGATTGCTTTAGCTGCTTTTGGAGCAAAAACAACGGCCACAGAATATATTCATACACTCAACAATTGGGGAGTTTATAGTACTCAAATGAATCTATTCTTTGAAAAATATGATCTTTATTTGACACCTAGCACAGCATCTGTCGCGCCAAAAAATGGTGAGGTGGCAACACCTGCTTGGCAAAAACCAATTTTGAAAGGATTGCTCAAACTTGGGAAAGCCCATTATTTGGCACAAGGAAAATTGGTGGAAAAGATGGTACAGGACAACTTAAGTTGGGTACCGTTCACACAGTTGGCAAATGTCACTGGTTTACCTGCTATGTCTGTACCGCTTTACTGGAACAAACAAGGACTGCCTTTAGGTAGCCAGTTTATTGCACCATTTGGTCGTGAAGATCGGTTACTTCAACTGGCTGCACAGCTTGAGCAAGCTCAATCTTGGTTGCATCAGTATAAAAATATTCAAATTTAACTCACCTTAGGCTGCTGTTTCAATTCGATTCGGCAGCCATATCACCAAAAACAAACCTAAAAGTACGACTAAACTTGCAATTAAGAAAATCGTTTCACCAGAAAGTATTTGCCAATAATGCCCTGCCAATAAACTTCCAGATGCAACGCCCAAGCCCCACATGGTACTATACAAAGCTTGTCCACGGCCTTGTTGCTCTGCCGAAAAATTCTGAAAAATGACTTTCATTGCGATCAAATGGAATAACCCAAAACTAAATGCATGTAAACATTGAGTGAGTAATTGACCAATATAATTGGTATCTAAAATTGAAACCAAGTACCAACGTAGACTGGTTAATAGCAGACAAACGATGACCAAATTCCGCCATGAAAAGCGTGTAAAAAATACTCTTTGAGCCACAGCAAACATTACAATTTCAGCGATGACTCCCATCGCCCACAAGCTACCTATTTGAGTTGTACTAAATCCTATTTCTTTTAAAAAATTGCTATAAAAGCTATAAAAAGGTGCCAGGGAAAAAAGTAAGATAAACTCAATGGTAAAAAATGCAGCAACAATAGGTTTTTTTAAAACAGGGATTAATGATTCTAATTTTTTCTGTGAACTTGGAGCATGTTCAGGTTCTTTAATCGTAAAAGACCATAAAAATGCGAGGAATGAAATTGCTAATAGCAATACTGGAAGCATAGAAATTGGGATAATTTCTAATAGTGCTCCAATCAAAAACACACCCAAAATAAAACCCACTGAACCCCATTTACGAACTTTACCATACAGTTCTGCTCGTTTTTCACCCAACCAAAATAACGTCACGCCCTCAAATTGAGCTAAAATTGCATTTTGGAAAAAGCTAAAAATTAACATCAGCAAAGCCACTGCTTGAAAGCTATTTGGAATGATAAATATTGCAAACCAAATACAGGCTTCCATCCATGTCGCAATTCTTACTAAGAGCATGCGTTTGCCAGATTTATCTGCAATCCAGCCCCAAATCAGCGGTGCAAAAAAACGTGTGATAATAGCAATCGAAGAAAGAATGCCGATTTCCTCATAATTGAAGCCCTGATCTTGTAGATACAAGTTCCAATAAGGCATGAATGTTCCAACGATTGAATAATAAAATAGGTAAAAACCACCCAATCGTGTTTGGATACTTAAATGTTTAAACAAGTCTCAAGCCTATTAACAATATAAAATTAACAACAAATGATCTACTTTGTTGTTGGTGTTCAATTTTAACTGATTTAACACTTTAATTTGCTATTTATACTTTCTTTTTGAAATAGCAGGATATATTGGTTATTAAAAAAGGGCTGAAAATTCAGCCCCTATTCATCTACTACAATATTTATTTAAAATTTACACATCGGCATTATATGCGACATTTGGCTGTGCATTTCTCAACTTACGCTGCTTTAAGTAATATGCCAGCATTAAACAAAGAATCCATGCTGGAATCATCATCACGGCGATACGCATATCTGGAGTGAGTGACATCACAACCAGAATACCAAGCATAAAAATGATACAAAGATAATTACTAAATGGATAAGCGATGCTTGGAAATTTAGTGCTCTGCCCTTGTGCCTGCATTGCTTTTCTGAACTTTAAATGAGTCCAAGAAATAACGATCCAGTTAATTACAATGGCTCCAACAACCAACATCATCAGTAAACCAAATGCTTTTTCTGGAAATGCATAATTTAGCAACACACACAGAACGGTCACGAATGCTGACACTAAAACCGCATTTGTAGGAATACCATTTTTATTGATTTTTTCAAGAAATTTAGGTGCATTGCCTTGTTGTGCCAAACCTAATAACATGCGGCTACTACAATAACTTGTCCCGTTATAAACTGAAACAGCAGCAGTCAAAATAACAAAGTTCAACATCGTTGCCACACCATGACTATCGAGTGAAGCAAATACCATAACAAAAGGACTACCGCCATTTGCCATTTGATTCCAAGGGAATAAAGCAAACAAAATAAACAATGTTGCGATATAGAAAATCAAAATACGATAAATAATTTGGTTAACGGCTTTAGGTAAAGTTTTGTCAGGATCACGTGCTTCAGCAGCCGTAATACCAAATAGTTCAATTCCGCCAAATGCGAAAATAATCACAGCCATCGCCATAACGAGACCTTCTACACCAAATGGAAAGAATCCACCTAATGCCCAAAGGTTACTAATACTGGCTTGTGGTCCAGCAGTGCCTGTTGCAAGTAGATATGAACCAAACCCAATCATTGCCAAGATTGCTAAAATTTTGATGATAGAGAACCAAAATTCCATTTCACCAAAAAGCTTTACATGTAATAAGTTGATACCGTTAATCAATAAAAAGAAAGCCAAGGCTGAAGCCCATGTTGGTATTTCTGGCCACCAATACTGAATATAGAGTCCAATTGCACTCAATTCTGCCATACAGACTAAAATATTGAGTACCCAATAATTCCAGCCTGACATGAAGCCCGCAAATGCCCCCCAGTATTTATAGGCAAAGTGACTAAAAGAACCACTGACAGGCTCTTGTACTACCATTTCACCTAACTGCCGCATCATTAGAAACGCAATTAATCCAGCAATTGCATATCCTAAAATAACGGACGGTCCCGCAAGTTTGATTGATTGCGAAATACCAAGAAATAGTCCTGTACCAATCGCACCACCTAGCGCGATAAGCTGGATGTGCCGATTGCTTAAACCGTGTTGCAGGTTTCCTTGCTGTTGTTTTGACATATGATTATTCTCATCCTTGTCTCGTAATTTTTTTGTACTAAATTACGTATATCATAAATTAATCAAGAATATCTAGCGTTGAAAGAAAAATAATTAATTTACTTTTCTCGTAACCGCGCATATAAACAGAAAATTCAACAAATAACAATTATTATGAATAATGTAATTTAATTACGTATTGCATAATTAAATTATTTGAGTATGATAGAAATCATAAAGCATCATTTTTTCACTGCTCACTGTATGGCTCAAAGTCTTAAATAAAAATATATTTAGGACTTTCAATAAATTAAACAGTTGAGAAAAATTATTTAGATCGGTTTTTAAAAAATTAGAGACAAGGAAAGCAAATCATGGCAAATCAATTAACATCTTTTCTTGAAATTGACCCACAATCAGATTTCACAATACATAATTTACCTTATGGCATTTTTAGCGAAGAGCCTCAAAGCACCAAGAAAGTTGGCATTGCAATTGGTGAATGGGTACTTGATCTTGCCCTGTTAGAGTCTGAAGGTCTTTTGAGTCTTGAAGGAAATGTAAACTATTTCAATCAACCAACACTGAATCAATTTATCGAATCTGGTAAACAGAATTGGCAACATGTTCGCAAAACAATTCAGAGTTTACTTTCAGTAGATAATCCTATTCTTCTAGAAAATAGTGATTTGCGTAATCGTGTTTTATTCGCAAAAAATAACGTAACTTTACACCTACCAATTCAAGTGTCGGGCTATACCGATTTCTATTCATCTAAAGAGCATGCAACCAATGTTGGTACCATGTTTAGAGATCCTAAAAATGCATTATTGCCAAACTGGAGTGAGCTACCTGTTGGCTACAATGGTCGTGCAAGTTCGGTGATTGTAAGTGGAACTGATATTGTTCGCCCATCAGGTCAAATTAAACTTCCAAATGATGAGCGCCCTGTGTTTTCAGCAACACGTAAGCTCGATTTTGAATTAGAAACAGCATTTATTGTTGGAAAGCCAACTCAGCTAGGTCAACCCATTTCGATTAATAATGCGTGGGATCATATTTTCGGAATGGTTTTACTCAACGACTGGTCTGCACGTGATATTCAACAGTGGGAATATGTTCCATTAGGTCCTTTTAATGCAAAAACCTTTGCGAGCGCGATTTCTCCATGGGTAGTGACAATGGATGCACTAGAGCCTTTCAAAGTTAAAGGGCCTGAACAACATCCAAAACCTCTTCATTATTTACAAGAAAATATTGCTAATAGTTATGACATTCATCTGAGTGTCGAAGTGCAAACACCTGATTCAGAACAAACAGATGTCATTTGTGAAACCAATTTCAAATATATGTATTGGTCTATGGCTCAACAACTTACACATCACACTATTGCTGGTTGTAATGTACAAGTTGGCGATCTAATGGGTTCAGGCACAATTTCTGGTTCTGCTGAAAATTCTTACGGTAGCCTACTTGAATTAACATGGAATACGACAAAACCGCTCACACTTTCAAACGGTGAAAAACGTGGCTTTTTAGAAGATGGTGATCGCGTCATCATGAAAGGCTATTGTGAAAAAGATGGTATCCGTATTGGTTTCGGGCAAGTTGAAAATACCATTCTTTCTGCACATACATTTGACTTCAATGAAACTGAGGTTGAACAGTATGAAACTGTATAGTTACTTTCGTAGCTCTGCTGCGTACCGCGTCCGAATCGCATTAAATCTTAAAAAATTGAGCTATGAAACCGAACCTGTTCATTTAGTAAAAAATGAACAGTTGCTCGAAAGTTACAAAGCGATCAATCCAAGTCAACTGGTACCTGTACTTATTGATGATGCTCATACATTTTCACAATCCATCAGTATTTTGGAATATTTGGAAGAGCAATATCCAACTCAACCTTTACTACCAAAAGACGTTATAGAACGCGCCAAAGTTCGTGCTTTTGCTCAATCGATTGCCTGTGATATTCATCCAATAAATAACTTAAGAGTTTTGAAATATTTACAAAACGATCTTTCGTTAAATGATGAACAAAAGAAATATTGGTATCAACACTGGATTGTCGAAGGCTTTAAAAGTCTCGAAGCACAATTAGAACATTCAAATGGGCAGTTTTGCTTTGGAACGCAACCCACTTTTGCAGATTGTTGTTTAATCCCTCAAGTCTATAACGCGAAACGTTTTAAAGTTGATTTGAGTCCTTTTCCCAAAATTGAATCTATCTATCAACACTGTTTAACCATTCCTGCATTTTTACATGCTGTTCCAGAACAACAACCAGATTGGGAATAAGATAAAAGGAGTTTTCTATGAGCTTTGCAATTAAAAAAATTCATCATGTAGCATATCGCTGTAAAGATGCGAAGGAAACCGTAGAATGGTATAAACAAATGCTAAACATGGATTTCATTTTGGCGTTTGCAGAAGATCACGTACCCTCAACTAAAGCATTTGATCCTTATATGCATTTGTTTCTTGATGCTGGTCAAGGAAATGTCTTGGCATTTTTCGAGCTTCCTACTCAACCTGAAATGGGTCGTGATGAAAATACTCCGCAATGGGTACAACATATTGCCTTTGAAGTGGAAGATCAATCAACTTTGATGATTGCTAAGGAACATCTTGAATCTCAAGGCGTGAAAGTTTTGGGTGTCACCAATCATGGTATCTTCCACTCAATTTACTTCTTTGATCCAAATGGACATCGTTTAGAATTGACCTATAACGATCGTCATGCCGATGCAAAAATTGCGCGTATTACCGAAGAAATGAAACTTGAAATGTTAGATGAATGGAGTCGTACCAAACGCGCACCACACCACACACATTTCTTACATGAGGATGAGCTAGGAGCATAACTCTAAGCTCATTAGTCGATGTCTTATTGAATCGGTATTGAAGTCCCCTGACATCAATACCGATTTTTATTGTTTTAATTTAAACATTCTATTTTTTATGTGATAAAACTAAATAGATGAATAGCGATATGCTTATACAATTCACCTATTTATATCATTCAAAAAGATGATTTCTATTTTACTGATCACTCAGGCATGATGTGATCGAAATGGATCGATCTACTGATAGTAAATGTATACGGCTTGAAAATAGCAAACTAAGGGTTATTGAATGATTGAAGAAAAGTTATCTGGTGGAGTTCAATCTCTTGAGGTGGGTTTAGCTGTACTCAATGCGCTTTTAGAACATAATAAGCCGATTATTCTTAAAGATTTATCGAGCAAGCTAGATATGCACCCAGCTAAAGTGCATCGATATTTGGTAAGTCTCATCAGAATGAACTATGCAAAACAACTTGAAGCTGGTCAATATGCCTTAGGTGATCAAGCTTGGCGTTTAGGTTTAAGCTGTATTCAACATACTGATGTGTTGCAGCTCGTTCAACATTTAATTTATGACCTGCAAAGCAAAATTGGCTGTGGCATTCAAATCAGTAAATGGTCGCCACAAGGTCCATTGGTTGTGCAATCAATAGAATCCAATCATCCTATTTCTATTGTGACTAAAGTCGGTTCAATCATGCCTTTGGTCAACTCAGCAGCAGGTCGTGTTTTTGCGTCTTACCTTCCCGAAACTGTTATTAAGCCGATGATGCAAAACGAGTGGGATAAAGCGTCTCAGAATGGGTATTCAGTTAAGCCTAAAAACTGGAATGATTTTCTAGCGTTAAAAGAAAATACTTTAGAACGAGGTATGGCAATCGCTCAAGGTGATTTACTAGTAGGTATAAATGCGGTTGGCTTACCTATTTTTAATGCACATCGTTCGATGGAGTTCTGTATCGTGGCTTTAGATAGTGAAATGTTTTTACCTGTTCACAAAGGCAGTGAAAAACTGGAATTATTTAAACAGGAGGTTGCTCTGATCAATCAATATATTCAAACTCGATAATGATTAACGATAAAAAAGCCAAGAATTTTATCTTGGCTTTTTGTTTTCCAATAACTTTTATTATTTTGCTTCTAATACACCACGACGGATTTGATCGCGCTCAATAGATTCAAATAATGCTTTGAAGTTACCTTCACCAAAACCATCATCATCTTTCCGTTGAATAAACTCAAAGAAAACTGGTCCAAGCATGTTTTGCGAGAAAATCTGTAATAACAATTTTTTCTCACCTTCTTTGGTATTTCCATCCAGTAAGATACCGCGTTTTTGCAGTTCCTCTGTTGGCTCCCCATGCTCTGGTAAACGCTCTTTTAGCATTTCATAGTATGTTTCAGGCGGAGGTGTCATAAACTCAAGACCTAAGCCCTTTAACTTATCCCAAGTTGAAATTAAATCATCAGTGATAAATGCAATATGCTGAATCCCTTCACCATTAAAATCAGCTAAGAATTCTGCAATTTGTCCATTCCCTTTATCAGAATCTTCATTTAATGGAATACGAATCATACCGTCAGGTGCTGTAAGTGCTTTAGAGGTTAAACCTGTGTATTCACCTTTAATATCGAAATAGCGAATTTCTTGGAAATTAAAAATTTTCTCGTAGAAACTTGCCCAATAATCCATACGGCCTTTATACACATTGTGCGTTAAATGATCAATTTCATTTAAACCTGCACCTTTTGGATTTTTATCTACATCATCAAAGAAAATAAAATCATTTTCATAAATATCCCGATCTACAAGGAAAATTGGCATACCACCAATTCCTTTAATTGCAGGAATATTTAACTCCATTGGACCCGCTTGGGTGTACATTGGCTCTGCACCAAGTTCAATTGCATTTTTAAATGCTTTTGCTGCATCACGAGTTCTAAAACCCATCGCACAAGCCGAAGGACCATGTTCTTTGAAGAAGAATGAAGCATAAGATTCAGGCTGATAATTCAAGATAATATTAATGTTACCTTGTCGCCATAAATAAACTTTTTTAGATTTATGTTTTGCAACTTTGGAAAAACCAATCGTCTCAAAAATTTGATCTAATCCATTTTCCGTCGAAACAAATTCAATAAAAGCAAAACCACATAGTTCTAATGGGTTATCTAAAATGTCCATCTAGTTTCCCTTATTTAGATAAATTCATCCGTTTTAATTCTGCGCCCAATGTTTTATGCATAAGCATTTAAACTCAAACATAAATCATACCAACACAGCTTAATAGAAAAGGTAAAAGGCGTTTTATACATCTACTAAAGCGTCCTTGTTACACTTTTTCTTTCCATAACTGAGCCAACAGTGCTTTGAGAAATACCTTTCTCTGTATTAGCTCTCGACCATATACCCATGCTACAAGAAAGAATTAATTTATGCAATACATAATTTAATTATGCATAGTGTAATTACTGAATTTTATACTTACACAAATTTAATTGATATTTCATTAGAATAAGATCTTAAAATGATAAATTCCATATCAAAATTCAACAAAAGATAAAATGAGTAATAGCAAATAAATAAGACAATATTTTATTACTTTAAGAAGAGAATAATTCTCAAGTCTAACAATTCGTTACTTGTAGATCGGTTTGGTTCTTGGCATGGTTTGGATACTGCTTAATTATAGGAAAAAATTGTCTATGGCTAGCCCAGCACAAGCGATAAGACATAAATTACTTAATACTTTCTTTTCAAGACATTCTGTTTGGTTTCTTTGTATTTTTACCACATTAACCATCACTTGGTTTAAGTTTACCTATACACCACATTCAATTTATTATTTTATTTCAGATACTTTATTGAATGGATTGTGGCTCGTGACCAGTTTACTCAGTGTGGTTGGTTTACACGACCTCTTACAAAAGAAGCATGCAATTCTAAGAAATTATCCAATTCTGGGACATTTCCGCTTTATTTTCGAGGATGTTCGTCCAGAAATTAGGCAATATTTTATCGAATCAGATCAAGATGCTTTACCGTTCTCTCGCATGCAACGCAGCTTGGTCTATCAACGTGCTAAAAATGAAAATGCGGATAAACCTTTTGGTTCTATTGTAGATGTTTATGAGCCTAACTATCGTTTCATTGTTCACTCTATCGCACCTTGTCCACCTGCTGATCCAAATACATTTCGAGTGCTTATTGGAAATAGTCAATGTAGCCAACCTTATAGCGCATCAATTATGAACATTTCCGCAATGAGCTTTGGTAGTTTGAGTGCTAATGCCATTCGGGCTTTAAATAAAGGTGCTCATTTAGGTAATTTTTATCATGACACTGGTGAAGGAAGTCTTAGCCCTTATCACTTAGAAAATGGCGGTGATATCGTTTGGCAAATTGCGAGTGGTTACTTTGGCTGCCGTACAGCAGAAGGATTATTTGATCCTGAAAAATTCGCTCTACAAGCTAAAAATCCAAAAATTAAAATGATTGAGCTTAAACTGTCTCAAGGGGCAAAACCGGGACATGGCGGAATCTTACCAAAGCACAAAATTACCGAAGAAATCGCCCAAATCCGTGGCGTTTCAAGAGACCATGATTGTATTTCTCCTGCTAAGCATCCAAGTTTTAACACCCCTATTGAAATGATGTATTTTATTCAGAAGCTTAGAGAACTTTCTGGAGGTAAGCCAGTCGGATTTAAACTATGTATTGGTCAACCTTGGCAATTTATGAGTATTGTAAAAGCCATGCTAGAAACTAAAATTGTTCCAGACTTTGTGGTAATTGATGGTTCTGAAGGTGGCACTGGTGCAGCGCCTATTGAGTTTAGCGACTATATTGGCACACCGTTGCGAGAAGGATTACGATTTGTTCACAATACCTTAGTCGGTACAGGTTTACGTAGCCAAGTTAAAATTGGAGCAAGTGGAAAAATCATTAGTGCCTTTGATATTGCAAGTACATTTGCATTAGGCGCGGACTGGGTCAATTCAGCACGTGGGTTTATGTTTGCTGTTGGATGTATTCAAGCACAAAGCTGTCATACCAACCAATGTCCAGTAGGTGTTGCAACGCAAGATAAAGATCGCCAAAAAGCTATTAATGTACCCAATAAAGCGGAACGTGTTTTTAACTTTCACAAGAATACTTTACATGCCTTGTCTGAAATGATTGCGGCGGCAGGTCTTAAGCATCCGTCAGATATCAAAGCACATCATTTAGCTCAACGTATGAATGACCGTGAAATCAAAAACTATGCTCAAATTCACTTCTTCTTAAAAGAAAATGAGTTATTGAGTAATGAATTAAACGATGAAGAAAACTTCTATTACAGAATGTGGAAACTGGCAGACGCTAAAACGTTCTAATTCTGATGATTAAATACTAAATCACCACTAGTAATAGTGGTGATTTGGTTTTGCATGTAAGAAAGCTGGAATTAAACCTGTTAATGCTGCGCGAATATCTGCACGCTCATTAATGAGCTGGTGAGAACCCTCTTCTAACATTAACAAGGTCTGTAATCTAAACTTACGACGAATATATTCAATGTTATAGCGCCAATCAACAGTTTGATCGAGCGCACCTTGTGCTAGCCATACAGGGATACGACAAGCTGGTCGTTGCTCCATCTCTAACATCCATTTCGACATCGCTAGTATCCAGTCCATTCCCATCATACGAGGCTGTAGCGGATCAGTTAAACGAATAAATCTTAGAAATTCTGGATTATGATTATTACGACGGAAATGTCGCGGTACTTGACTTTTAATTCTGCGGATAATGCCAAGCCCAACTGAGTTATGCCACCAAGCCGTTTTTGCTGGGCGTATTAAAGGAGACAAAAGAAGCACTCGATCCACAATTGGATCTTCTCTTCGTTCGGCAAACGCTAACAAATGATGCATCCAAATCGCACCACCCGTACTTTGTCCTATACCTAACCAAGGGTTTGGTAATTGTATCGCTTCATGAACAGCATCATAAACTGCATGCAACACTTGTTGATAATGGTCAAAATCTTGGATACTTGCTGGAGAGCCATTACTTAATCCATGCCCAGGAAGATCATAAGTAATGACGCTAAAGCCTTGATCTAGAATTTCTTTAATAATGGGTTGATAAATACCACTATGCTCTAAATAGCCATGTAATAAACAAACAGTTCCTTGAATTTTTTCTTGTTTTGGCTGAAAAACTTGTACATGTAAACGGAATAAAGCCATTTCCACATATCCCTGCCAATGCTCGCACTCTAACAGATGCAAACCATACAGTTTTCGATATGCCTGAAGTGGTTTCGATGGTTCAGTTATTAATTTAGATAAATCAAGTGGTTCTAAAACTTGTGGTGTCGTTTCTCGATTAGGAATAGGTAAATCTAATTGTTTTAAAATTGTCGGATTTAAAAATGGAATATTGGACATTATGGTATCTCTCGACAATCACTTGAGCCAAACAACATATCACGAATAGTAGCAAGCATTTCATAGTTTGCACGACGACTATGATCATAATTTTGTTCACTTGGTCGCCAAGTCGTTAAAGTCGTTGGCATAGGTGCAACAACGGGTACTGTTTCTATCCCATTCAATGCAAATAAACGACGGGTACGCGGCATGTGATACTCATCTGTAATCAAGATAATCGTAGGCGCGCCACCTTTCTTTTGCAGTAACAAAGAACTAAATCGGGAATTCTCACAGGTATTCATGCTTCTATTTTCAAGCAATTTTGCTTCAATCCCTCGTTCTTTTAACCAAGCTTGCATATATGGAGCTTCAACACCACTTAATACAATCGGTAAATCATATTTTTTCTCAACCTGAAGGGTTTTCTCTAGACGCAATCGGGTGTAGTTATTTACCACAATATCTTTGCCATTTTCCCCTAACTTCAATCCGCCACCAAGCACTACAATGGCATTTGGCTGAGAAAAGTTTTGTAGCTCGCTGAGCTGATCTTTATTTTTTTTGAGTTCCGCTAAATCTTTATTGGTCTCATCTTTTTCGTCTTGGTTTATAGATAAATCGATAGGATATGTTTCCAAAAAAACCACATACTTATCTATTAATGCCTGATTATCAGCAGTATTCCATTTGAGAAACTCAATCGGTTCACTTACAGCGACAGCCGAACTTTCTTGCTCTTGTTCAGAATTTTCAACCCTCAAAGGAATGCTTGGCTGTTTTTCTTGATCTTCGTTTTCTTGGTCTTGCTCTTGAACGATCAACTCTTGCAGTAATTTATATCGTGCTTGGATCAAATTTAAATCTTCAGGCTTTTCAGACTGAAAGGTTTTTTCCATTAATTTCAGATAGGCTTGACGAGCAATCCATAAATTTGAACCAGGTTCTAAAGTTTCATGCTCACTTAATGCAGCAGGTTTTTGACTTTGTGCCGCGACCTCATTGACATCGACAGGAACAAAGTGGTTTAAACTTTTTACAATCATTTGCGAATAAAAAGGTGAATATAAAAAAAGTACAAAACAGCCCAACAGCACGAATAATATCGTTATTATGCGTACTAAACTGACCATCCAATGCACTTTAGCCATAAGTCTCCTCAATCACCATGAGCTTGAATTAAACCCTGTTCACTGTATAGCACAGGTTCAGGTTCCAACTGAATACTAAACTTTTGTTTTACATCAAATTGTACTGCTTGATATGTCTTTTTGACATCTGCCAAAGTTGCATCAGCATAATTGACTAATACTAAGGCTTGTTTGTGGAACATTCCAACCGTGCCTAATTGCTTGCCTTTCCAACCCGCTTGATCAATCAACCAACCTGCTGCCACTTTAACATCGCTATTTGCTTGAGGATAATGAGGAGTGTTAGGAAATTGTTGAGAAATTTTGTCAAATGCAGCTTGGGTTAAAATTGGATTTTTGAAAAAGCTGCCAACATTTGGAAAATCTTTTGGATTTGGCAGTTTACTTTGACGAATCTGAATAACTTTGTTTTGCAGGTTTTCAGCAGTGAGTTCATCTGCCATAGCCTGCTGGAGATCACCATAACTCAACTTTAAAGCAGCTTTTTTAAGCAATTTGAATGTAACACTTAAGATAATGTAACGGTTTGGTTGTTCTTTAAAACGACTATGTCTGTATGCAAAATTACAATCTTGACTCAGGATAGAACTAAATTGTTGAATCTCACGATCATAAACTTGGACTGATTCGATGAACTCTCCTACTTCAACGCCATAAGCACCAATATTTTGTACTGGTGAAGCACCCACCAAACCTGGGATTAAAGCAAGATTCTGTAAACCATACCATTGTTGTTGCGTGCTATATAAGACAAAATCATGCCAAACTTCACCAGCTCCTACTTTAACGGTAACCGTGTTTTCATCTTCAGCAATTCGATCAATACCTTGAATATTTAAATGAATAACTAAGGCATGAATATGTTCGGGTAATAATAAATTACTACCACCCGATAGAATCAGAACATTAAGGTTATTTTTTTTAGCAAAAGCTAAAGCTTCAATGGCATCACTCGGTTGATTGATTTTGACATAGTGTGAAGCAATGGCGCTAAGATTCAACGTATTTAAATTTTTCAGTTGAACCTGCGTTTGTACGTGCATATTAAATTAAATCCTACAAATCTGCTTTTATTTGCTTTGTTAAAATCTCAACCCAAGCTTCGCTACTCGACTCGCATTGATCAAGTACACGATCAAAACCATCAGCTCCGCCATAATATGGATCTGGAACGGCTTGTTGCTTAAATCGAGAATCATGCTCACTCATCAAGGCTAATTTTGCACGAATTTGACCCGCTCCAAATTGCTGTACTGCTTTGGATAAAAGCGCTTGAATATCATCAAAATTTTCATGATCCATCGCTAAAATCAAATCAAACTGAACAAAATCATCTAAGGTGATTTGTCTTGCTCTTAATTCAGATAAATCATAACCACGTTTACTTGCATGTTTTTGGCTGCGTGGATCTGGGGCTTTATTTGGATGATAGTTACTTGTGCCAGCTGAATCTACGAACACATTTAAATTATGCACATCACAATAATGTCTCAGAATTGCCTCTGCCGTTGGCGAACGGCAAATATTTCCTAAACATACACACAAGACTTTATAAGGCGTCTTGGATGGCATAAACACCTCAAAAACTACATTTTAGAACGCCTTATGTTAATTTATTTAAGCCATCAAGCCTATAGCAGCATGATATAAAAATGTTGTATTTATAAGGTTTTGTTTACATTTATCTGCAAATAATACAAAGAATATTTTTAGATAATACAAGGAATGAGTTTGAGAAATTTAGTAATCTATCTGAGTAATAAGCTCACAAAACAAAGTATAAGGAAGTATGTATGAACCCGTTTCAATTTCAAACCGTTCCCAACATTATTGCTGGGTTAGGTTCTATACAAGAACTTAAAAACGTTTTATCAGAAAAAAACTACCGTAAAGCGCTACTGGTGACTGATGCAGGGATGATTCAGCATCAACTACATCAACCCATCTTAGATATTTTTCAACAAATTGGTCTTGAATCTATTATTTATTCAGATATACAAGCCGACCCTCCTGAACATATTGTTTTAGAAGCGGTCGATTTTGCTAAACAAGAAAAGATTGATGTGATTATCGGTTTTGGTGGTGGTAGTTCGATGGATGTTGCAAAAATTATTGCTTTGCTCGCACATCCTAAACAACAACAAAATTTAAGTGAAATATATGGTGTAAACCAGGCAAAAGCTCCTCGTTTAGCTTTAATTCTTATTCCCACCACTTCAGGTACAGGATCAGAAGTGACGCCAATTTCGATTGTAACCACTGGTGCTACCACTAAAATGGGTGTTGTTTCTCCAATTTTATATGCTGATGTCGCCATTTTAGATGCAACATTTACTCAAGGGTTACCAGCACATACCACTGCTGCAACAGGCATTGATGCAATGGTACATGCAATCGAAGCCTATACCTCAAATTTAAAAAAGAACTTTTATGCAGATATGTTAGCTAAAAATGCTCTGAAATTATTGAACAATAATTTATCAAAAGTTTTGAAAAATGGTTCTGATCTTGAAGCTCGGCAAAATATGTTGGTTGGCTCCATGCTTGCAGGTCAAGCTTTTGCTAATGCTCCTGTCGGCGCTGTACATGCCTTAGCCTATCCATTAGGTGGTCACTTCCATCTGTCGCATGGACATACCAACGCTTTGGTTCTTGTGGAAGTCTTGAAGTTTAACGCCCCTCAGGCAAAACGTTATTATGCGGAATTGATGCAGTTATTAGATCCAAGAAGTACAGGCTGTACGGATGGTCTCTGTGATTTATTTATAGATCATATGCAAAACCATTTGGACCAAAGTGGTTTAACTTTGAAACTCAAGGACTTAGATATTGCTGAGTCTAAACTTCCTCAATTAGCCCGTGATGCAATGTTACAAACTCGCTTGTTGCAAAATAATCCAAGGGAAATAACCGAACAAGATGCTTTACAGATTTATCAGGCGATTTATTCATGAGCAAGCCAACCTTAAAAAACCGTGATCAATTTAAATTCTTTTTACCAATTCAAACCCGTTGGGCTGACAATGATATTTATGGTCATGTAAACAACGTGACTTATTATAGTTATTTCGATACAGCGGCGAATTCATTACTGATCCAAAAGACACATTTTGATATTCACCAAAGTGAAATTATTGGTTTAGTCGTCGATTCCGCTTGTAGCTTTCTGCAAGAACTTTCATTTCCTGAAATCGTTGAGGTTGGAGTGGCGATTGGTAAAATTGGAAATTCTTCACTGAGATATGAGTTGGCTATTTTTAAACAAGGGCAAGCAACTGCCGCTGCACAAGGACATTTTGTTCATGTTTTTGTAGATCGTGAAAATCGAAAAAGTACTACAATTCCTAATGAGATGAGGAAAATTTTAGAACAATATCTGTTTCAATGTTATTAAAAAAAATGCCTACAATATTTTAATAATTGTAGGCATTAGCATGAGTCTTATTATTTAAATATGAGGTAAAACATAAGGTACGATATCTTGGAAAGTACGTCCGTGAACATTTTCACCAATCGCATGCATTTTCCAAGCATCATTATGGCGATAGATCTTTGCAATAATTAGACCTGTATGCCCACCTTGCGAAGACAATTTATAACTCGCAATTTGTTGATTAGTTGATTGATCAACCAAACGACAGAAAGCATTTTCAACTTTTTCAAAAGTTTGACCGCGAAAGCTGCTTACTGTAAAAACTAACGATTTCACTTGGCTTGGCACTTGATTTAGGTTTACGCGAATCACTTCATCATCGCCATCACCCGCTCCTGTGAGATTATCGCCAGAATGGTTAATACTGCCATCTTTACTACGCAATTGTCCGAAATAAACAACATCTAAAACTTGTTTATTCTCATCAAACATTATAACTGAGGCGTCAAGATCGATATCTGCACTACCGCCACCGAAACCTAAAAAGCCTTTGCTTTTAGCAACATCCCAACCTACACCAAGAAAAATTTGCTGTAAGCTACTACCATCAGCTTTTTGCAAATTGATTTTTTGCCCTTTTTCTAAATTAATAGCCATTTTGTTTATACTCCATAACACATGATAAAAGTGATTAATTAATTTGTATTATTACGACCCAACTTTGACATTAGCCATTGAAGGAAATTATTTCGATTGCGAGAGCAAATAATGACTTTTCCTTTACCAGAGAAACGTAATACCATCCCTTCTCCGCTGGTGACACTATTAACAAGATTTCCTAAGAATCCACTATTTTGAGATGTCGAAAGAGATAAATTATAATTTAGACGTGAATCCCAACATACAACATGACCATTATCAATAATCACATCTTTATTCGGTTCAACTTCCAACTCAAATAGAGTTCCACAACCTGAAACAACAACTTGACCCTGCCCACTGGTTTCCATGACGAGAAAACCACCTGTATTTCCAAAAAAAGCCCCACCTAAGCTACTATTCAGTCTCGCCTTAACTTCAACTGAATCGTGTGCCGCAACAAATGCCCCATCACTGAGCAAATACTGTGTTTCACCAACATCTAAGATTTGCATATCACCATCAAGCGTAGCTGAAAGCAGGCAATCACCATCTCCACGTACAGCCTCAATATGCTGTTGAAATAAGGACTCTTCATTAGCAAAACGACGTAATAAAGATTGCATCAAGCCCCCTTGTAGACGACCTTTAAGCTCTAAAGAATCTTCAAGCATAACCATTGCATTACTTTCGCAAAAAATTTTATCGCCACATCTCATTGAAACATGTAAAAAAGGTTCAGGTGAACCAACTAAAGTAAATTGAGCCATATAATTTGCTCCTTAATTTTCAATAATTTGTTGCTGTTTTGCAGCGTTTAACCAGTCAGGAAATTCATCTAAAAGCAATTCATATAGACGATCATCTGAAAAACTATCAATTCGATCTAAACTAAAAAAATTACAGTTATCAACTATTCGACCTTTTAAATCATCTAATTTTTCTAAAGCCCCATAATCTCGCCCACCAATCCCCACAAACTGCCAAAAGATAGGTAACTTTGCAGCTTGGGTTAATATTTTTTGCATCTCTCTTCGACTACCTACGCCACCATCCGAAATAAAGAGCACAAAGGTAGGTATTTTATCTTTGAATTTTTGATAATAATCTATCACCGCTTCAATCGCAGGAATCTCTTGATTAAAACGAGCTCCAACTTGCCAATTTTTCCAACCTCGTTGGGTCGTATTAATAAAGTCGTTCACGTTATTTAGTGTGACTTCATCTAGCTGCGTTGTTTTTGCAGCGAAAGCCCAAGATTCGAAACTGCCGTCGTCATCAAAGTGAATCGCTAAAGGCATTAACCGATTAACCACTTTCTGAACATCACCTCGGCGATACTGTCCATCCATTGAACCAGATGCGTCTAAAACCAAAGCAACACGAGCTGTTATGCCAAGTAAATTTTTCTTTTCTAACTGAACCATTGATTTTTTGGTCAGGTCAATAATCGAAGCATTGCCTGTTTTTTCTGCTTTTTCTAAAGACAATTTTTTCTTTAAATCAATGTTTGACTGTGGTGTTGATGATATTTGTGGAGCAGCTTCTTCGGCTACCTCACCACCAAAATATTGAATCAATGCGTCTAAACCCGCACTAAAACCCTGTCCATTTGCAGCTAATCGCCAAATATTATCTTTGCGATAAATTTCGATCAGCATTGCTGCACGTTCCTGATCGAACGTATGACCATCAAGCCTAAACTCAGCCACGACCTGCTGCTGTAAATTCAGGATTTGAACTGTGATCTGTTGTGTTTGCGACATTATTGCCTGACCATCAATCGCTGCGGTCATAACCAAATGTTGAATGACTTGCGGTAATTTTTCCAAATCAATCATAAAATGACTAGACTGGACTTGATTGTCTGTCAGTTGCACCGCTTGGCAAGGTGTTTTAGGTTGATTATAGAACGTCATATAACGCTCATCGCTTAATTTATATTGTGGATCTAAGCCAAAACTAGCGATATCTAAGGTGAAATTGGCTTGATATTGAATGTGAATATAAAAAGAATTTTGTCCTTGTAAAAGATCATCTAATTTAATTTTTTGCCCACGAATTAAGCTCAGCATATTCTAAAATTGCCTATTTTTTCATTTATATTTATATAAATTTTAAGATGATGATACTTGAGTATCATCATCTATCACTAAATCATTTAATGATTATACAGCCACACCAAAAGATGCTGCTAAAGGACCTAAACCACCAGCAAAACCTTGACCAATAGCACGGAATTTCCATTCGCTACCATGTTTATATAATTCACCAAAGATCATCGCTGTTTCTGTACTGCTGTCTTCTGATAAATCATAACGAGCAATTTCACTACCGCCTGCATCATTTAATACGCGGATATAAGCATCGCCAACTTGACCAAAGTTTTGATTACGACCTTGACCATCATAAATCGTTACAGCAAAAATAATTTTTGCTACATCAGCAGGTACTTTAGTTAAATCAACACTTAGTGTCTCATCATCGCCAGCGCCTTCACCAGTACGGTTGTCACCGTTATGTACAACTGAACCATCTGATGATTTTAAGTTGTTAAAGAAAATAAAATCATTGTCAGCACGTACTTTACCGCTTTCAGTGACAAGAAATGCAATTGCATCCAAATCAAATGCTTGACCATCAGTTACACGTGGATTCCAACCCAAACCAACTGTTGTTTTGGTGATTCCAGGTGCTTCTTTAGTTAAGCTAACATTTCCACCTTTGGTTAGACTAATTGCCATGAAATATACTCCCTATTCTACTATTGAATTAAATGATTACTTACTATTTGATATAACAGATTTTATCTACTATATCTATATATTTTATGAAGATTTTGATTGTCGCTTTTCATAAGCAATCGATGAAAAAACTGCCCAAATGATAAATGCAACACCAATTAATCCTGTCACAACTTCAGGAACGTGACCGCCTGTACCTGTATACAGCATGATTGCAGCAAGCATACCAATAGCATACATTGCACCATGTTCTAAATATATGAATGCTTCTAAGGTACCCTTTTCCACTAAGTAAATGGTCATTGAACGGACAAACATAGCTCCAATTGCCAAACCAAGCATAATGATGACAACATCGGTAGTAATCGCAAATGCGCCAATTACACCATCAAAGCTGAAAGAAGCATCAAGTACTTCTAAATATAAAAAACCACCGATACCAGCTTTTACAATCGTACTTGAAGCGCCTGTTGATTTCGATTCATTGTCTACAGTTTCTTCTGCTTGACTGCTTTCAAGTATATGCCCCAACGCCTGAACACCTACATAGACAACAATGCCCCAGATTCCAGCTAAAGTCACCACGAGTTTCGTTTCTACATTAACTAAACTCACCATAATCAGCAGTGCAATCATGGCAACAAATACAGACATTGCAGGAACATTAGCGAGATTCGCGAGTCTAGATTCTAACCAATGGAACCAATGGGTGTCTTTACCATCATCGAACAAGAAATTTAAAAATACGAGTAATAAAAACATCCCACCAAATGCAGCAATTTCAGCATGATGAGCTAGAAGTTTTTCTGAATACAGAACTGGATCATTCAAAGCCATTTTTACAACTTCGACCATTCCCATATCAGCAGTGATTGCAACAATCACAATTGGGAAAATTAAACGCATCCCAAAAACAGCGATAAGAATACCAACAGTTAAAAATATCTTTTTCCAGAACTCGTCCCAATGGCGTAAAATCGATGCATTTACCACGGCATTATCAAAAGATAGAGAAACCTCCATCACTGCTAAGATTGCAGTAATCAACAACACCCGAAGCATGGATTGAATCCCTGCTTGCGGTCCATGGCTAAAACCCCACCAAGCAGATAACGCCAAGCAGATTACAGTGAAAATAATTGAGAAACGAAAATGTTTCATTGTGCCTCTTTAGATAAGAAACTTATCATCATGATTTTTAAAATTTAAACTTAACCGATTTGGATTCCATATTGCTGGCACATTGCAGCAAGTCCACCAGAATAACCTTGTCCAACCGCTTTAAATTTCCATTCACCGTTATGACGATAAACTTCACCGAAAACCATTGCTGTTTCTGTTGAATAATCTTCTGCAAGATCAAATCGAACAACTTCCACATTTGTATCTTTATTTACGACACGAATAAATGCATTGGCAATTTGACCGAAGTTTTGTCCACGTGTTTGAGCATCATGAATAGTGACTGTAATCGCTACTTTTTCAATCTCAGGAGACACTTTAGATAAATCAACCAATAAGGTTTCATCATCGCCATCACCTTGCCCAGAACGGTTATCACCTGTATGTTCAACTGAATGATCTTGTGATTTGAGTTGATTATAAAAAATAAAATCATGATCACCGCGAACTTTACCAGTTGCAGTTAATAAAAACGCACTCGCATCCAAGTCAAATGCGGCACCGTCAGTGGCACGCTCATCCCAGCCTAATCCAATTAAAACACGAACTAAGTTTGGATCTGTCTTACTTAAGGAAAGATTTCCACCTTTATTTAAACTAATTGCCATTTTGTCTATTCTCCTCGATTGAAGTTTATAATTAGTTTCTACACTACAAAAAATATAAGCTTAATTTTTAAAGGATTTTTCAATATAAAATTAAGCTAAATTTTAATTTTATTTGCTACCTGCAACCCAACGCAATCCAAAATTAAAGGCTTGATCTAACTCTTTATGACCTTTCACATATTGAACATGTCTTCGTACTTCTATATTTCCCTTTTGATTTATCAATTCAACGATTCCACACATACCTAATGGTTGCCCTTCAGTCAAACGAATTTCAATAGGCGGTTGTTCTGGAACATATATGGTCACAACAGCATCCGTTTCAGCCCAGTTTGGAACACCTTGATATATAAAAGCGAAAATCACAACACGATGAATTTGATCCCAATTTTTCCCATTTATTCGCAGCCACTCCCCTGTTTGCAATGCTCCAGTACGATCATCATCAGATAACTGAATATATGGAAATGTTTGGAATTTCCCAAAACAATCACCGAGTGCCTGAACCACAGATTTTGTTCCATCTTGCATTTCAAACAGACACCCTAAATCAAGATCAATGTTTTTGCCTTGATTCAGCATTTTGTCAAAGAAACTTTTTTGTTTTGTAGCAGTTTTTTGGTTCCAATTTAGATTAATTTTAATTTCACCGAAAGTTTGATCTTTTTTTGTTAAGTTAATCCTATTGTTTTGTTTATCTAAACTAATCTTACTTAAACTTAATTTCTCAGGTTTTGGCGGTACTGGAGCAGTTTGTACAGCAGCTGGTGTATCACTAATCTCTACACCAAAGTATTCTGACAATGGTTTTAATCCACCATTAAATCCCTGATTCACAAAACGGAATTTCCAAGATTCTTTATAGCGATAAACTTCTGCCAAAATTAAGGCTTTTTCAGTTTTTTCTGCACTTTTAATATCTGCTGTGGCAGACAATTGACCATTTTCCCACAGCTCAATCTGAATATCCTGAACTGCGTTGATGGTTAGGTTACCGTCAATTGCAGCACAAAACGAAACTTTGCTGATTTCAGCTTCTAATGACTGGGTATTGACATTAAATTGGGCTAAGTAAGGCGTCTTATGCGTGGATTCTAGCAATTCCACACTACGATTTGGCGTTTGCTTTTGTCCATAAAAAATCATATCCGCATCACCGCGCACCTTAGCTTGGGCATTAAGAATATATGCACTCATATCCAAACTTATTTGTTCGGGCATCGCCGTCTTTATTTTTATTTGAAGCTGGGGCTGTGTTAAAGCTAAATTCGCCCCAGTAATTAATTGTTGCATTGCGATACCCTCGTTTATCTTATTTGAATTACTTTTAAATGAAATTTAATTATTTTCATATCACAACGAATACTAGATTTTTAAACCAAAAACTTTAGCTCGCTCCAAAATTCGTTCTGCCCAATGTTTATGTGTGGCAGGTTCAAGCATAGAACCATGACATGCAAAAACGGCCTGTGCATCTTGATTTAAAATATCTTGTGCTTGTTTCAATTCAATTTCATTGACTTGAAAAGCTTGATGCACAATCGGAATCTGTGCTGGATGAATAATGGTTTTACCAGATAAACCATGTTGAATATCTAAGTACAATTCATCTTGTAATAATTTAACTTGGCTAAAGTGTTCACATACAGGCGCACTTAAAGAAAATCCATGTGGCAAAAACTGACCAGCTAAATTTGAAATTAAAGTCCCAATTGGTGTTTGATATAAAGTCATATCATTTGGGCGACGTAATGCCAAACAATTTAATAAATCATTACCGCCTATCCGCAATACCAATACAGGATGAAACTGTTGTTGTAAAGCTTGCCTTAATTCCTTCATCGCTCCCATATCAAAGGTATCAGGCGTTTCTAAGGTCGGCATCAGTTTTAAATCAGATGATAAAATAGCATGCCATTGCTTCAAATTAGATAAGCCAAATTTAGGCAAGACCATACCATCTAATAACTGAATCTCTGCCCACTGCATCAATTCTTCTGCCATTTCTAAATGACGAGGACGAATAAATAACTGTGGATGCTGTAAGTTTCTTTGATTCTGTTGTAAATGTTGCAATAATTTTTTTAAATTCTCTTTTGCAAATTCAATATCATGCTCGACAACGGCATCTTCTAAACATAATACAACTGAACGTAATTCAGGATATTTTTCACCATTCACCACCTGCCATAAATCTGGTCGCGTGGCTGGCATGTATAATGTTGCCCCCAATGACAATGCAGATAACATATTAATTTTTCCCTAATTTTTGAATTAATGTAATTGCACGATAGGGTGCAATTTGATCACCAACGACTTTGGTTGGTGTCTGGGTAATATCCGTAAGATGGCGTAATAAAGCAGTGTCAGCATCATCGGCATCTCGCAATAGCACCAGATCAGGCACACGGCGTAAAATTGCACGTGTTGCTTCTGCAATACTCGGCTTAATTCGATTTAAATTGGTGATCTGATATTGCTGTGCCAAGTCTTGAATCACTTGCTGGCTTTGTTGCTGTTGTTTTCGCCGTTGTGTTTCTGTCCAAACTGCATTCGGTTGAACTGCACATTGACGGCGAATTTGATTAATTTTTTCAATAAATTGTTGTGATTGATCAAATTTTTCTAGCTGAGTATATTCAATACAACTATGCCATTGGTCAATATTTTGCGCATTAATCTCTTCAGCTTTGAGTGGTTCACCTTCACAAATCGTTCGTGAAATTAGCCCTGAAATCGTTGAACCCAACACCCCAGATGGAATCAACCAATCATCACCACTTGCAGCCAACCATGCACAGCCCCCAATATCAGCTAATACAACTAATGGCAGTGGTCGATTGGCAAAACGAGAATCATCTCCTAAGCTACGCTGTAATTCTTGTCGAATTGCACCTTTGCCTGTCCAACCATCTACAAACACAATGGATTGATGTCCATGCTTGGCAATAATAGTTTCTAATGCTGCAAAATCAATTCCTCGATCACGAAGAATACTCACCCCATAATGGATACAAGGACGACCCAAATCTTGTAAAGCATGATAAAACAACACACCTAAAGGCACACCTGCACGAACAAAACTGACTAATACAATTGGCTCAACAAATTCTGTTACCAATGTTTGAGCCAACTGTTGTACATTCTCCGCCAAACGTTGCTGCCCTTGTTGCAAAGCATTTTCATACAGTACTAAATGACGTTCAGAAGGTGCATGTTCCTGACTAATCATTTGAGAATAGTGTTTTTGCCCAGACTGAATTAAATGTTCTTTCTCTACAGTATCCGTTGCTTGAATATGGGTACGGCGCAATAAGAAGATTACTTGCTCAGGTAAATAACTACCACTAAACCCTTGCTTTGAAATCAATTCACTGGCTTGTTGCTTATTGATAATCGCCATAATACCCTTCTTGTGCATATTGTTGCGCCAAGTTATGTTTAATCCAACGATTCAATTGGCTATGATTCGGCATGCCCCACCAATCGCATAAATTTAAAAATTCAACATCAGATAAACTATCACCAAAACCTAAAATACTACGTTGTGGCACATCTAGTTGCTGTAATAAGAATTTTGCGGCATTGGCTTTACTGACAGGTTTTGGGATAAACGCCAAATTATTACCATTCAAATGAAAATAAAACCCATCTAATAATTCATCACTCAAACTATTCAATAGTTCTGGTAAAAAATTCGGCGCATACGGATTGTCATTTTCAGTATTTTGCTTGGCAACAAGATACAGCCCCAAACCTTGTTCTTCAACGATCCATGTCCGAATTGAGCCAAAGTCAACTGCTTGTTGGATAATTTGCATCAAAGCTTGCAATCGTGCTTTGTAAGGCAGTAGAACCTGCTGCATTTGTGAATGCCAATCTCGGTTAATTGACAGATCGGCATTTAAAACAGTTCCACCATGAGAACATACCGCACCGTACTGAAATGGCAAATGGACGCGAGACAGTGCTTCTGCACTACGCGCCGTCACAGGGATCACATGTGTACTTTGTAATAACCACTGCACAAAATGTTGTTGCACAGGATTCATATACGCCAAAGCCTGCCCATTTTTATCAGTCGTTGCCATTTTAAAGTCAGGTTGAGGTGTAATCCGTCGATGTGTTTGGAACAAAGTATCATCCAAATCAACTAACATAATGGGAGCTAAAACGGGAGTTGAACTTAATAAAAAATCAGTCATAAAAACATACAATTAAGAAATATGGTGAGGGTAATCTACAGCACTAATCACTTCAGCATTTGGCAATGCAGCTAATAATTCGGTCGCCACTGAGTCTTTTGTCGTTTCAACCGTAATAAGGATACGATCATAATCTAATGGTTTGATATTGTAGACAAAGTTTTGAATACCGAGGCCATAGTTATCCGAAAATGCCAACGCCGATTGAATCGCATGTCCTTCTGCGATTGGCGAACGTGTAATTGCGCTGAATTTCACATCAGCACCTTGTTGGTGTAAATGTTCTGCCAATAAAAAAGAAGACCAAACATATTCACCACTGCCTAAAACCAAGATTCGTTCTTGTGCTTGAGCAGAGAGTCGAATATGTGCAGTCGTATCCTTCACTGGTAAGCGTCCCCATGTCGGTTGCGCTAAAGCTTCAAATTCACCAAATGCAATCGTATCGACTTTTGGCATCTCAATTTTTTTTGGATTTTCAGCATCTTGCCATTGCCATGTGCCAGTCATCAACGCCACAGATTGACACTCTAGACCTGAAATATGAATCCCTGATGACCAATCCGCTAAAGTTGCAGTCACCACATGCGAAATCTCATTTAAACCTGCATTCTGCAAAGCTGAGATGAGATTAATAAAGGTTTTCCCTGTCGAAGCTTCATCATCAACGAGAACAATACTCTTACTCGCTAATATCTGAGCATGAATTTCTGGATCAGCAGAGCTATATAACAGTTGATCTTGCGCATGACTGTGTTCTTCTAAAAAACGAACGAGTAATGGTGCGTCTGCCACTGGATGTCGAGTCGTTGTGACATACAAAGCATCAGGATATTGTTTTTGTAACACCTGATGAACACCAGCACCCAAACCAACCGCTGTTTCTGCCATCCCAATCACCAAAACAGGTTCAGGTAAATTTGCAGGAACTTGTAGGGCTAAATCAGTAAAAGCTTGGCGAATAATCACAGGACTCACTGGAATATGCCGACCCAATACTTTTGATACAAATAAAAAAGCACGTTTTGGGTTAATACGTTCGGCAAAACCTAATAAATCTTGCCATTGCCATAAATTATGTTTGCTAGGTTGTAAAGTTAATGTGCCGCGCTGCAATTCAATCTTAATCATAAAGCTTTATCATTCAAATCAGTAAAAAGGTATATTTAGCGATCAAATCTGGAAGTTAAACTTGCAGGCTTTGACTAATATTTCGAACTGTTATATTGCTAGGCATAACTTCCGCTTGGTAATCATGTTCAAGAAATTCTGAAATAAGAGCAACCACTAAATTAACACCACTATGAAAGGTGTGACTAATTCCACCTGAAGGTCGTGGATTGACTTCTAAAATATAGAGTTCACCAACATGGTTATAGCGCGCTTGCATATTCACTAAACCATCACAATGAAATAAACGTGCTACACGTCGCCCAAGATCAATCGCAGGATCATCTAAAGTTAAGGTTTGATAATCACCACGATGTTTATAACGAGCCACGGCATAACGCACTTCACCATGCACGCAGAACATATCGACAGAACATTCATGTCCAGATAAAAATGGCATCACCAAATAGGCAGGCGTTTGTGGGAGCTGACGATAGCTTTCGATAAAAGTCTGCGGATGGGCTTTAAAATTTTGGCTATTGTGAAACATATCAAACGGCGTAGCGTTTGGGTCTAAACGCCAGAATCCTGAAGCAAACACTCCTGTCACAGGCTTCACACATACCGCACCTTCGGCTGACCATTTATCATAAGCAGCTTGTAATTGATCCGCTGTTTCAACCGTTGTTGCAGGAACTACAGGAATACCATGTTCAGTACAAATTTGAGTAAATGCTGATTTATCATGTAGCTGTCCTACATTTTCAGCAGTGTCACATCCCGCCATTAAACGAATACCAAGTGCATCAAAACGATGCTTTTGCTCTAAGTAAATACGTCCAAATCGTCCAGCAACAATCAATTTAACCTGTAAACGCTGTGCTTGCTCCAACACCCATTCTACTCGTTCTGACAAAATAGGCTCTTGTAAAGCAATATCTGCAGCAGAGGTAATTTCAGGGCGCAAGTCTTGATGTGATGCGATGATATGAATTGGAAAATCTGCACGAATCTGCTTTGCAGCTAAGACCAAATCTCTTTGACAAGAATGTGCTTGAGTAAACCAAATTCCAATTGAATGCGGAGAAATAACCTTTGTTTCATCAATTTGTGGAACATTTAAATTTAACTTTATCATGAAGAACACACTACCATCTGAACCACTACTAAACGCCCGCCATCCTGACGGGATAATAAAATTTGCTTGCCATCTGTTAATTCAATTTTTGAACCAATCGGCACGACTGTCTTGGTCGCCACATCCATCAGATCAGGTAAATTTTCATTGACCAACCACCATTGCTCTTGATGAAAAATAAAATAACCCACACGTTTAGTTTGCTCAGCAGTCAGACGCTCATTAGGGGCAATCAAACTATTTGCATGCCACTGATAAATTGACTGCCCTGTCCATACCATTAGCCGATGATTGTCTGGTCTAAAACTCCCTTCTTGACGCGCTGAGTATAAATTTAAAACAGGTAATTGTCCTTTAAATTTAGTACCGCAGAAAGGACATATGGGTTGTGTGGTATTATCAAAAACATACCATTTTTGGCTGCAATCCGTATTAAGACAAGGTTGAATTAAATCAACAGTTTTAACCAAAGCAGTTTCCCAGTCATTTGCTGAGGGACGCTGTTGTGGTTGATGTAAACCTGTCACAAAACTTTTTAAAAATAAATCTTTAAGATAAGGGCCTGTCATATCATAAGGAATTTTTTCTGGATCAGCCCACGGTAAGGCACTCGGACGCACCTGACTTACTTTAACTCGATTACGATGATCCGTTGGATGCTCAATAAATAAAGCTTGTTCACCCATTGCGAGATTTTCATCTCGTTGAGGATCATTGAGATCATGCACCAAACCGCCACGTAGTGGATGCCGATAGAGCAGATACATATAAATCAACACCGCTAAAGCATGCCGATCTGTCATGATGCTTGGCAAATGCCGTGCTGGATCATCCTTTGTCAAATGATTAGTCTGTATGACTTCAGGTGCAATAAAATCAGGTGTTCCCACAACATCAGGCGGATATTTACCTGGGACAACCAAACCATCTACATCAATCACACAAGCACGACCCGTCACAGGATCGATTAGAATATTCTTATACGATAAATCAGAATGTGCTAAGCCTGCTGCATGCATACGCCGTACTGCACGGGCAATCAGAATACAAATTTTTAAATAATTCAGCCATGTGCCTTTTTCTCGTTCGTCAAGGAAACGAGTTTGGTTATTGGCACTTGCAAACCACTTGCCTTCTTTTTCTTTGCCTTTAATTCCCAAAAAATCATCATTCTTTGAACCAAATTCAAAGAAGAATGGCTGTTGATAGGTAGGAGCTGTGATTCCAAGCAAACCATTATATTCCACCAAACCATCAGGCCAACAAAACACATTCTTCCAATAGTCACCACCTGCACTATTAAAAATTCCTTGCCATTTATTGCCGACAATTTCTTTTAAACGATCTTTTTGACGCTCTAATTCTGCTTGTGATTGATAAAAACTGTTTTTCTCTTTCGTAAAAAAACAGACGACATAAGATTTATCAGGTGAAAAATACACATCCTTCATCGCACCTGAGCCAACCACTTCATCCACAAATGCAATCGACCGACCATCTAGAGTTTGACATTGAATGATTTTATTCATCTTTAACCTCTAAGCGGCTTATCATGTACATTCAGTTCTGAACTTTTTTGATCATCGTTCTCATCAACCTTTTTTTGCAATGAATCTTGCCATAAAACCGCCAAAGTACGATCATCATGATGCCCTGCACTAAAGAATTTTGACCATTCCAATAAAGCTTGATCCGGTTTTTCATGCTGTAATTTTGGCTGGATCTCTTGCCATAGCTGTTGCCATTTTTGCAGATTATTCAAACCTGCATCTGTTTCAAAACGTGGGTCTGAAATACCATCGGTCATCAGCAATATCGCTTGGCAGTCTTGAAAATAACCAATATTCACCTGTGCGCTAAATTGATTGACTACTTGCCGAGATAAAAATCGAGTTTGACCTGCAAACTCTCCACCATCAGGTTTGCCCATCAATCGTATTTTATCAGGGCTATAAACGGCGATTGCACCATCCCCAATCCAAAAACTACTGATCAGTGTTCGTTCAGGTTGTTGTTTCACGATTGCAGCTAGTAATGTGGTAGAGAATTTTTTTACATCCACTTGCTGCTCATGTGCTTCATGTTCAATCGCCTCAACAGCAGTCAATGCTGCTTGATAAAATAAATCCTGCAACTGCTGACCTAAAGCTTGCAATTGTTGATCCACTTCTGCAACTTGCCAGCCTGCTATCAGTTGATCTAAGTGCGCTTGTCGCTGCTTTAAATCGTCAAGCAATATCTGTCCCATAGACTGCACTGCCAGTTGCGAACCACGCCTAGAAAAATCAGCGCTACCCGCACCATCCGCCACGATTAAAATTGCCCAATCACTGTTGTCTATTTGCCTAATCAGAAAATCATCATCACGAAAGCTTCCTGCATGCTCATGTGAACGCCCTCGTTGACTCGAAGCAGCAATCTTAAAATTCTCTTCTTGAATATAATCGGAATCACTGTGACTTTTCTGATAGGGTTCATTCGCGTCTGGCTCATTGATTTGCCATAAGCTTCGTGGATCAGGCGTTATAATGAACGTGACTTCACCTTGCTGCCAATCGACTTGTTCTTGATTGATTTTATATTGGAAATTTAATTTGAACTCACCTGCCTGCAACGGTGTTCCTTGTAACTGCTGCATGTCCTGATTAAAATACAGACCTAAGTCATCTGAGATTTCAATACGATCGGCACAGATATAGACTGGTTGTTGCATAGGATGTTGCATTTGAATCTTGGCTTGATAAATCTGCCCAACACGTGCATTTGGAATCTGAAAATAAGGCATTTTTTTCACCGTTTCTATAATATCGACTGAAGTTGCATCTGCACTTGACGGATAAGGCGGAATCATTCCGAATTGAGTATCAGTCATCGAATTAAAGTCATTAGCATTCTTTGTATCCTGCTCTGATGGTGAGCATTCAAGATATGCATGATTTTCTTCATTTACAGCTACAATTTCACTATCACACTGCTGATCGAAACTGCTTAAACCATTTTGACAAGGTAAATAAATGGCTTGTCGCCCTTGTCGCAAAATATGGTATAGCTGAGTTTGATGAAAATATGGAAGTTGCTCACATTGGAAAGCACTCGCATCATAAATCTCTTCAGCCAAATCATAATAAGCATTATAAATACGTTTGTTTTTGAGCAACTGACTGATCCATTCGGCAATTTCGCCTAAGTCAGTTGATTGGGATTTGTCTTGTAATAATTGCCTTAATAAACCAGTGAAAGCGCTTTGTATCTCTGGATGTAAAACTTGAGACATGCTTATTCCTTATGGCTATTTTAGCCACGCCCTCGTTGTACATCGAAACCATCAATTCCACCATAACCAAAGCGAACTTGGCGACGACACCACGGACATGCTGCTTCTTCACTAAACCCGTCATAACACATCAATTGACCACAACCACACATTGCAAATGCAGTATCAGCCAAACAATGTGGACATTCGGGTGCACCTTGCAGCAAGGTTGTATTGACTTGTTGCTGATGCTGACTCTGATCAGACCACGTAAAATAGTCTTCATCTATTTTGCAACATTCAGTTAATTGAAAATGATACAAATTAAGTTCGATATTTAAATCCTGTGGCGCTTTGTACTGAATTTCTCGCTCATATTTCATCAGATAAGGACGATTGAGTTTCGCGCAACGCCCAACAAAGGTGACACAATTTTCATCCACCAAAGTATTTTTTGCAGGAAGATCTTTTACCAAACGCATATAACTTTCATCTAAGCTTGGTAAATGATTATGTTCCTGTCCATCACCAATACTCTTACTTTGTGCTAATACAGAAGCACTGATCCATTGGAAAAACTTTTTAAAATCATGTTCATTCAATTCATCAAAGGCAATACAATGCTCAGTTAATTGCTTTAGGGTTTGATAATCCACATTTTTGCCCATGCCTATAGCAATTAAAGTGCAGCGTCGAGCATATTTTTTCTGCCAACGATAAATCGCATCTTTACATTCATCTGTTGGACGACCATCTGTAAATAAATACACCACAGGTTTCCAATCACCTTTGGTGTCCTCAGTGGTTTTTATTAAATGGCGATCAAATTCATTCATTAAATGTTCTAATGCTTTGCCTAAATGTGTACCACCACCTAAAGGTAGTTTCACTGGATAATAGGCAAAGACTTCAACCAATGGAACTAGTGTTCGAACTAGCCCAGCAAAGGCAATCACCGAAACATAAACCGTTTCCAAAGCATAAGGATCTTTGCGCAATTGCTGCATGATCAACTGGATGCCTTGCTGCATCTGTTGGATATTCTGCCCAGCCATAGACTCAGAACAATCCAGTACAAAAAAAACAGGTAAACGGCGCATCTTTTGTCCTTAATGATTGATGATCGAATTACAAAACCAACTGTACTTCAGGCGGAGGTGGCGGCAATGAAATCGAACCTGAAATACCCGCACTGCTACTTCCAGCAACCACACTGGCTGAGACCCATTTAAAAAATCCAGCAAATGAAGCCGCATCCATGGTATCCAATACCACGACCTTATCCGTGAGTTGCAATAAGTGCTCTTGTTTCGCTTTTGGTCCAGCAGCACAAGCCACAATACTGGCAAAATTAAATTGTTGAATCACAGGAATAACCTGTTGATAAGCATAAATATCAGAGGGCGAACCGTCAGTCATAATGAATAATAAAGGTCGCCAATCACCTTTCTCATCCGTTGTACTTGTTTGCACCTGCTGATTGACGCATTCAGCAAGAAGCTCCAAGGCAGCACCCATAAAGGTTGCTCCTGCACTGGGTGCTTGAATTTCGGCGAATTGAACTTGATCTAAAGGAGTTAATGGTAAATAAATTTTTGCTTCTAAATCAAAGGTAATAATACTTAAATAAACACTTTCTAATGCATAAGGATCTTGACGCAGTGCACTCAACATGGACTGCAATCCGACATTCACTGAGTGAATCGGCTCACCTCGCATAGACCCAGACGTATCCAACAAAATATAAACAGGCAAACGACGCATAATTAGATTACTCAAACATGTAAAGCTAAAGTTTTAAAATTAAATAAACGCGATGACAATTGAACTTTGCAAAGAAAAAAATGATTACGTTTGTTATTCCATGAATATATAAATTAATGACTTCAATTTTCTAACATTCTATCCAAAACAGATGCAATTTTATTTATAGAAAGAAAATTGTTTTCAGTTTTTAAATCAACACTTTTAACTTTGCTACTAAAATTAGTGATATACTCCATTGTTCAATTAAAATTTATGCAGTTTTATTATTTCACTTGATATTTTTAGGGTATCTACAATATTAATTTGATTAGAATAAACTCAATTAATACGTTCCTATAGAGCAAGAGTTCTAAAATTTCTCTGCTCATATCAACGTATCATTTTTAGCATAATCGTCAGTATTTTTCTATAAAAATCATTAAGAAATATATAAAAAATACTGACTTGTATACCTTCTATAATTTTAATTGAATATTTTGAAGTTCAGCATCAAATGTATCAACTAGACTTTTAATAGTTGATTCTTTATGTAACAACTCAACCGCACGATTAAACGCTTTTTGCTTACGTGCATTTTGCATCATCAAAGGTGTATTTGAATCCACTTCAGCATACTCAACGTTAAATTGGGTATTTGGCCACTGTACTTTTAAGGCATCTTCTAGCCCATGCTGCAATTGAGAGAGCATGCCCTCATATTCCTGTGGAATTTGAAAGATCGAAGAACCATTAATTTGCCCTTGCATAACACCATGCTGTGCTAACTCTTGCACTGCTGGTGAAAGTTGACTGGTTCTAAACCAATATTCCCACTTCTCTAAATTCCACTCACCCTCTAGAACTTGTTCACGCAATTTTAGAATATCTTGTGGCATTAAATCAGTCGATTCAGCTTTATGCTGTTCTTCTAAACTTGTAACTGACTGTTGTTGTTTAATATCTACAGATTCTACTGAAAAAGGTGTCTCCTCAACTACATCTAACAGTAAATCAACGCGCTGTTCATTTTGCTGAATATCAACGTGTTCCCGAATATTATCTTCAACAGGAAAAATCAAAACTTCTTCTGAATGTATAAATTCAGCTTGAACGTTATTTACTTCTGCAGAAGTGTCTAATCCAACCAATTGCCCTGCACTTACATCAAAAACCATCATATTACTATTTAGATTTTGCGCAGCAGGTTCAGGTTCAGGTTCAGGTTCAGGTTCAGGTTCAGGTTCAGGTTCAGGTTCAGGTTCAGGTTCAGGTTCAGGTTCAGGT
>Ga0114982_1000116_pt1 | contig 38619 bp, 29 predicted proteins | sample Shrwel_input2_FT_FD_87183 | JGI IMG/M metagenome (GOLD analysis project Ga0114982, IMG submission 87183) | Subsurface microbial communities from deep shales in Ohio, USA - Utica-3 well 1 S input2 FT | ecosystem: Environmental > Aquatic > Deep subsurface > Shale gas/oil reservoir > Produced... | reverse complement strand
GGCATTTGCCAGTCCAGCAGCACCAGCCGGAATTGCTGGCCATTAAGTTCGGCCTGACTCATCAGCCGCACCGCTTCGGCCCCACTGGTGCTGGTGGTGACGATAAAAGTCATCGCCGTCAATAACTCCGCCAACACACTGAGCGCACTCTGATTATCATCGACCACTAACACCCGTTGCCGGCGTAAATCATGCCGCGGTAACAAAATGCGGGCCGGTGTTGGATCGAGCTGTAACCAGGCAGTAAACCAGAAACAACTACCGACCCCTGCGGTACTTTGCACCCCAACCTCGCCGCCCATCAGACTGACCAACTGCTTACAAATCGATAAACCCAGTCCGGTACCGCCATATTTGCGGGTGGTGGAATTGTCCGCCTGCTGAAAACTCTGGAATAACTTGCTGATTTGGCTTTCGGTCAGGCCAATACCGGTATCCCGCACCGAAAAATGCACTAACGCCCGTTCAGCTTCCAGTTGCTGCAAGCGGATTTGCAGACAAATCTCCCCTTGTTCGGTAAATTTCACCGCATTATTGGCATAATTGATTAACACCTGCCCCAGCCGCAACGGGTCGCCGATAAACGCCTTCGGCACCTCCGGACTGATATCAATGATCAGTTCCAGTCCTTTGGCAGTGGCTTTTTCACTGAGCAGCACCGCGACATTCTCTAAGGTCCGCTCCAGTTGAAAACTGACCTGTTCCAGCTCTAATTTGCCAGCTTCGATTTTGGAAACATCCAAAATGTCGTTGATAATTCCCAGCAAATGCTGACCGGCTGACTGGACTTTTTTGATGTAATCACGCTGCTGTCCGGTCAGTTCAGTTTTTAGCGCCAGATGCGACATGCCAATAATGGCATTCATTGGTGTGCGGATTTCATGACTCATATTGGCCAGAAAATCGGACTTCATCCGGGTGGCCTGTTCTGCCAGTTCCTTGGCCTGTAACATCGCCCGCTCCGCCGCTTTTTGCTCTGAGATATCGACAAAAGTTCCGACCAAACCACCAGGACTGCCATCAGCTTTTTGAAAGCCAGCAATAAAATAAATGGTTTCATGCGGCAGACCATCACTAAACTGCATGCTGATTTCACGTTGTAACGAACTGCCCTCTGCGATAGCAGTTTCATCTTCCGCTTGATATTGCTGGCGCATTGGCAATGGCAGGTAATCCAGATCCAGCACTGTTTTGCCAATTAACTGTTGCCGCTGTACGGCAAAGGTTTTTTCATAAGCCTGATTCACCCCTTCAAAACGGGCATCCGGGCCTTTGTAAAATACCGGATAAGGGATGGTATCAATCAGCGCCCGCTGAAAGCTGAATTGATCAGATAACAACCGCTGCGCGGCCTGCCGCTCACGGATATCCCGCACCGAAATACAGATGCCATCGGCCTTGTTATCCATCGGCGGCAACAGCGCCAGTTGCAATTCAACCGGAAAAGCCTGACCCGAGGCCATGATGCCGGTATGCTCCAACTCAGTTTGTGGTTGCGCTTGCTGTGACTGACATAGCTGTGCCAGCAATAATTCGCAGTCTGGTAACAACTGGCCAATCTCCAGACCGGTTAAACTTTGTTCAGGATAATCAAACATCTGCGACAAGCGGGAGTTAAATAAAATGATCCGCCCTTGCTGATCACAGACCAACAAGCCTTCCGGTGCCGACTGAATAATACCGCGGTACCAGGCTTCTGTAGCGCGGATCTCTAATTGCTGGGCTTCTAAAGTTGCGGTTTGTTCGGCCAGTATTTGCGCCTGGGCTTGCATCTTTTGCGCTTGCCGTTTGGTGGCCGCCAGCAGCTCTTCATTATGCAAATGCCGTTGTAAGGTGGTGATGGCACTGACCAGCGCCGGTAAGGCGCTGTCGAGCAAGCGCCATTGCTGCTGGCTGGCACTGTGTAAACAAGCTAACTCCAGCACCCCCAGCACCAGGCCCTGATCCAGTAAAGGCACAATCAAAATTGAAGCGGCTTCAGCCTGGCCTAACCCTGAACCTATCTGCAGATAACCTGCCGGTGCTTCAGTCAACAGCGACTGCTGCTGTAAAATGGCCTGCCCCGCCAGACCTTGGCCTAATGCCAGCCGGCTCGGCACCCGGCTGCTGTCGACACAAGCATAAGTGGCCATCAATTGCAGTTCAGCCAGTTCGGCATCAAACCAATAGAACAGTCCATGTTGCAGTTTTAATTCGGTCGCCAGAATTTGTAACGCGGTCTGACCAAGACTGGCATAACTGTGACAGGCTTGCAATGAGCTGGCCAGCTGAGAAATCAGCGTTTTGGCAGCACGTTGCAAATCAATTTCCTGACTGGCCAGCCGGTAACTTTCCAGCGCCCGCGCCAGCTCGCCTAATTCTGACTGATCTTGCTGATACCCAAACTCCGATGTCATCTCACCCGCCGCCAGACGCTGGGTCTGCCGGGTCAGCCTGAGCAGCGGCCGAACCAGCCGCAACCGGACAAAGCCAATAAACACCAGCAACAGCAAAGCACAATCGAGCAGCAGCAAGGTAAATAACAGTTGCTCTGTGCGTAGCGTCAAGCGGGCAAAATAGTCAATTTGCTGCTCCAGCCGCTGTTGCAGTTCAGTCGCCAGATTGTTTAATCGACTATTAACGGCTCTTTTCGCATTACTGTACTGACTGTCGTAAGCGGCCAGCACCGCCTGCGCTGAATTTTGCGCAAAGATTTTTTGCTCCAACTGCACCGCAGTATCCGACAACACTTTGCTTTCACTGAGTAATTGTTGCTCATTACTTTTCAGTCTAAGCTGCGCCAGCCCTGCTAAAGCTCTTTCTCTGGACTGGGTCACGTCTAACTCAGCCTGATATTCCGACTGAAACTTCTGCTGGCCGGTGGCCGCAAAAGCGCGCACGGCATAACTCAGGTTATCGCTGCCTTTGCGAAATAACACCAGCATTTGCTGGGCGTGCAGCAAATCGGTGTGGACCTTTAACCTTTGTTGTTGATAGTGATTGGTCAGTAATACTGCGATCATCGTCAGCGCAATTAAAATCACCATCACGGCGGCAATCAGATTACTGGTGGCTTTGATACGCATTCGGCTGCTGTCCTTAGTCGCGCTAACACCAGAGCTTGACTGCAACTGCAGCCAAGCCGGCTCATGCAACCGCACTACAGCAGGCGAAATCTGCCCGCAGTCAGGGCAGGCAACACCAATGGCGGCCTAACTTACCCCACATCCTGCTGCGCTGCCAGATAGCAGAACAGAATGCGGTATTGGTTTTAAAGATAGTACCGATCTAGAGCGTGTTGACCTTTGATGTGTGAATTTTGTTCAATCGGGGGCCGCCAGCCCGCGAAAGGAGCTGCGAAGCTTAGCTTCCTAAGCGAGTAGCGAGTGACAAAGGGCTGGCGAGTCCCCGGTTGAACCCTACGGGCAGCGTTTGGCTGACCTTTCTACGGCGTTATCGCCCGCTCATGTAGAATAACTACACATCGCGGGCTCTGCCTTGTATAAAAGCCAGCCAAACAGCTGCAAAAACATACACCAAAGGTCAACACGCTCTAAACAAGATGCTGGCCGCGAGTCAGCCTCTTACTTAACCGCTGGTGCTTAGTGTTGCGCCGTCACATTAGTGACAGCAGGCTCAGTGTCGATAGCTGGCAACGTAAACCAAAAAGTACTGCCAAACTGTTCCTGACTGTGAAAGCCGATCCGGCCCTGATGACTTTCGATAATTTTTTTGCAAATAGTCAGACCAAGCCCCGAGCCTTCTTTGTTTCTGCTATCTGAAGCATCTGCCTGACTAAATTTATCAAAAATACGGCCTTGAAACTGCAACGGAATCCCGATGCCCTGGTCCTGTACCTCAACCCGCACCTCCTGACCGACTCTGATGACCTTTGCAGTGACAACCGCGGCCGGATGCGAAAACTTAATAGCGTTGGATAACAAGTTATCCAACACCTGACGCAGCCGTAACGGATCAGCCTGTACATATAAAGGCCTGTCTGCATCCGCAGTTAACTGCAAACTGACCTGATATTTATGGCCATAGGTATGCATGGCTTCGAGCGATGACCTGACCTGCTCTATCACTTCAACCCGGCGTTTTTCCAGCACAAACTTGCCAGCTTCAAATTTTTGCACATCCAATAAATCATTAATTAAATGGGATAATCTTTCGCAGTTATTCACCGCCGTTTCCAACAACAACTGATAAGAATCGCTGCCCGGTTCAACCACCCGCTGGGCCACCAAACCAACTGCACCACGAATGGAGGTCAGTGGAGTGCGCAGTTCATGCGACACGGTGGAAATAAATTCATCTTTGAGCCGGTCCAACCGTTTTAATTCTTTGTTGGTTTTAGCGACTTCCTGCAAACTTTTTTCCAATTGCTTGGTTCGCAGCGACAATGTTAACGAACTTTCTTCCAGCGCACTGGTACGCTCAGCCACTTTGGTTTCCAGAATTAACTGCGCTTTGGCTCTTTCCTGCACAGAGTTTTGCAATAAGCGATTGATCTGGCGAATATGTCGCAGCCGATACTGGTGAATGGCAAGGATTAAAATAAGGAACAATAACAACGCCAGCGTCTGCACCCAACGCTTTTGCCACCATGGCGGTAGCACTTCAACACTGACTGTGGTGATTTCAGTACTGAATAACCCATGATTATTCGAACCCGTCAGCTCGAACTGATAAGTGCCAGCCGGTAAGTTGGAGTAATAAGCGCTGCGCTTACTGGTTTGTAGTAACCAATCCTGTTCAAAACCTTTCAACCGGTAACGAAACTGATTCCGACTGACATCATGAAAATCCAGGCTGCTGAATTCAAACTCAATACTGCTATCGGTTGGTTGCAACTGGATCAGCGGCCACTGGCTGCGTTGTGGTTCAATCGGTAAATTCTGGTTATTAATCAGAATACTGGATACAGCAACCTTGGGGGGAATGTCATTGACCCAGATAAAATCAGGTTCAACGATGGCCAGCCCATTAATAGTCCCAACGTACATCTGACCGTTTTGATCATCAAAAATTGATTTAAATACCAATTCAGTGGCGACCAGCCCATCCAGTTTGGTGAAGTTAATAAATCTTTGTTCTGCGGCGGGTTTGAGTGTCAGTCCTTTGGCGGATAACAACCAGATATTCTGTTGCTGATCAGTATAAGCACCGACAATATTATCGCCGCTTAAGCCATGCTGACGGTCGAAAATCTGCTGCTGCTGCCGGATTGGATCGTACAACACCAAACCATTGGCAGTACAGATTAACAATTGTTGTTGCGGGCCTTGTTCGACACATTGCACATCCGCACTTGGCAGCTGTAAACCCGCCTGGCGTAACTGCTCAGTCGCTGTTAACTGTTCTGTTTGCTTATCGAGCTGAAATAAACCTGAATAGCGGGTGCCAATCCAAACGTCGTCTGCCGTCACCAGCATCCCTTGCACCGCATCACCGACATGACGTGCCAGCAGTTGCTGCAAATAGGTTTTTACGGTGGCAGTGGCAGGGTCCCAGAACAGCACGCCATCCCCCCATAAGCCAAACCAAAACTGCCCCTGGTCGGTAATCACCAAATCACGAATATTGCTATCTTTAATACCCGCTAACTGAAAAGGGGTCAGCACCTTTTCCAGTTGATCTGAGTCGGGCAAATATCGAAACAGGCCAACATCAGTGGCCATATAAATCTGACCATCCGCCGCTGCTCTAATACTATTCACCCGACCGGCCGTCAGATAACGCTGCAATTTTGGCTGACGCAAATCCACCCGATACACATACTCGGCGCTGCCAAGCCACAAGACATTCTGATGACTAAGCACGTTGGTGACGGCAAAATTCAGCTTTTCAGCTTCAACCTGGGGCAACAAAGCCGCCAGGCTGGAGAAAGCAGACCTTTTATGCCGGGCATAAAATAAACCACTTTCCCGTGATCCCAGCCACAGGACGCCGGTTCTATCGAGAAATAACGAGCGCACATTCACCGAAGGCAACAATGAATGTTTAAAACGGAATGGACTGAACATCCGCCCCTCTGGTTCTACCCGGAACAGGCCGTTATAAGTGCCTAGCAACAACTTGCCATCCGAATCGACCAACATGGTATTAATAATCGGTGTCGGTTTATTTTCATAAAAAGGAATGGCGGTCAGCTCAGCATGGCGACTGTCCAGGCTCAGTAAGCCATGTCGGGTGCCAAGCCATAAAGTGTGACCCGTGGTGGCCAGCGCCCGGATTTCGTTATCGCGGCTGCCGGCGCTTTTTTGCGGAAAAGGTAACACCACAGCGGAGAGGCCCTGACCTTCCTGCCAGGAATGTAAACCTTCGGACGTCCCAATCCAAACTTTGCCATCTTCAGTTTGTGCCAGACTCCAGATGCGTTGATGCCGCAGCGCCACCGCACTGCCAGGCGCACCAATCCGCTGCATCAGCCCATCCGGACTCAACCGGTTCAAGCCTTCGGTCGTCCCTATCCAGATATGGCCGGTACTGTCTTGCAGTAAACTCTGGATTTGCATGCCAGCCAACGAATCAGCCGTTTTGCCATCGCTGACAAAACGACTTAGCTGACCGGTTTGGGCATCAATCCGACTCAGACCATAGCCCCAGGTCCCGGCCCAGATATTGGCTTGTTGGTCAATCAATAGCACACCAACATCTAAACTGGCCTGATGTCGCATCTCATCTGGCTGTAACACCGGAAATTCGGCAAAGCTATAACCATCATAACGTAGCAAGCCAGAATTGGTTGAAGTCAGCCAGATATAGCCTTGTTTGTCCTGCACCACACTGTAAATAGTGGCGTTGGGTAAACCATCATCGACGCCAATGCGTTTAAATTCGTGATAAGCAACAGCAGAAGGACTGAGGCTTAGCAGGCTCAGCCAACAGATAACAAGCAGGAAATACCATCGATTGGAGCTTTGTTGCAGAATGAACCTCCGCCTGTCCGTCAGCGTTGTCTGACAACCACAGCAACAGCAGCACTGCTTTGACTGCCGTGACTTTAGTTACCAGATAAGGTAACACTACATATTCCTCCACACATTAGCACAGCAAAGCGCAGTTTACAGCGCAGCTGAATTAATTTTAGTTGCTTGCTTTCGCTTGGCATTGCAATGCCATAAAATCATCCCAACTTAGTTCACTCGTTGATTAATGCTGTTTACAGCGGAGTTTTTATGTCAAATCCACAACATAGCCGTTTATTGATTTTAGGTTCAGGCCCAGCCGGCTATACTGCAGCCGTTTATGCGGCACGTGCCAATTTAAAACCGGTGTTACTGACCGGCATGCAACAAGGCGGTCAGTTGACCACCACCACTGAAGTGGAAAACTGGCCGGGCGACGCGCACGGTCTGACCGGTCCGGCGCTGATGGAGCGGATGCGTGAACACGCCGAAACCTTTAACACCCAAATCGTCTTTGACCATATTCACACGGTAGAACTGACGAAAAAACCTTTTAGTCTGACTGGCGATAATGGCGTTTATACCTGTGACGCGCTGATCATTGCCACTGGTGCTTCAGCCAAATACCTTGGCTTACCTTCCGAGCAGGCTTTCAGCGGCCGTGGCGTTTCTGCTTGCGCAACATGTGATGGCTTTTTTTATCGTAATCAAAAAGTTGCAGTGGTCGGAGGTGGTAATACTGCAGTAGAAGAAGCGTTGTACCTGTCCAATATTGCAGCCGAAGTCCATCTTATTCACCGCCGTGACAGTTTTAAAGCGGAGAAAATCCTGATTGACCGGTTAAATGCCAAAGTGGCAAGCGGTAATATCGTGCTGCATACCAATCGTGAACTGGCCGAAGTGCTGGGTGATAATATGGGTGTGACCGGTGTGCGGTTATCCTCGACTCAAGGTCAGGCTGACGAAGAATTGGCTCTGCAAGGCGTCTTTATTGCCATTGGTCATAAACCAAATACCGATATCTTTGCCGATCAATTGGAAATGAACAATGGGTATCTGACTGTGCAAAGTGGTTTGCATGGCAACGCCACCCAGACCAGCATTCTAGGTGTATTTGCCGCTGGCGATGTATCTGATCATATCTACCGTCAGGCGATCACCTCCGCCGGCACGGGCTGTATGGCTGCCCTGGACGCTGAACGGTATCTGGATGCGCTGAATAAATAAACCGGTCCACTATGACTATTTATTTACCGCAGTTAACGGCTGATCCCAGCTGGTTCCCACCAGTCAGCGAAGCGCTGCCAAACCCGGATGGATTGTTGGCGCTCGGTGGAGACCTGTCGGTGCTCAGGCTGCAACATGCGTATCGGCAAGGCATTTTTCCCTGGTTCAGTGCCGGAGATCCGATGTTATGGTGGTCTCCGGCCATCAGGGCCGTATTTGCGCCCGGGACACTTAAGGTAAATCGTTCTTTGCGCAAATATCAGCAACAGCAAAAGTTTACATTTAGCTGCAATCAAGCATTTGCCGAAGTCGTCAAACACTGTGCTGCACCGCGCAGGCATCAGCCGTCCACCTGGATAGTGCCTGCTATCGCAAAAGCTTATCTGCAGCTGCATCACGCCGGACAAGCGCATAGCATCGAAGTCTGGCATGGCAGCCAATTGGTTGGTGGTTTGTATGGCATCACGGTCGGCGGATTATTTTGTGGTGAATCTATGTTTAATCTCAGGCCAAACACCGCCAAACTGGCACTGGTGATGCTACAACAGCATTTATCAGCTTATGCCGCGGGCTGGATTGACTGTCAAATGCCAAACCCTTTTTTATTACAGCAAGGTGCCTGCCCTATGCCAAGAGCAGATTATCTGCAACTGCTCACCAGCTTACAAGCGGCTGACTGTCCTGCCTCACACTGGCAGCCAGGTGCCTTGGAGTTGAGTCTGTGAAACTGGACGATCTACAACTGGCGATCACCGCTGCGCATCACTGCAGCTATTTACCCGAACAACAGGAAAGCCTGATTTTCACCTTACCGGATCAACCGTTACAACCTGAGCTGTACCTGCAACTGCTGCAAATGAATTTTCGTCGCAGTGGCGCTCAGCTCTACCGGCCTTATTGCAGTAGTTGTCAGGCTTGCCAGTCGGTGCGGATTGCGCCTGAGCACTTTAACGCCAGCGCTTCACAACGCAAACTGTGGCAAAAAGCCGGCAAACGGCAATGGCACTATCAACTGAACTGGCAACCAGACTGGCAACAATATTATCCATTGTTTCAGCATTACATCAGCACTAAACACCAAGACGGGGTGATGTTTCCGCCAGCACCAGAGCAGTTGAGTTCAATGTTTCAATGTGACTGGCTGCCTATCCTGACGTTGGAGCAGTTTATTGCTGACCAACTGGTTGGGGTGTTGATTTTGGATGCGTTACCGGACGCCTGGTCTGCGGTCTATAGTTTTTATCAGACCGACACTTCATTGGCGCTGGGTCGACTCGCGATCCAAGCCGCTTTAGCTGCGGCCAGACAACAACAGGTGCAACAACTTTATCTTGGATTTTATATTTCTGACTGTCAAAAAATGGCTTATAAAGCCGATTTCGGTCCACAACAGCGCTTGATTGGACATAAATGGCAGTCTTTTGATTAAAACATCCTGAGTTGCTTTACTTATCCGCGTGATTTCGGCACAATCTGCGCAGTTTTTTTCCGGTTTAATTTTTTTCTGAAGGGGCTCGTACGCTGCATGGCGAAAGAAGACGTGATTGAAATGCAAGGCACAATATTGGAAACCTTGCCAAATACAATGTTCCGGGTAGAACTCGAAAATGGGCACGTCGTTATCGCGCACATTTCTGGTAAAATGCGGAAAAACTATATCCGTATTCTGACCGGCGATAAAGTCACAGTTGAATTGACGCCGTACGATCTGACCAAAGGCCGTATCGTATTCCGTCAACGCTGAGTTGATTTCAGCGCTGAGAAGTCACTGACTGCTGTCAGCAGCAATCAAATCAGTTGCAATGACTTCAAACAAAAACCCGGCATGCCGGGTTTTTGTTTTGCTTTCAATTTTGCGCTAGAACAACAACTGTGATGGCGGTAAAAAGCCCAGGAGTGCCAATCGAGCTCTAAAGCCAGCAGGCAAGGCCTGCCGGCAATATCCGATGGCCTGCACTCTTTAGCGCAGACAAAGCTCAGTTAGGCCGGTACTGCCGAGTCCAGATAATCAAAACTCAGGGCATCGCCGTCTAAATCAACTTTAACATCACCACCGTGGATTAAACGGCCAAACAAGATTTCATTTGCCAGCGGCTTTTTCAGTTGCTCCTGGATCACCCGGGTCATCGGCCTGGCCCCCATCGCCTGATCATAACCTTTGTCCGCCAACCAATGACGGGCGGCAGTGCTAAGTTCAAGCGACACTTGTTTTTTATCCAGTTGCACCTGTAAATCGCAGACAAACTTGTCAACAATTTGCAGAATGATGTCTCTGGATAAATGTTGAAACCAGATGATGCCGTCCAGCCGGTTACGAAACTCCGGGCTAAAGGTGCGATTGATTTCAGCCAGGGCATCATAACTGTGGTCTTGTTGTTTAAAACCAATGGTTTTACGAACGGTTTCCTGCACGCCCGCATTGGTGGTCATCACCAGCACCACATTGCGAAAATCGATTTTACGACCGTTGTTATCGGTTAAAGTGCCATGGTCCATCACTTGCAACAAAATATTGTAAATATCGGAATGGGCTTTCTCGATTTCATCTAACAACACCACTGAATAAGGATGTTTAGACACCGCATCGGTCAGCAAACCACCTTGGTCAAAACCAACATAACCCGGTGGTGCACCAATTAACCGGCTAATCGAATGGCGCTCCATGTATTCCGACATATCGAACCTGAGCAGCTCGACCCCCATAATTTTCGCTAATTGCTTGGTCACTTCAGTTTTACCGACGCCGGTCGGACCGGCAAACAAGAAATTGCCAATCGGTTTCTCTTCGTTACCAAGGCCGGATCTGGATAACCGGATTGCCGAAGTCAGCACTTCAATCGGCTCATTCTGGCCAAACACCACCAGTTTCAGATTGCGATCCAAATTCGCCAACACATCTTTGTCTGATGCCGACACTGATTTTTCCGGGATCCGCGCCATCTTGGCAATCACATGCTCGATTTCGGGGACGTTAATCACTTTTTTGCGTTTTGACAGCGGCAATAAACGCTGGCTGGCACCGGCCTCATCAATCACATCAATCGCTTTATCAGGCAGGTGACGCTCATTGATATACTTGGCTGATAACTCAGCCGCAGCCCGTAACGCTTTTTGGGTATACCTGACACCATGATGTGCTTCATAGCGTTCTTTTAACCCCTGCAGGATTTGGGTGGTGTCATCCACACTCGGCTCCACCACGTCAATTTTTTGAAAACGACGGACCAATGCAGTGTCTTTTTCAAAGATACTTTTAAATTCCTGATAAGTGGTCGAACCGATGCAACGCAAGCGACCACTAGACAACAAAGGTTTAATCAGATTCGAAGCATCCATCACACCACCGGAAGCAGCACCTGCCCCAATCACGGTATGAATTTCATCGATAAACAGCACCGCATCTTTTTCGCGTTCAATTTCTTTTAATAACGATTTCAGCCGTTTTTCAAAGTCACCGCGATATTTAGTCCCGGCTAGCAATGCGCCCATATCTAATGAGTAGATAGTGGCATTGGCAATGACTTCAGGCACCTGATTTTGCACAATGCGGTAAGCTAAACCTTCAGCAATAGCGGTTTTGCCCACACCAGCTTCGCCCACCAGCAGTGGATTATTTTTCTTGCGGCGGCACAACACCTGGATAGTTCTTTCCAACTCAGTGTCACGCCCGACCAGTGGGTCAATCTGACCATTTTTCGCCAGCACATTTAAATTTGCCGTGAAGTTTTCCAGATACTTGTTCTCTTCAACAGTACCATCATTGCTTTCTTCACTTTGCTGGTCCTCACTGGGATCCATTTTATCGGCTTTAATCACACCATGCGAAATGTAATTCACAATATCCAGCCGGCTGATATCAATTTTTTTCAGCAAATAAACCGCTTGTGATTCCTGTTCGCTGAAAATAGCCACTAACACATTGGCGCCTGTGACTTCGGTTTTGCCAGAAGATTGCACATGGAAAACGGCACGTTGTAACACACGTTGAAAGCCAAGTGTTGGTTGGGTATCGCGTTCTAAATCGCCATCTGGGATCAACGGCGTAGTCGAATCAATAAAAGTTGATAATTCACTGCGTAACCGGTCAATATTGGCGCCACATGACTTCAGTGCCTCCCCTGCTGCCGGGTTATCCAGCAGAGCCAGCAATAAATGTTCCACGGTCATATATTCATGGCGGCGTTCCCTGGCAAAGCGAAATGCCAGATTCAGCGTCAACTCAAGATCTTTATTTAACATGCACTACTCCTAATCCACCTGAGTTACTGACTGAAACCCTTCGTTATGCCCGTTCCATGCTGCACAACAACGGATGTTCATGCTCTTTGGCATAACTGCTGACTTGCTGAACTTTGGTTTCGGCAATTTCTGCGGTAAATACGCCACATACAGCTTTGCCTTCATAATGCACTTTCAGCATAATTTCGCTGGCCTTTTCATACTGTAAATTAAAAAAACGGGTCAGCACATCAATGACAAAATCCATTGGCGTATAGTCATCATTGTGCAAAATCACTTTGTACATCGGTGGCGGTTCAACCCGTTGCCGGGTCAACTCCGCTAAACCTTCGTCATTTCCCTGTGTTTGTCTGATGCTGCTCATAACTATAGTCACGCCTGATTAATCCATCAAAGGATGTGGTGGTTAAATCTGTGCTTTTCAATTGCGAATAGTTCAGTAAAAAACTTGACTAGTTGTGCAAATTATCTACATTAACTGTTGGGGCTTGAAGAAGCTCTGCTGTTATCAGCTTAGAATACAGAAATTAGCTAACTAAGAGAAGGAAGTATGTAGTATGGCTACCGGTAAAGTGAAATGGTTTAATAATGCCAAAGGATTTGGGTTTATTCGTGAAGATGGCCGTGACGAGGATATTTTTGCCCATTACTCAACCATTAACATGGACGGCTACCGCACGCTGAAAGCCGGCCAGGATGTGACCTTTGAATTATCTGAAGGCCCCAAAGGCCTACATGCTGTGAATATCGCCTTACCTGAAGAAGGTAAAGCCGAGTAATTAACAGCGCCAGGTGACAGGCAGCAGCCATGCAGGGGGTCTGCCTGACACTGATTAATTCGGTTTAAGTTAACTACGCCACAAGCCATTATTAGCACCAAGCTTACGCTTTGTTCATTTAACTAACCGACCAAACGCAAAACAGAATCATATGAATAGGTTGCGCTTCAATCGCGTGGATAACCTGCATTGGCGTCATGCACTATTGCCTTTAGCTTTCCCCATCTTGGTTGCCGTTGTTAAAAAACAATTCTGAGCGACAGTTCTGCAGATAACCGCGAGACGAGTCTGGTTTTGGTGCCAGCATTTAGCTTACCCGGTACATGAGGTCATCAGAGGGCAAACCGCTGGCAACTTGCGGCAGCTTGCCACCTTTTGCTGATAGCGCTGAGCCAGGGTTCGAGCAAAAAAAAATCCGGCACCAGGCCGGATTTTTCCAACAGAGATGTAATCAGCGCAAAGGCTGCGGCAAATTACAGTGCCGCCAGTGCTTGGTTAAACGTCTGGCTTGGACGCATAGCAGCAGTCGCTAACGCATCGTCCAAACGATAATAACCACCAATCTCCACTGCTTTGCCCTGAATTGAATTCAACTCATGCACAATAGTCGCTTCATTGGCAGCTAAAGTGGCAGCCAAAGGCGCAAAACGTTGTTGTAAAGCCAGATCCTTGGTTTGTGCTGCCAGCGCTTGCGCCCAGTACAGCGCCAGGTAGAAATGACTACCGCGGTTATCCAATTGACCCAGTTTACGGGTTGGTGATTTGTCGTTGTCGAGAAACAAGGCAGTAGCCTGATCAAGGGTTTCAGCCAGTACCTGCGCACCCTGATTGCCAGCAACCTGACTTAAATGTTCCAACGAAGCCGCTAAGGCCAGGAATTCGCCTAAGGAATCCCAACGTAAGTGGTTCTCTTCAACAAATTGTTCAACATGTTTTGGTGCTGAACCGCCGGCACCTGTTTCGAATAAACCACCGCCATTCATCAGTGGCACAATCGATAACATTTTGGCACTGGTACCTAATTCCAGAATTGGGAATAAGTCCGTCAGATAATCGCGCAAGACGTTACCGGTGACAGAAATGGTATCCAGACCTTGTTTGATCCGATCCAAGCTCACTTGCGTTGCCTGCTCTGGTGTCATCACTTGAATATCCAGACCAGTGGTGTCATGTTGTGCCAGATAAGCGGTGACTTTTTTGATCAGTTGCGCATCATGGGCACGGGCTGCATCTAACCAGAAAATTGCCGGGGTATTGCTTAAACGGGCCCGGCTGACAGCCAGTTTGACCCAATCCTGAATAGGGGCATCTTTGGTCTGACACATCCGCCAGATATCGCCGGCCGCCACCTGATGAGACATCAGCACTGTGCCTTCGGCATCAACAACCTGAACTGTACCAGCCGCTGGCAGCACAAAAGTTTTGTCGTGCGAACCATATTCTTCCGCTTTTTGCGCCATCAAACCTACGTTAGGCACTGAGCCCATAGTGCGCGGGTCAAAAGCACCATGTTCTTTACAAAATGCGATGGTTTGCTGATAGACACCAGCATAACAGCGGTCAGGGATCACAAACTTGGTATCTTTTAACTTGCCGTCCGGTCCCCACATCTGACCCGAAGTCCGGATCGCCGCAGGCATTGACGCATCAATGATGACATCGCTTGGCACATGTAAATTGGTGATACCTTTGTCAGAGTTGACCATGGCAAGTGCTGGTTGCGCTGCATAAACTGCCGCGATATCGGCTTCAATCTCTTCGCGTTGTGCTTGTGGTAACTGCTGGATTTTTGCCAGTAAATCACCAAAACCGTTGTTGACATCAACACCTAAATCTTTCAGTACAGCGGCATGTTTTTCGAACACTTCAGCGAAAAACACAGTCACAACATGACCAAAAATAACCGGGTCCGATACTTTCATCATGGTTGCTTTTAAGTGCACAGAAAACAGCACGTCCTGCGCCTTGGCGCTGCGAATTTCTGCCGCCAGGAAGTCACGCAGTGCGGCAACACTTAATACCGACGCATCAATCACTTCTAAAGCACTGAGACTGGTTTTCTCTTTTAATACCTGCACGGCGCCGTCGGCTGTTTTTAATTCAATCCTTACCGCGGTGGCGGCCGGCACTGTCACTGATTGCTCACTGCCATAAAAATCACCTGCACTCATATGCGCCACGTGTGATTTAGAATTGGCCGACCAGGCGCCCATCGAATGTGGGTTTTTGCGGGCATATTGTTTCACTGATAATGGCGCACGGCGGTCAGAATTGCCTTCCCGTAATACCGGGTTAACAGCGCTGCCTTTAATTTTGTCATAACGGGCTTTGACATCTTTTTCTTGCGCTGAAGTGGCCTCTTCCGGGTAATCCGGCAGCGCATAGCCTTTGGCTTGTAATTCTTTGATGGCCGCTTTTAATTGCGGTACTGAAGCACTGATATTCGGTAACTTGATAATGTTGGCATCTGGCTGAGTCGCCAGTTGGCCTAATTCGGCCAGTGCATCAGACTGTTGCTGTGCCGCGGTCAGGAAATCAGCGAAAGCTGCGATAATACGACCAGATAAAGAAATATCGCGGGTTTCTACCACCACACCGGCAGCTTTAGCGAAGGTCTGAACGATCGGCAACAGCGAATAAGTGGCTAAGGCTGGCGCTTCATCGGTTTGGGTATAAATGATTTTTGAAGTTTCAGTGGTCATGTAATGTCCTGGATCTGCAACAAGGAAACTGCATCGGCTCAGGCGGGTGTCACAGAATGACGTAACACAGGCTGCGCCAACACAGCTGGGAACTTGAATAAGTTTATCAGCTTAGTTCCAGCGAAAGTAGCGGTTTGCGCGTAAAGTTCTGGCCATGTCAACCTGTTGCAACGCTGATTTCAGATCTGGAACTGCCGATGATTTCATCTGCCACCACATAGTACAGACTTCGTTGCCGCAGCAAAACCTTTCGTGGCCCGACCACTTGCAAAAAGTCGGAATAATTCCACGGAAAAAGATAGGGTTGGCAGTTAAATGTCGATATAGTGCCAAAATTGCCGCGCCTACCTGCTCCTGAACATTTGCCTGCGGGGCCGATATGCTTATTTTTAACATCAAAAGCAGAGAACACCATGGATCGAAGTTTTTTACATTTGACCGTTGCCGCCGTGGTCTGTGCCGGTGACAAATTTTTGCTGGTAGAAGAAATTGACAAAGCCAGTGGCCGTCGGGTGTTAAACCAGCCGGCCGGCCATGTTGAAGCCAATGAAGATTTGCTGGCTGCAGTCCGGCGCGAATTGTGGGAAGAAACCGGCCTGGAACTCGAACCTGACAGCTGGCTGGGTATTTCCCAATTAACCGCGGCCAATGGCCACCGCTACACCAGAATTAACTTTTGTTATCAGTTAGCCAAGCAGCCTCAGCCCCACCGGCCGCAGGATCCGGACATTCTGGCGCTGCATTGGTTGTCCGCACAGGAACTCAGTTGCCATGCACTGCCGGTGCGCAGCCAGTTGGTGACGGACGCGATCGCCATTTTTATGCAGGGGGTGCGACTGGATTTGCAGCTGATTAAAAGCCCGGTCGACTCTGTGTCTGACGCTAAAAAAGTGCTATAATCCGCGCCTATTTTTAGCCACGAAGCGTTCAGAATGTCAGATCACAGCAGTAAAAAAGTCATTGTAGGAATGTCAGGCGGCGTTGATTCGTCGGTGTCAGCTTATTTATTACTTCAGCAGGGCTATCAGGTTGAAGGCCTGTTTATGAAAAACTGGGAAGAAGATGACAATGATGAATACTGCGCTGCCGCTGAAGATTTAAAAGATGCCCAACTGGTTTGCGATAAGCTCGGCATCAAGCTGCACAAGGTGAATTTTGCGGCCGAGTACTGGGATAATGTGTTTGAATATTTCCTGGCAGAATACAAAGCCGGCCGTACGCCAAACCCTGACATCATGTGCAACAAAGAGATTAAATTTAAAGCCTTTCTCGAGTTTGCCGCCGAAGCCTTAGGCGCGGATTATATTGCGACCGGGCATTATGTCCAGCGCCGTGAAGTCGATGGTCAATGGCAGCTGATCCGGGGTTTGGATAACAATAAAGATCAAAGTTATTTCCTTTATACCATCGGTAGTGAGCATGTGGCGCAAACCTTATTCCCGGTCGGTCATCTGGAAAAGCCAGCGGTGCGGGCTATTGCTGAAGCGCAGGGCCTGGTCACTTTTAATAAAAAAGACAGTACCGGTATCTGTTTTATCGGTGAGCGCAAATTTAAAGATTTCCTGCAAAAATATTTGCCGGCGCAGCCAGGTGATATTGTGACCGTGGATGGCGTGACGATTGGCCGGCATGAAGGTTTGATGTATCACACCCTGGGCCAGCGCAAAGGTCTTGGCATTGGCGGTTTGCGCGATGGAGCCGAAGATCCCTGGTATGTGGTAGCAAAAGATTTAACCAATAATCACCTGATTGTCGCCCAGGGTCAGGATCATCCGAGCTTGTTTGCCCGCGGTCTGGTGGCCGAGCAACTGCATTGGGTTGACCGCAAAGGTCCGGTATCGGAACTGCGTTGTACCGTGAAGACGCGCTACCGTCAGCAAGACATCGCCTGCACTTTAGTGCCCAAAGCTGATGGCACTGTACTGGTGATGTTTGACCAGCCACAAAAAGCGGTGACACCGGGTCAGTCCGCGGTGTTTTATCTGAATGAAGTCTGCCTGGGTGGCGGTATTATTGATCAGGCGGTGTTATAACCATGCAATTTTCCTATACGACACAAACACTCGCGCTGGCCGCTCTCTGTCAGGCGGTCCGGCTGGTACAACAAATTGCCCGCGGTGATGAACTTGAGCAGCAAGAACTGCGCTGTTGCCTGCAAAGTATTGTGGTGCAGGAGGCCGCAGAGCCGGTGGACATTTATGGCTCTGCGTTACAACAGGTCGCAACCGGCTATCACATCTTATTGGCGCAGTTGTCTGATCAACCGAAAAAAGATTTGGAACTGACGCGCTACGTCATGGCCGTGCTGACCCTGGAACGACGGTTAGCAAAAAGCAGTAGTCATCTTCAGGCTGTCGGCAAGAGAATTGAACGGTTACAGCAACAACTGATGCATTTCCAGTTGCTGGATGAAACCGTCCTGGCCAGCATGGCTGACATTTATGTGGAACAAATCAGCCCACTGGGTCAGCGTATTCAGATTGCCGGTGTCCCGGCGCAACTGAAGCAACAGCTGGTGCAACACAAGATCCGCGCATTATTGTTGGCCGCCATCCGTGCTGCGGTGTTGTGGCGCCAGGCCGGTGGCCGCAAATACCATTTTATCTTCCAGCGCAAAACTTTGCTGCAGGAAACCAAATCTGTTTTACAACAATTAGCTCAAGCATAGGAGTTTCCATGGAACTGAACGCATTAACAGCCATTTCCCCGGTAGATGGCCGTTATGGCAGCCGCACTGGTGAACTGAGAGATATTTTCAGTGAATTTGGCCTGATCAAATATCGCGTGACGGTCGAAGTGCGCTGGTTACAGCAGATGGCGGCTATTGCCGGCATCGGCGAAGTGCCAGCTTTCAGTGCAGAAGCCAATGCTTTGCTGGATGCAATTGTCGACAATTTTAGTCTGGCCGATGCAGAGCGCGTCAAAGAAATCGAACGCACCACCAACCATGACGTCAAAGCAGTTGAGTATCTGTTAAAAGAAAAAGTTGCCGCCTCTGCCGAACTGGCCGCAGTCAGCGAATTTATCCACTTTGCCTGTACCTCAGAAGATATCAATAACTTATCGCATGGCCTTATGCTCAAAACAGCCCGTGACGAGGTGTTATTACCGCTGTGTGATCAGTTACTGGCCGCGTTAAAAGAGTTAGCGCTGCGCTACAAAACGATCCCGATGATGGCACGTACCCATGGCCAACCAGCCTCGCCAACCACGCTTGGCAAAGAAATGGCCAACGTTTATATCCGGTTACAACGTCAACGCGATCAAATCGCTGCCGTGCAGATGCTGGGCAAATTTAACGGCGCCGTAGGCAACTACAATGCGCATTTATCTGCCTACCCGGATTTAAACTGGCACCAAATTTCTGAACAGTTTGTCAGCAGCCTTGGGTTGAGCTGGAACCCATTCACCACCCAAATCGAGCCGCATGATTATATTGCCGAGCTGTTTGATGCCGTGGCGCGTTTCAACACCATCCTGATTGATTTTGACCGTGATGTCTGGGGTTACATAGCTCTGGGTCACTTTAAGCAAAAAACCATTGCCGGCGAAATTGGTTCTTCCACCATGCCGCATAAAGTCAATCCAATTGACTTTGAGAACTCAGAAGGCAATTTGGGCCTGGCCAATGCGATTTTCCAGCATCTGGCCAGCAAGCTGCCAATTTCCCGCTGGCAGCGCGATTTAACCGATTCAACCGTGCTGCGAAACCTCGGCATCGGTTTCGGTTACACCCTGATTGCCTATCACGCCACGCTCAAAGGCATCAGCAAACTGGAAGTCAGCGAAGCCAACCTGCTGCAGGAATTGGATCAAAACTGGGAACTGCTGGCTGAACCGGTGCAAACGGTGATGCGTCGTTATGGCGTGGAAAAACCTTACGAAAAACTGAAAGAATTGACCCGTGGTAAGCGCATTACCCCAGCGGATCTGCATCAGTTTATTGATAACCTGGACGTACCTGCTGCTGCCAAAGCACAGATGAAGCAGTTCACGCCTGACAATTACATCGGTGCAGCCATCGCACTGGTCGACAGCCTGAACTAAGCTGTTGCTTATCCATGGCTGCTGTGACTTCACATAGCAGCCATTTTCCCTCTGCATTGTTATTGCCGGACACAAATCATGTATCAACTGACGCTGAATGAATTAACCCCTGCCGAGTTTTTGGCCCACTACTGGCAAAAAAAACCTGTGCTGATCAAAGGTGGTTTTGCCAATTTTATCGATCCCATCAGCCCGGATGAGTTGGCTGGGTTGGCTGCTGAAGAAGAAATCGAGTCCAGGATTGTCAGTCAAACTGACGGACAGTGGCAATTAGAAACAGGTCCGTTTGAAGATTTCAGCGCTTTTGGTGAACAGAATTGGACATTATTGGTACAAGCTGTTGATCACTGGCACCCGGAATCGGCGCAACTGATTGAACCCTTTCGTTTTATCCCGAACTGGCGGATTGACGATCTGATGATTAGTTTCTCCACCCCTGGCGGCGGCGTGGGTCCGCATCTGGATCAATACGATGTGTTTATTATTCAGGGGATGGGCAAAAGACATTGGCGTGTGGGTATGCCAGATGACAGTCTGGTGCCACACTGCCCGCACCCGCGACTGTTGCAAATCAGCCCGTTTCAACACTGTATCGATGTAATCACTGAACCTGGTGATATTTTATATATCCCGCCAGGATGCCCGCATGACGGTATTTCTGTCGACGCCAGTATGAGTTACTCGGTGGGCTTTAGAGCGCCGGCACAAAAGGATTTATTAACAGGTCTGGCAGATTTCCTGATTGAAAATGAAGTTCAAGGTCAGCGTTTTAGCGATCCGGAGCGTGAGGTAAGCCATGCCGTAGGGGAAATTAGTCAGGCAGATTTGACCAAGGTGCAGCAATTATTGTTGGGGCTGGTGCAGGATCCGGCATTACTGGCAAGATATTTTGGCAGTTATATCACGCACGCTAAACATGAACTGGACGCGACCGAGCCTGATCCGCATTATCATCAGGACGAAATTGCTGAATATCTGACCGAAGGTTCAGTGCTGGCGCGGCTTGGTGGCTTAAGATGTTGTTATATCCAAGCTACGCCTGAGCAGGACATTTTGCTGTTTATTAATGGTCATACCATGACAGTGCCTGCGGGTGAGATGGCGACCGTCAAACAGCTTTGTGAGCAAATTCAGTTAGATGCTGAAGCTTGTGCCGGCTTTGCTGCCGACCCCGCTAAATTGCAGCTCATCACCATGCTGGTCAATTTAGGCTATTGGTATTTTATCGAATAACTCAGACCTGCCTATTACCCGCTAAAAAAACCGGCCGCGCCGGTTTTTTTAGCGGTATTTTCCGCCGCTGTGCCATTTGCTGTTGGTAGTGATTGTCGACAATCTACTGGACTGACCACGGATTATTTTTGCCAGAGCATGGCGAAAATGCAGCCGAAGTGATACATTCCGCCGCGAAAACCGGAGCACAGACCAAGCTGTACCCTACCCCACAGCTGGTCGTTATTTGTTGCTGCATTACCCATAGCAGCGCACTGATCTTAACGGAGAATCTCAAGTGGCAGTATTTAACCACCCAGAATTTGATAACCACGAACAAGTTGTTTTTTGCAGCGACCAGGAAACTGGCCTCAAAGCCATCATTGCCATCCACAATACCCGCTTAGGCCCTGCGGTAGGCGGTTGCCGGATGTGGGATTATGTGGCAGATGAAGATGCGCTGGTTGATGTATTAAGGTTATCCCGCGGCATGACGTACAAAAATGCCATGGCTGGTTTACCGCTGGGCGGTGGTAAAGCTGTGATCATTGGCAATGCCAAGACCATCAAATCTGAAGCTTTATTCCGTAAATTTGGTCAGTACGTGCATTCGCTCAGTGGTCGTTATATCAGTGCAGAAGATGTCAACATCACCACCAGCGACATTTCTATCGTCGGTCAGGAAACGCCTTATGTTGCCGGTCTGGATGGCAAAAGTGGCAATCCGGCACCATTTACCGCGCTTGGCACCTACCTTGGTTTAAAAGCAGCAGCTAAACATAAATTTGGCTCTGATGCACTGGAAGGTCTGACTGTGGCCGTGCAGGGCCTCGGCAGCGTTGGTTTTTATCTGTGTGAATACCTACACAAAGAAGGTGCCAGCCTGATTGTAACGGATATCAATCAGGATGCTGTCAGTCGTGCTGTCGCACAATTCGGCGCTACTGCTGTTGGTTTGGATGAGATTTATAGCCAACACTGTGATATCTACGCCCCTTGTGCCTTAGGTGCCACTATTAACGATCAAACCATTGCCCAATTTAACTGTAAAATTATTGCCGGTTGTGCCAATAACCAGTTAAAAGAAACCCGACACGGTGAAGCATTACGCCAGGCTGGTATTTTATATGCGCCGGACTATGTCATTAACGCTGGTGGCATCATCAACGTGTCGCTGGAATTACGGCCACAAGGCTATGATGAAGCTGAATCGACGGCGATGGTACGTAACATTTATAACACCTTGCTGAATATTTTCAGCCGTGCTGATGCGCAGCAACAGCCAACCAACCTGATCGCTGATGTGATGGCGCAGGAAATTATTGCCCGCGGCAAAAAGTAATAACGCCACCTTTTGACCAGGCCGCAATAGCATTTGTGGCCTGTAACTCCCGCTCCTGACTCAATCTCAGTACTTCATCTTTATCTCCATCCCTAGCTCTGCCAGCAAAAAATTGCATTTGACTGCAGAGCACCTCATAACTCAATATAATCAGTACTAATGTTCATTTACAACAATAAGTTGAAATTAATAATCATAAAAAAATCACTCAACTTTTGCGATGAAAACGTTTACAGTTAGTAAAAATAAAGCAGTCACAATACAAAGGAATAGAGTGATGAACGTTAAATCAGGTTTGATAGCCCTGAGTGTATTTTGCACCACAATCATAACAACATCGATACATGCAAGTGAAATCCCGACTAGGTTCGGCAAAATGCCCTTGGTTCAGGAAGTATCCATCTCACCGGATGGCGAAACTCTGGCGGCCATTTTTACCATCGAGGGTAAACCTGTGGTAATGACAGCCCCTTTTGGTCAACATGAAACGACAGCACTGGTCAGCCTGAAATCCTCCTCTGACCGAATCGAATCCGTCGACTGGGTCAGTAATCAACGTTTGCTAATCAATGCTAGCCGGGCTGAATATCTCGCTGGCCGGTTTTACCGGATCCATACCATGTATGCGGTCAACAAAGATGGCAGCAAACTACTGGAAATCAAGAATCAGTCAGCATACAAAAAAGCCGAAAACAGCCGCTATGCCGGATTGCAGAGTATGCATCTGCTCAATGACTTAGCGGATGATGACGAGCATGTGCTGGTTAGCGCTTATGATGAGCGGGATCAGGGTTATGCGGTATTTAAAGTGAATGTCAGCACCAGTAAATTCAGCAAAGTTGAAAGTGCAGCTGGCGGACGGCAACAATTTATTTCCAACCGCAAAGGCGATATTTTGTTTTCAACTGTTGTCGACAAGCACTTACTGTCACTGGAATACAAAAAAGCGGCCGATCAGCCTTGGCAAAAACTGAAAACGATCGATTTAACCGGCGATATCGACTTTTACCCAATTGGATTTTCAGATGATGGTAAAGGTGTGCTGGTCAATACTGATTATCAAAGCAATTTTAATCACCTGGCAATGTTTGATTTAACAACAGCGGAAATCAGTAAACCGCTCTATGAAGAGCCCGGTCATGATATTACCCGCACTTATAGTAAAGCGGGCCGGTTAATTGGCTATAGCGTGGTGAAAGATTTTCCTGAACAGGTGTTTATCGATCCAAAACAGCGAGTCTATAACGAACAAATCAAAAAACTGCTGCCGGATCGCCACTCTTATATCACCAGTTACAGTGATAACGGTCAACGGGTCGTGATTTACAGCGTTAAAGACAACAAACCTGGTCGTTATCTGACACTGGATTTTAACACTAAAAAAGCCGCAATCTGGTTTAGTCAGTATCCGCAACTGGAAAAAGTTGACATGCCTTCGGTCAATAATATTGAATTTACCAGTCGTGATGGCCTTACCCTGCAGGGGTATCTGACAGTACCTGCCAACAAAAATAAACCAGCACCAGTGATATTATTTCCGCATGGTGGTCCAGTGGCACGCGACCATAAAGCTTTTGATCCTTTTGTTCAGTTTTTCAGCGCCATGGGTTATGCAGTATTACAGGTTAATTACCGTGGTTCTTCCGGTTTTGGCAAGGATCTTGAAATTGCCGGCTATCGGCAATGGGGCAAAAAAATGCAGGATGACTTGATGGATGCACTGGCAGCTGTCAGCGCCAATCCTGATATAGACACCAGCCGTAGTTGTATGGCTGGGGCAAGCTATGGCGGTTACAGCACCCTGGTTGCCAGCTATCGTGATCAGGATAAATTCCGCTGCTTCGTCTCAATCTCGGGCATCTCCGATTTACCGGCCATGCTTCGGCTGGACGGTTCTTACGATGATACCACCCGTGCTATCCAAAAAGTGATGATTGGTGATTTCGCCGAAGACGAACAAAGTCTGACTGACGTTTCCGCCATCAGCAAAACCGACAAAATCAATAAACCATTGTTATTGATCCATGGGGTTAAAGACACACGCGTCTCTTATAAACAATCAGTTGCACTCTATGATGCACTGAAACAAAAGGGCAATGATGTGACGTACCTGGAACAACCTGACGGGACTCACTTTTTCGACACTGAACAGGAACGTACTGAAGCATTTATTGAAATTGAGCGTTTTCTGCAAAAACATCTGCCACTTTAAGCAAATGGCGAAGCAAGGCGGTTATCCTGCCTTGCCGCCTGCTTAAGGTTAATGTGCAGCTGCACCTTTAGGGTGTGGCTGCCAGCTCACCCAGTCAAATGTCAACCAATAGACAAAATAGCTCGACATCTCAGCTGTTAATTTAGCGAATAAATCATAATTCGATAAATTCACCGTCATAAAACAACCCAGACCACAATTGACCTGACGGAAAGTTGAACTGGGAGCGGCAACCACAGTGGCTGCAAACTGATACTGCGCTGCCAGTTTCTGAATGCGATAAGCATGGTAATCGCTGCTGATAAAAACCAGCGGTTTTGCTTTATCAAGCCGCTGATTTAATGCATAAAATTCATGGTAGGTCGTATCACCGCCGTGAAAACAGTTCAGTTTCACGTCCACCGCGACTTTCGCCCGCAGATAATCCAGATAGGGCTGACAATACAAAGTGGTCATATGCACAGTCGCTGCCGCCTGCGGACCTGACAGCACTGCAGCAACCTGGTCTAACCGGCTTCTGGCACAATCAGGTAAGGTCGTCGCCGTACCACCACAACCCAACACCACAAAATCGCCACGATAATCTGCCGGCACTTCGGTACTGCTAACCGTTTGGTAATACCAATGCCGGACCTGATTGGCCAGATAACCATTGCCAAAAGCATAAAACCACAACAATAACAACCATAAACCGGTCTTACGGTAACGCAGCGCTGCCAGCAGCAGGCCCCATAAAAACAGGTTATGCGGGTACAAAAAGGGTTCAATAAAATCTTTCACGCCGACTCCAACGACTGGGTTTATCCGCGCTTATGATGACAGTTTGCGGTTGGCTCTGCCAGTTCGGCGGCAGGAAAAAGCGAAGGGGCCAGCTAAAGACAGATTTTTTGCCTGGCGGCCAATGCTTCTATCCGTTGCTGTGTTAATATCAGCGGCAAAAATAGCAAGCAATCGGAGTGAGGCTATGTTGCAAACAGTATCAGTGATCGGCTTAGGTTATATCGGTTTACCAACAGCAGCAATGCTGGCGTCCCGCAAGTTAAGAGTGATTGGCGTGGATGTCAACCAACATGCGGTTGACACTATCAATCAAGGCAAAATTCATATCGTTGAACCTGAGTTAGACCTACTGGTCCATGCTGCCGTCACTGGCGGTTATTTATCTGCTCAAACCAAACCAGCTGCCGCTGATGCCTTTATGATCGCAGTGCCGACACCATTTTTCGACGACTTATCGCCTGATCTTTCTTACGTGGAAGCTGCAGTGAAGGCCATTGCGCCTGTATTACAAGCTGGCAATCTGGTGATCCTGGAATCGACCAGCCCTGTTGGCACCACGGAGAAAATCTGTGGTTGGATTAAAGAAGTCCGTCCTGATTTAACCCTACCGACTGACTCCAACAGCCCGGATTTGCATGTCGCCTATTGCCCGGAGCGGGTGTTACCTGGCAAAGTCGTGCATGAACTGATTTCGAATGATCGCATCATCGGTGGTCTGACTGCGGCTTGTTCAGCGAAAGCCAAAACTTTATATCAAACTTTTGTGGCTGGTGAATTGCTGGTGACTGATGCCCGCACGGCTGAAATGTCCAAGCTGACTGAAAATGCCTTCCGTGATTGTAATATCGCGTTTGCCAATGAACTGTCACTGATTTGCGATAAGCTCAACATCAATGTCTGGGAACTGATCCGGATGGCGAACCGTCACCCGCGGGTGAATATTCTGACACCTGGCGCTGGTGTAGGTGGTCATTGTATCGCGGTGGATCCATGGTTTATCGTGCATTCAGCCCCTGAACAAGCCCGAATGATCCGGACCGCCCGTGAAGTGAATGACTATAAACCGAAGTGGGTACTGGAAAATGTACTGGCCACCATTGCCAATCACAGCCTGAATAAACCGTCAGTCGCTTGTTTTGGTTTGGCCTTTAAGCCGGACATCGACGACTTACGCGAAAGCCCGGCCCTGCATATCGTCAATGACTTAGCAGCCAGCTATCAGGGCAAAGTCCTGGCCGTTGAACCTAATATTCAAACGACCTCGAAGTTACACAGCAATGCCGAACTGGTGTCACTGCAACAGGGCATGGCGGCAGATATTATTGTGATTTTAGTGAAACACAAAGCGTTCGCCGCTTGTGATTTCAGTGGTAAAACTGTGATTAACGTCGTCGGCGAATAATCCGGTTTTCTGTTCCAGGAACTGTACCAGCAACTGCACCAGTTGCTGCCGGGGGCGATGATCGCCCCCTCACCCTTCGCCTTATGGCTGTTGTTTTCTTAACTCTAACCGGTAAGAGCGCCAACACAATCCCTGCAAAGCCAGCACAGCGGTCAGATTTGAGCCCATAAAAATCCAGGCCGCCAGGATCGGATCCAGCTCGTCGTGGCACCATAGATAGGTTGCTGAGCTTAATAAAGCTACTGCTGTAACATTCGCCGCACGCCAGTTACTTCGACCCACCGCAGTGATCCAGACTTCAAAATAGGTTTTCACCAGTGTCAGCCACAAGGTGATCACCACCAGCATAGTGACCACATCAGATTCCGCTGTCAGCCGCTCATTTAATAACCAGGGATATAACCCAGGGATACAACAACAAGAGCACAAGATAAGGTGCCGACAGGAGTGGCAAGGTCAACAGCAAGCTACGACGGAATAATATGATTTTATCCTGCAACAACGGTTTGTGACTCAATTTCGCCAGCAATACCTGCGAAAATACCACGGGTAATAGTGTCACCGGCATAAACAGAATAAAGGCTTTACGAAATTGCCCCAGCGCCGTCAGGCTGCTGAATAAGGCCAGAAAGATGAATGGGATATTGGTCAGATAAATCGCAAAGACATCATGCCAGGCATAACTGAATCTTTCACGCCAGATGGCAGGTTGCCATAATTGTTGCCATAACAGCCGCATCCGCAGGCCATCGCGCCGGCTTTGTTGTAATTCCGGCCATAAATGCCGGATGCCAACCAACAGCGGTGGTAAACTGACCAACAAAATCCAAGACAGCACTGTCGCAGTATCGTCCAGATATTCAAACCAGACCACCGCCACCAGCACTAACATAAACAAGCCACCAAGCAACTGACTTTTGACTTCAATCGCAAACTGCTGGGCACCTTTGAGATAACTGAACACGGCTTGATTAAATGCCCAGACCAAGCCGATCGCCAGACTCAGCCAGTACAGCTGATAATCCAGTGCAGCTTCGGCATAGACACAGTAACCGGCGAATCCGACACTGAGCAGCACAAACAACAGCAGACTGATACTGAGGCTACTTAATAAAGCACCAATATGGCGTTGACTGGCACTCTGATGGATCAGATAAAAGTTCACGCCATACGCCAGGGTCGGGAAAAACAAGTTCGCCAACATATAGACAAAACTGAACAAACCAAACTCAGTTTCCAGTAAATGGCGGGCCAGTGCCAGATTCAATAACCAGCGGGAGCCAAAATTTAAACCCTGCGCCACACTGTTACTCATCATTTTCCGGGCAAAGTCGGTGCGAAACATCAGCTCTCCCCCTGCGCTGCAGGTCTGCTATAGAGCCAAACCGCGCCGTTTAACATCCCCCAGGGGATCCATAACATGCCGGACGTCATGGTATGGCCGGCCAGGCTCGCGACCAGCAACATTAATAAATTCACCAATAAAATACCGGCAGCAACTGAGGTTGGCTGCAACAAATAACCCGCCAGACTTTGCCTGATCACCAAAGCAAACCACAGTATAAAATACCCGATACCGGCAGCGCCAAACCAAAGCAGCAAATCAAAGGGATCAATTTCGGCCAGCGGTTTGCTGGTATAAAGACCAAGCCCGGCCACCCCGATCCCGGCCAGCCGGTGCCAGTTGGCAAAATACTGCTGCGCCAATTGCCAATTATCCAGCGCAAAGATATCACGTGAAGATAACAATACTCCCAGCAAGCCCTGTTGCTGATAAGTCAGTTGCAGCTTAGCGCCAACCCCAAGCGTACTCAGCACCAACGGCAGTTGCCATAACAACAAGCCACACAGCAGGCTCCCTGCCAGCATCACCACCAGCACCGCACGCTGGTAAGGTTGCCAATAACGGCGGCTTTGTAATAGCGGAATGCCGATGATCAGCAGCAAGACGCCGACCAGCCCGGTTTTGGTTAACATCGAACTGGCAGCAAACAGCGACAGCCCTGCAACAGCAGCAAACAGCCATTTTTGCCGTGGCCAATAATAAGCCAGTAAAAAACCGCTCAGCACCAGCAGCAAGGCCGACAATTCATTGGTGGCTTTAAAATAACCTTTAGTGCCTAAGTTTAAATCCGGTAAATAGTCATTTGGCAGATAAGCACTAAAACCAAAACCCAAGCGCCCGAGCACAATATTCAGCAGCAAGATGGCAAAACTGGTGAGGAAAATCTGCCGTAAGGCTTGTGTTGCCACTTCAGGCTGGCGCTTGGCCAATTGGAAAAAATACAACGCCGCCAACAAGGGCGACACTAATTTAAGTACCATGCCCACATCGTAGCTAAAACCTGCCAGATGGCCATGCAGTAACAAACTGTAAAAAGGACCGGCTAGTAGCAGTAGGCTCAGCAACAACAACAGCCCGACCTTGCTGATCGCCTGCCGGCACAAGGCTGCCCCAATCAGCAGCAATAACACCGATTTATACAGCGCTGATAAGGGCACTGCTAACCCCAGCCATGCCAACAACACGCCATTGCCAGCGTCCGCCAGCAAATACCATTTTGCCAGCAGAATAATCAGCAGATCTAACCTGGCCAACGCGGGCCTTTGCGCAATCAGCATCGGCGTGGCAAAAACAACAAAACCAATAACGCCAGCAAGGCAGCCAACAGCGCGGCCACCACTGGCAGCAACCAGCTGCCCCCTTTGGCTGCTTTGGTACTCACTTCCAACACCGGCTGCAACACCCGGGCCGGACTGGCTTGCCATAAATGCAGCTCGGCTTGCACTTTATCCAGTCTGGAGCTCAGCTCAGAGCGCTCACCAACAGTGGTCGTCAGGAGCAACGCGGCTTGTAAGTCCTGGCTTTGCATTTTAAGCTGATCCATCATCTGCTGCCGGTAGTGCTCGCCGGCAGCGCGCAATAAAGCGTCAAGTAATAACGGCCCCTGCGCTGGTTGCTCAGTGCGCCACTGCAGCGTCAGTAAATTGCCCCGTCTTTTGTGTTCAAACTGGAATAAGGGTTTAAATTGACGTTGCAACTGACCAGCCAGCGTCGCATCCCCGGCCGCGCACAGGCCGGCGTCGGCCTGACAAAGGGCTGGTTGCGAAAACATGGCCTGCCACACAGCCGGATGTTCCAGCAAGGTGGTAAAACGGGCCAGCTCATCAATTTCCAGCGCGCCGAGCATTAAAGCCGTGTCGGCAGGTAATTTGTCATAAACAGCCGCCAGCGCTTTCACCCGGACATCCGCCAGGGTATAGCTTGCTTTAGTCACCGCATACTGCGGTTTGTACTGCAGATACAAGGCTGTGGCAATGGCAGCCGCCACCGCACAAGCCAGGATCCACAGTGCAAAACGTTGTAGCCGGTCAAATAGCTGAGCCAGCAGATCCTGCTCCAGGCCCCATACCTCAAATCTGTTCATTTGCCACCAAACAAGCCTTTAATGCCCTTCGCCAGAAACTCTTTGCGTAACTTAATCAGCCACAACACTTTGTGTTTAAAGTAATAACGCACTTTGCTTTCCACCAAACCATAACGACAAGCAGAGGCCAGCTCAGCCAGTGACATCGGCAACTGTTGCATAGTGCGGCGATAAAACGCCTGATTGTATAGGTTGCGCTCATTCATCAAATGACGGTGTTTTTCGACAAACTGAGCCTGGGCATTTAACCGCTTTGGCGATGTAGTGATCCGCCCCAATTCGTGACCGACATGCACCACATAGGTGGCCTCAGCTAATCGAAGGGCCGGGCCATAAGCCGCCACCATCCGTAGCCACATATCATAGTCCTGAAAGGCAGCCAGTTGTTCGTCAAATCCACCTTGGGCCAGCATTCTGGTTTTTCGCACCAGCGCCTGATTGGATAAACAATGCACATCCAGCACTTCCGGTAAGCGAACGACTTTGCCTTCAGGATATAATTGTTTGCGGATAGAGCCATAATCCCAAAAATAACTGCTGCAAACACAAGAGTACTGATCATCATAACTGGCCATCAGAGACGACAGCCGGTTTGGCAGGAATTCATCATCATCATCCAGCCCGGTAACAAATTCACCGGCCGCCGCTTTAATCGCCAGATTCCGCGCGGCGCAAGCCCCCTGACCTTTTTCCTGGCGGAATAAGCGGATTTGCGGATGATCGCCATACAATTGTTGCAGCACTTGCCAGGTATCATCGGTCGAACAATCGTCGACAATTAATAGCTCAACATGAGGATAATCCTGTGCCAGTACAGAAGCGATGGCGCGTTGCACCATCTGACTCCGGTTAAAAGTCGGCATATAAACGCTAATCAGGGGTAATTCAGCCACAGCGGTTCCTGCTTGTCGATGTGTTGCCAGCAGTTGTTCTGCTGATCATCATGATTATCATCACAACAACGCCTGCGAGGCTGTTGTCTGTTCCTTGGTTCTGAGGTTACAGCTTACCGCGTACATACAACCACAGATACTCCACCAGGCTCCATTGCCGCTTGATCCGGGACGGTTGATCCACCAGCCGGTATGCCCATTCCAGATTCAATTTGCACCAAAGCGCAGGTGCCCGTTTGACGTTACCGGTAAAGACATCATAAGTCCCACCAACGCCCATAAAATAACAATCCGGGCAGCGCTGTTTGGCTTGTTGAATAAACTGCTCCTGCCGCGGAGAACCCATCGCCACCGTGACCACTTTGGCTTTACTGGCAGCAATTTGTTCAATCAGTGCTGCTTGATCTTTAAAGTAGCCATCAACAGCGCCAACCACAGGCACGCCAAGCGCGACTAATTTATCACGGGTTTGCTGTAACACTGCAGCTTTAGCACCGATCAAAAACACCGGCACCTGTTTGGCGGCCGCTTTATGCATCAGCGCTTCCCAGGTTTCACAACCAGGCACCCGTTGCACCTGGCGGCCTAATTTTTTCCGCATCACTTTGACCACGCCCATGCCGTCGGCATAACGCAGTTCCGCCTGATTCAGCATCTGCCTGATCGCGGCATCCTGCTGCGCTTTCATCACTTTTTCCGGATTAATGGCAACTGCTGAGCCCGCAAAGACCGAGCCATCATCATGAATAATGTAATCAACCAATTGCTGCATGCTGGCAAAAGCCATCACACCAATACCACCCACCGCAACCACTTCAGGCTGAAACGACATAAAATCCATCCACTTACTGTTGAATCACTCTATGCTAGCACAAGGCTGCATCTTCATATTAATTACAGTTGCTGATACAGCTCATCAAGCCGCTTAGCGACATGTTTAACCAGATAAGGCTGTGCATCAGCAAAAGCCTGCTGCTGTAATTGTTGATACTCTGCCGCCGGCAAACTTAATAATTGCTGAATTGCTCCGACCAGTTGTGACAGTAACAAATCTTCTTGCTGCTGAACCAGACAATAACCATTCTGACCATGGCGGATTTGCGCTTTGGCACCATCAGTTTCAGTGGCGATCACCGGGGTATAACAGGCCATCGCCTCCGTCATCACCAGCCCGAAAGATTCGTTGCGCGACAAGCTGATAAAACATTTACTGCGTTCAAACTGACTTTTTAATTGCTCCGGCGTTTGTGGGCTCAACAGCTGTAAATTCGGATATTGCAAAGTGGCCTGTTGCAGCTGACTGCGATAAGGGCCAGCCCCCACCACAGCAATTTGTAACTGCGGCAACTGCGGTAGTAAGGCCAGCAACCGGTCCAGCCCTTTATTAAAATCCAGTGTACCGACAAACAGCAGGTCGAGGGTTTTGTCGTCCCGCGTCAGATATCTGCTGCAGGCAAAGGTTGGGTGGATGCCGGCTGGTAACACTTCAGCGCTGATGTCCTGGCGGAAAAACTTTTGTTGCAAGGCGGCGCTGGTAAAAATGAAGTGATCAACGAAACCAGCAGCAAATTTATACAGCGCCGACTCAGGTTTATATAAATAGATATCGCTGCCATGGCAGGTCACCACGATTTTGACTTTGGGATTGCGCAACCAGCGATAGGTCAGCGCCAGCCAAATGGTGGGATAAAAATAATGTACATGCAGAATATCCAGGGTCTTAGTGCAAAAAATCCACTGCCAGACAAACTGCAGCCACAACACCGGATATTTCAACAACCGGTTTAAGGTCGTGTCATTATGCCAGCGCATGTAAAAGTAATCAGGTTCAAGCGCCGCCAAGGCATCAACCTGGTTCCGCACAAACTGACCTTGAAAGGGTGCCGAGGCTTTTGGCCCCATATTGGTCAAAATCAATAACTTTTTGTTCACCACAAGGCCTCAGCGACGACAGGTTCAGAAGATAACTGTCTGATCATACTTTGGAAGACAGGGCGGCAACAACCTTAGTGCACAGAAAAAGCGCGTCATAAGCACAAAAACAGCTGCCGGGCTGACAAAATGCTGCTGATTCAGCCAATGGCGGGCCTGCTCTGACCGAATTGGGTAAAAAAAGTGCACTAAGGCATAACAGTTTCAGCTTTGTGCAAGCGGTCATAGTAACTGACAATAACTTCACCTATAATCGCAATTGTTTGATAACAATAACTCTATTCTTGCTGCGGATCTTTTATGCGCGAACACCTCGTGTTGTTTTCCATTACTTTTGTGTTAACTCTGCTGGCGATTTTTATCTTGATCCCAGTTGCCAATAAAATAGGTCTGGTGGATAAACCCCATGGCCGTAAACAGCATGTGGGCGCAGTGCCGCTGATTGGTGGTATTTCCATTTTCAGCGGTGTGGGTCTGACGCTGGCCATTTTTGGCTTGCCACAAGACAGCCACTGGTACTATCTGCTCTGTGGCGGCACTATTGTGTTGCTTGGCGTGTTTGATGACTTCCTGGATTTAAGTGTCAAACTGCGTTTAGTAGCACAGCTGCTGATCGGCGCCGTGATGATTTATGGCTTAGGCTTATATCTGGCTGATTTAGGTAATTTATTTGGTTTTGGCAATGTGTCACTTGGCTATATCGGTATCCCTGTTACCTTGATTGCCGTGATTGCCGCTATTAATGCCTTTAACATGATTGATGGCATTGATGGTCTGGCCGGTATGCTCAGCGGTGTGAGTTTTGTCTCACTGACCCTGATGATGGGCATTGGGGGTCAGTTAGAGCATGCTGTGCTGCCGATGGTGCTGGTATTTGCGCTGATCCCCTACTTGCTGTTTAACCTTGATCTCATCGGCAAAGGCAAAGGCAAAATTTTTATGGGGGATGCCGGCAGCATGCTGATTGGCTTATCAGTCATTTGGTTACTGATGATTGGCAGCCAAAGTGACAGCGCCAGCTTCCGCCCAGTGACCGCCCTTTGGATCATCGCAGTGCCACTGATGGATATGGTGGCCATTATGATCCGTCGCATCCGCAAAGGTCAGTCACCTTTTATGGCAGACCGTGAGCATTTACATCATATCTTTCTGCGGTTGGGTTTGACCTCGCGGCAGGCGCTGGTGGTGATCACCAGTCTGGCCTGTATGCTCGCCACTATTGGCATTGTCGGTGAATACCTGATGGTGCCGGATCTGGTGATGCTGTTATTATTTTTGCTGGTGTTCAGTCTTTATTCACTGTCTTTACAGTATATCTGGCGTATCACCCGGTTGATCAAACGGCAGAAAGCGAAGCAACGTGCTAAAAACAATCCATAAATTGCTGCAAGCCCGCGCCATTATCATGTTAATGGAGCGGTTTTTCCGGCTTGGTGCTGGGGCCATCATTACTTTTATGGTCGCCAGAATGTTGGGGCCGGAAGCATTGGGTACTTATGGCGTCGTGATGGTATGGGCGGCTTTTTTAGCGCCCTTATCCGGCATGGGACTGAATAATCTGGTGCAAAAAATGGCCAGCAGTCAAACCGACGCGCAAGCGGCCCGCACTATTTTACAAACCGCTATTTGGCTCAGACTGTTGGCCGGGGCTGGCGCCGGTGTGTTGATGATTGCCGGGTTTGCGCTGTTTTATCCACATTATTTTCAGGCCGGTCCGGTCGAAATCTGCGCACTATTCATGCTGCAAGCCTTCAGCGCGATGATGCTGTGTGAATATGATCAGAACTATCGTGGTCATTTCCGGGCGGTGGCACTGAGTAAAGTCGCTATCTCAGTCTTGACCCTGACCGCCAGAATTGTCGCGCTGCTATACGGCGCTGGTATCGATCTGCTGCTGTTGGTAGTCGGCATTGAATTTTTGCTGACCGGCCTGATGCAATATTATTGGTTCCGTCGTTACGCCCCCACCGAACCTGGTTTGCAATGGCGTTACCTCAATTGGGCGGCCTGCAAAAGCCTGCTGCAAAGATCAAGCTGGTTGTGGTTATCGGCCGTGGTGTCGGTGATTTATCTGAAAATTGATACCATCATGATTGAACAGATGATTGGCATCGCAGCTACAGGACAATATACCGCTGTGGCCAGGTTATCCGAGTTATGGTACGTGATCCCGACCACCCTCGCCGCCCGCTATTACCCGGATTTACTGAAAGCGTTTCAGCACAGCTGGCCGCATTATTTATGGCTGCTGCGTACACACAGTATCCGATTTTTGGCGATGGCGGTGGTGATTGCCATATTAATGACAGCGAGCGCGCACTGGCTGATGTTACTAGCCTATGGGGAGGCATTTGTCAGCGCCACTCCGGTACTGCAAATTCATGTCTGGGCCGGCTGTTTTATTTTTGTTCGTGCTTTGATTAGCCAGCATTTGATTATCACCGGCAACGAGCCACTGAGTTTACTCAGTCATGGTGTTGGCGCCTTACTGAATGTACTGCTCAATCTGTGGCTGATCCCGGTATACGGTATTGAAGGTGCCGCCTGGGCCACGCTGATTTCTTATGCCTACGCCTCGTTTTTCTTTATCTTTTTTGCCAAAAGCACCCGACAACATTTCTGGCAGTTGCTGCAAGTCAAAGCTGCGCCTGTTGACAAGCCTGCGCCCACGGAGCATCGATAACTGATGAAAAAACTGATCCATGCCATTTACGCCCGCCTTGACCGTTTGTTATTGCCTTTGGCTGCGCGTAACCGCAAATTTGCCGGTGTTTATTACGCTTTTTTTAATCCGCATTTTCGCCGTGAAATGCACGCCACCGCCGCCGGTCGTCAACATTATTTTTTGCATGAAGAAAGCAGTAGCATTGCGACTGTCATTATCCGGCGTAATATCCACCGGTTAGAAAAAGGCTTGAGCATGGTCCCCAGAAAAGCCTTATTTGCCACCGATTATATTGACGAAACCCTGACGGCGCTTGGCAATATGCTCAAAGATCCAGCGCTTGATACCGTGCTGCTAAAATACGCCCATGATGTGCTGGAGAGTTATTTTCAAGTCACGCAATGGCCGGCAACGGCCAGTCAGCCCGGCCTTTATCAACAGCTCAGCGCGCAAATTAAGCCACAACTCAATCAAGCCGGCCTCCACTGTGGCGACAGTCGTCAGGCCGCGCCAGCGCCTTATCAAAGCAGACCCAGAGCGGACATCAGTTATGCTGATTTTTTACTGCTGTGTCAGCAACGTTGCTCAGTGCGGACCTTTTTACCGACACCGGTACCCAAATCCATGCTGGAACAAGCGGTCAGTGCAGCAGCCCAGGCGCCCAGTGCCTGTAATCGTCAGCCTTTTCGCTACATTGCCGCCACTGATCAACCCGTGCTGAATAAACTGGCCAATTTACCGATGGGCACCGCTGGTTACGCCAATGGCTTGCCTTGTGTATTGGCGGTGGTGGGCGATTTAAGCGCCTACCCTTTTGAACGTGACCGCCATGTCATTTACATTGATGCCAGTCTGGCCAATATGCAGTTGATGCTGGCGCTGGAAACCATGGGACTGGCCTCCTGTTCTATTAACTGGCCGGATATTGAAAATTACGAAATTAAAATCGCTAAATTGCTGAAATTGCAGCCTTATGAACGCGTGGTGATGCTGATCGCTGTCGGATATCCAGATCCGGATGCGCTGATCCCACATTCCGAGAAGAAGACCCCAGCAGGATTATTGAGTTATGTCTGAAGTAACAAGCTTAAAAGTGGAAATCAAGGGCGTACAATTTCGCAATAAAGGCGCATACCTGATGTTATTAGGTTGTCTGCAGGGGTTGCAACAACTGGGCAAACCTTTTGAACTGGTATTGTCTCCAGGACCTAATTTACCTTATCCGGAGCGGGCGCGGCTCGGCGCCTGGCAGAAACTGTCGTTCCGGCGTAAAGCTATTGATTTAACGCCCTGGTTTGGCAAATTACCAACCGCGATTCGCAATACCTTCAAGCGCTACGGCATCGTGACTGAGCGTGATGTCGATGTGATTTTAGAAGCCTCTGGTTTTGCTTATGGCGATCAGTGGCCATTGCAGTTTTTACAAAACACCGCCCGCGAAGTGAAACGTTTTGGCGATGCCGGCAAACCTTTTATCTTTATGCCACAAGCCTTTGGCCCGTTTAAATCGGCTGAAAGTAAAGCGGCAATGCGCGATATTATTCAACATGCGAGGCTGGTATTTGTCCGCGATCCGGTGTCATTGGAGCATGTTAAATCCTGCATTGAGGTGTTGCCTGACTCTGTGGTGCTGACCCCGGATTTTACCGTTGGGTTAACCGGAGAGAGCAGCGCGGCCTTACCGCTGCTGGATGGGCCTTTTGCGGCGCTTATTCCCAACAACAAAGTGATTTCCAAATTTAACCATGCCAATGCTGAAGCTGAGCGCACCCGTTATGTCGAAGCTTTTGCGGCCGCCGCCAATCAGCTGACTGAACTCGGGATGCAAGTAGTGCTGGTTAATCATGAAGGCAAAGAAGATGATTTGCTGTGTAAAGAAATCGCGTTGCTGGCGCCTTGCCAGATCATCGCCATCGAAGATCCACTGGCAGTGAAAGCTTTTATTGGTCAGGCCGAACTTGCCATCAGCTCGCGTTTTCATGGTGCTATCAACGCGCTCAGTCAAGGCGTGCCTTGTATTGCCACCAGTTGGAGTCATAAATACCATGCCATGATGACCGATTTTGGCATGGCCGATTATTGTATCGAACAATTGTCTGCACTGACCTTAACGCAAAAAATCAGTGAACTGCAGGCGAATAAAGCCAAGATCCAACCGATACTGGCCGAAAATGCCGCCGCACTGAAAGCGAAAAACCAGCTGATGTGGCAACGGTTATGGGCGGAACTGAAATAACGACCTGCTAAGCGCGCAGTAACGCAGTAACGCAGTATAAAAAAAGCCCGGCTTCTGCAACCGGGCTTTTTTATGCTTACTCTCTTGCACGGCTTGATTTAGAAAGCCGCAGTCGCCCAGTCAATCCAACCGGCTTGCCAGCTCAGCAGAATAAAACCACCAAAGGCAATGCGGTACCAGGCAAAAATCTCGTAGCTATGATTGCCGACAAATTTGACTAAGGTACGGACCGCTAATAACGCAGCAACAAAAGCAGTGATAAAACCCACCGCAAACATCGGCACATCGGCCACTTCCAGCAGATCACGGTGCTTAAACAAGTCATAAAATGTGGCGGCAAACATGGTGGGTACGGCAAGGAAAAATGAAAACTCAGCAGCAACTTTGCGATCCAGGCCAATAAATAAACCACCGATAATAGTTGCACCAGAGCGCGATGTACCCGGGATCATCGACACCACCTGAGCACAGCCAATTTTAAATGCATCCAGCACGCTGATATCATCTACATCCAGCACCCGGGTCTGATGCTGCCGGCGTTCAGCCCACAGGATCACCAGACCACCAAGGATCAACATCACCGCCACTGTGATCGGATTAAACAGATATTGTTTGATCAGACTGATAAAT
>Ga0114982_1000115_pt1 | contig 38832 bp, 40 predicted proteins | sample Shrwel_input2_FT_FD_87183 | JGI IMG/M metagenome (GOLD analysis project Ga0114982, IMG submission 87183) | Subsurface microbial communities from deep shales in Ohio, USA - Utica-3 well 1 S input2 FT | ecosystem: Environmental > Aquatic > Deep subsurface > Shale gas/oil reservoir > Produced... | reverse complement strand
GCGCTGATGGTAGTGTGGCACTTGCCATGTGAGAGTAAGTCATCGCCAGCTTTTAAATCTAAAACACCCCCTCCGCATAAGCAGAGGGGGTGTTTTTTATTGCAAAGATGAAAAGAGAAATATAATTAAAAGTGAGATAAAACTAATTTAAAGAGTTTTTTGTTTTTATTTTGCGAAGTAGTTCTCTATATAAGCATATAAATATAAAGTTGTTGATTGATAAATTATGTTAATTCGAGTAAATTTTTGTGCTAAAGCTAATAGAGTAATCTAGGGCTGAATTATTACATAAAATGGACACTACCATGACATATTCAATTAATTTAAAAAAATTAGGGGTTAACTCTACACTTTTGGCTACATCGCTTGCCTTAGTCGCATGTGGAGGTGGAGGTGGAGGTTATTATGATAATAGTGGGGGAAATTCAACTGGAAATGGTTCTAATAATGGAAATAATTCATCTTCTGATACCTCAAAGATTGCTGAAAGTATCAAAGTATTAGATTTAAAGGATGCTTCAAATAATATTGTTGTTAGTGCTAATGATAATTCAGTTGTTAAGTTTTCAGTACAGGTACTAAATAAAGATAGCGGTGGAATTGCAGATAAAGATGTAACCTTGTCTATTACTGATAGCGAAAAAATAGGTGTGACAAGTAAAGCCTCTTTAGTTAAAACTCTTGATGGTGGTGTTGCTGAATTTGAGTTAAATGTACCGACAATAACGTCAGCTTCAGGTAAAGTGTTATTAACGACAACGGTTAATGGAACGTCGATTAAACAAGTATATACACTTAATATTTCTAAAACGAGTACTGTTCAAAGTAACTTTAATTTAAACATTGACCAAGGTATAGTTATTAATTTACCTAAAGGTTCTGCGACGATTAATGCACAAGTAACGGATCAAAATGGTGGTGTTAAAGCAGGACAAAATGTAAGTTTAGCATTACCGTCTGAAATGCAAGGTAAATTTTCTATTTCTTCTGGATCTTCGATTACCACAAATAGTAATGGTATAGCGTCATTTACAATTTTAGCTAATAATGACCTAACAGCTGATGATGTTCAAAAATTTGTTGCAACATCACAAAGTTTAGATTTTAAATTAGTAGATGAATATAAAGCCCAAAAAATAGTAAAAGCTGCAATTACTTTTAAAGATTTGTCACAAATAGTACAAAAACTTGAAATCATAAAAGCAGATGCTCCAATAGCCGCACAAAATGGTACGACCGTTGTTAAAGTTCGTGCGAAAAATAGTAGTGATGCCCCTCTAGCCAATAAAAAAGTTAAACTAATTTTTACTGATAAGAGTGATGCTTATGGCGTTAGTATTGATCAAGCAGAAGTCATAACTGATTCTAATGGCTATGCAACATTTAATATAAAATCCAATTCTAATTATCCTATTGCTTTGTCTCAACAAGGTATTAACCTTAAAGCAATATATTCTGATGGCTCTGATATTTTTGCTCAGGATACTATTAGTGTTATTACAACAGATAGTAATGCATCTGATCAGCTAGCATTACAGCGTCTAGAAATCGCATCTTCTTATAAAATTAATGCAAAAAATGATCAAATAACTATTACTGTTAAAGGTATAAATAATAAAGGTGAAGCGGCAACAAAAGGAAAAATATCATTAAGTTTAAATAATGAAGCCATTTCAAATGGTGTGACTTTTGATGGAAGTGCTGAAAAAGATTTTAGTACTGCAACTGGCGGCTATATCACTTATACCTTACGCACGAATGCTAAAACTAGTGATGCTATTGCGGCTTTAGTTCAAGCTGGTATTACCGCTTCATTTAAAACTGATAATAACAAAGAAAATGAAATCAAAATTGCTGTAACCGATGAAGCTAAATCTGAAGAAATTGTAAGCTATTTAGCAATTGACCCAATTAATACAGCATTTGATTATACTAAAGATCAAACTATCACTATTAAAGTTAAAGCTATTGGCGTTAAAGGTAGTGCCTTGAAAGGTGAAAGTGTTTCTATCGCATTGCCATCAACATTGACCACAATTGATTTACAAAATTTAGGTCTTAGCCTTACAGGCCAATCATCTAAAAATACAGATGATACAGGATATGCTACTTTTGTTTATGAGTATAAAGCCAATGGCTCTGATCAACAAAAACAATTAGTCACAAATGGTATTCGTATTACTGCTCAAGCTAGTTCAACAAATAGTGTGCAACAAACTACTACAGTGAATTTTAAAGCACCTACAGATCAAACAGATATAGATTTAGATTATTTAACTGTAGATATGTTAGGAAATTTGATAATAACTCAGGGGGGTGAACAGACAGTACAGGTAACAGTGAATGCAACAGGTACAGATGGTAAAATTTTAGCTGGGCAAAAAGTTGGTATTGGTTTGAATGAGGCTGCGATAAGTAATGGAGTAAGTCTTGCTACAGCGTCAGCTATTTCAACTGATGCAAATGGTAAAGCTATTTTTAGTCTTAAAGTTAAAGCTAATAGTTCTACTGAACTTGCTAATTTAATTGCAAATGGGATAACTGTTGCAATTAATGGTAAACGTAAAGATGGTTCTGCCTATACGATAGCGCGAAAGATTGATGTTAGCCAGCCTCCCATAATTTTACCAAATCTTGCAGGATTAGCTCTTTCTTATGATGTTCAAACTGTTTCTGTTTTAGGTGGAGAAGTACGAGTAAAAGTTGTAGCTAAAGATAGCGTTGGGAATATTATTGCTAATACCCCTTTAACAATAGCATTATCTAACTTAGTAAGTTCTAGGGTATCTTTATCCAATGGTTCTTTAACGACAAATAGTAAAGGTGAAGCAGAGTTTACTGTTAAAGTTGCCGAGGGTGCGTATGATGCAAGCTTAATCAAAAATGGAATTACATTCGCTGTCGTTGGAACAAATATTAACAATGGTGATCGTATTCAGCAGACTGGCACTATCCAAGTTGCTATTCCTAAAGATTCAGTTAACCTACGTTTAACATCTGATAAGAGCGATCTTGAAATTGGTAAAACTTATCAAGTGCAAGTTGCAGTAAAAGATGAGTTAGGTGCAAATACTGCGTATCCTGTTAATTTGTCTTTAAATCAGGAGGCAGTAAATGCAGGTGTCAAATTAAGCGCTGATTCAGTTGTAACTACAGCAAATGGTATTGTTCCCATCTCAGTTATAATTCCTAAAGATATTCCAAGTTCGGCGAAATCTGCTCTATTGATTTCTGGAATAAAGGTTGTTGGTAGCATCAAAAATCCAAAAGGTGAGGAACTTAAGACGACCCTCAATTTTAATGTGATTGCTCCTATAAATAACAATCATTTAAATATTGATAGTAATAAAATTTCACTTAGCACAGCTGGAGACACGGCTCTAGCAACAGTTAAATTATTAGATATTAATCAAGGTGGAGTGGCGGATCAGCTTGTAACTTTAACGATTGTTGATCCTAGAAATGTGACCTCAATCAAAGGTCCTTCTCAGATTGTGACTAATCAATACGGAGAGGCTGTATTTACCTTAGATATGAAAGCTACAATTGATACAAACACTGCGCCAGTGTTATTGATAGCTTCGCATGTAAATGAGCAAGGTGCGTTAGTTCAACAAGTATCACAAATTGGTGTGAATTCGCCAACAGCATTAGCCCCCTCAGCTTGATTTGAAACTCAAAGCTTCAAAAGATAAGCTACATGTACGTGGTGATGCTGTTGATGTATCAGTATTGGTTACTGATACTAATGGTTCGAGCCAATCTGGAAAAGCCGTGACATTAACAATTCCAGATTATCAACGGAATGGGGCTTATATCCGTGGTGCATCAACTGTAGAAAGCGATGCAAATGGATGGGCAACATTCACAGTCGTATTAGATGAAAATCTTAGGAGCCAAGGATATAGTGCGGCACAATTTATTCTAGATGATTTACGTGTAGAGGCGTTAGTTAAAGATAAGAATGGAACTGAACGTCGTCAAAGTTATATCGCTGATGTAATAGCTGCTGATGTTCCGATTACACAAGGTTCAATTACTGTCATCATGAATCCTAATAAAGTGGGTAAGGATGATGAAACTGGTGTTTATTACAATTGGAATGCTTCTGTTCAATTAACTGATCTAGATGGAAGACCTGTAGCAAACCAAAATGTAACAATGGATATTCGAGCGGTGGAGTTTTCTCGAGGTGCTTGGACTGTAGTGGAAAATCCAGTTTCAAAAGAAAAATCATGGATTCAATATTTACCACCAGCGCCACCTTTAGTTTCCCCATTGTCATGTGCTGTCCCAGCCTTAGATGATCCTTCGACTCCATATGATGATCGTAATGTAACAATTACTGGTGAAAAAGATAGAAATGGTTCTGATGTTTTAGAAACATTGAATGCTGTTAGATTTATTGGTTCTACTGATGCGAATCCATACACTGCAACATATACTACAGATAAAGAAGGAAAATTTGATTTCCAACTTCGGTATCCAAAAGCTTATGCTACTTGGCTATCAGTTCAGGTTGGAGCAACTGCAACATTATCAAATACACCAATCCATGGATATCGTACTGTTTCATTACCTGCGCTCGCCGAAGATTTTGATAAGAGTGATTGGGCATTCACACCATCAATTAATAATAAGAGTCCTTACGGAATTCTTGGAAATTGTAAATAAGTAATTTGATAAAATAAAAGTCTCTTAGGAGACTTTTATTTTATCTACAAGCTTAATTATTCAAATTATTTAATTAGGAATAAAATTGTTTAATCATCCAACAAATCCATTTGTTTTGCTAACTGATATAAATTATTTGAGCGATTACCTGTACGGCAGAACATTAAAATAGGTTTTGGTAGTTCATTATAATGATTGGCAAAAGTACGGACATCTAATTCAGTAATTTGACCAGCAACAACAGGCTGGTAAACATAATCTAGTCCTGCATTACGTGCTGATTCTTCAATTTGAGCACTAGTTGGTTGCTCTGGACCGCCTTCCATATCGGGACGATTATTAATTATAGATTTGAAACCTTTTTCAACAACTTGTTCTACATGTTCTGGTCCAATTTGACCTGCAAAACCTATATTATCTGACATCTTGTCACTCCAAAAACAAACAAAACATTTTATGCTCTATCATAGCATTAAGCTTGAACTTGAGTTTAAATGTCTATAGTAAATAAGTGATGATAAGTAATAAGATAAACGCAATGGAGCGCGCATGCACACCTATACCGTAGAGCCGTTGTATGTTCCTAGTGGTGATGAAACGATCGCGGCCGACTTCTATCTTCCCAAATCAAACATTAAGCCTGCTGTGATTATTATGGCGCATGGTTTTGCTGGTTTACGTCAGTTTAAATTGATTCAATACGCTCAGCGGTTCGCGCAAGCTGGTTATGCTGTTATTTTATTTGATTATCGGTATTGGGGAGGGAGTACGGGGAAACCGAGAGAATTAGTTTCTTTAAGCTCACAGTTGGATGATTGGAAGACGATTGTTCAACATGCTTCCAATTGTAAACTGATTGATAGTCGTCGAATTATTCTATGGGGAACTTCATTAAGCGGTGGCTATGCATTAAGTTTGGCTACCGATCTTAAAAACATTCAGGCTGTTATGGTACAAGTGCCTTATGTAGATGGTGCTGAGACAGCTAAGTTATATCCTTTACAGCGTTATCCAGAAGCACTGAAACGATCTAGCCAAGACTATATGGGTTCTAAAATGGGTTTGGTTCCGAAAACTTTACCTGTGGTTGATCAGTTTAAATTATGCTTTTTACAGACGGCAGATAGTTATTATGGATATCATTCAATAGTAAATCCTGATTATTATTGGAGTGGTGAAGTTCCAGCACGTGTATTTTTTAATCTAATGCGATACCGTCCGATTCAGTTTGTACGTAAAATTAATATCCCTGTTTTATTCATTGCAGCCAAACATGACTCTTTGATTCCGATTGCATCGAGTCGTGAAGCTGCCACTAATATTGCGCCATTTGTGAGCTATCATGAGTGGGAAATGAAACATTTTGATATTTATCATGGTGCTTGGTTTGAAAAAGCAGTCACAACCCAATTAGAATTTTTACATGAACATATTGGAGTGATGTAAATGATTATTGTCTGTTCGTCATGCGGTGCAAAAAATCGTGTACCTGAAGAAAAACTGTCAATTCATCCAAATTGTGGACAATGCCATCAACCATTATTGCCATTAGCTGCCATTGAATTAAACGAACAAAATTTTAGTAATTTTATGAGTCATTCTGACTTACCTGTCTTGATTGATTTATGGGCGGAATGGTGTGGTCCTTGTAAGATGATGGCACCACATTTTGCTCAGGTTGCAAAGCAAAATCCTTATGTGATTTTCGCTAAAATTGATACTGAAGCAAATCCTCGCCTAAGTGCAGCATTTAATGTCCGAAGCATTCCAACATTGGTGTTAATGAATAAGACTACTGAGTTGGCGCGCATCAGTGGTGCATTACGTGCACCAGAATTACAGCAGTGGTTAGATCAGCAATTACAGCAGCAATTACAGCAGCAAGGACATTAACATGACCGAACGTTCAAACCATCCTGAAGGGATTTTATCTTTACAAAATATCGCAATGCCAGCAGACACGAATTGGAGCGGTGATGTTTTTGGCGGATGGATTGTTTCACAGATGGATTTAGCTGGCGCGATTCATGTTGAACGTTTTAGTAAAGGTCGTTGTGCAACGATTGCAATTAATGAGATGACTTTTCTTGTGCCTGTAAAAGTCGGTAATGTCATTAGTTGTTATACCAAAATTTTAAAAGTTGGTAATTCGTCTGTTCAAGTGCAAATTGAAGTTTGGAATAGTCATGATGACTCTCGTGATCCTGTTCGCATCACAGCTGGAGTATTTACTTTTGTTGCGGTGGATGTGAATGGTAAGAAACGATTGATCTCAGAAGAGATTAGGCAAACATTTGCAGCAAGCCTATAAGCTTAGTTGTATTCTAAATCACCTGTATCAACACAATTAATTCGGACTAAAAAAATGGCTGAAGAGTTAGTTTTACAGCAAGGGCATAAAGCTAATCAATATCAAAGTATTCTTCCTCAGATACAAGCAATCATTAAAGATGAAACGGATATGATTGCAAATCTTGCAAATATCTGTGCGGCATTGAAACAGCAGTTTGACTGGTTTTGGATTGGCTTTTATCTCGTAAAAGACAATGAATTAGTTTTAGGGCCATTCCAAGGCCCAATTGCTTGTACACGTATTGCTAAAGGTCGCGGTGTCTGTGGTACTGCATGGCAACAGCAGCAAATAATTATCGTGCCAGATGTGGATCAGTTTCCAGGACATATTGCCTGTAGTTCTGCTTCAAAATCGGAGATTGTGCTACCGATAATGAGCAATGGCGATTGTGTTGGCGTTTTAGATATTGATAGTGATGAACTGAATCAATTTGATGAGATTGATGCGGAATATTTGCAGCAGTTGATGTTGATGATTGAAAAATTTATTTAAGTATTTTAAGTATAAAGCCTAAATCAGTTTGGGCTTTATTTTTGTGTGTTGTTTAGAACATAGTATTTGAGTTCTGACTCTTTTCAGGAATATTTTGTATCACATCCCAGTGCTCTACAATTTTGCCATTTTCCACACGGAATATATCAATAATCGCTCTACCTCGATCACTGTCATTTTCTGTAGAATGCACGTGGAGAACGACTAAATCTTCTTCAGCAATTGCTTTCTTGATGACATTTTTTGCCTGAGGGGTATGGTTAAATTTTTGGGTAAAGAAGTTTACAAAAGGCATCTTACCATCAGGTACATTCGGATTATGTTGAATATATTGATCGCCAATATAGCGATCTGCGTATGCTGCAACTTGATGTTTTAGAAAAACACCTTCATAGAAATCAACCACAATTTTCTTATTTTGTTCAGAGATATTACTTGTATTTGTTAGTTCTGATGAATGGATGTGACGAGTGTTTGAGGGAAGTGAGGTACAGGCGCTAATAGCTGTTGCAAAGAGTACAATTGGAATAAAATAAATTTTTTTCATAATAAAAAGCCCAAGAAACACAAGTGTATTTATCTTGGGCTGAAAACTAATCTCAAAGAAGTTTAGATCAGTGACTATTTTTTACGTTTTGGTAACCATGCCCACAGCATGTCACAATGGATAGGTTGATTACCAGAATCATCAATGACTGTGACTGGAACCAATAACTCACCTTTATCATGATCTGCAATAAACTTTTGTTGATCTGCTGATAATGTTGCCGTTGCTGTTAAACCACCTTGAGCAACTTTTAAATAATCAACATGTAATGACTTGATCAACAAAATGCGATCATCGGGTACATGTAAACCTGTTAAAAATCCTGTTGCAGTTTCAGACAATAACGCCATCGCTGCCGCATGAACGCCTTTAATATGGTTTTGCATATTACGTTGGTTTTCAATACGTACAGTGACGTGGTTTTTATCCACTTCTAAATAGCGGATATTGGCAGTTCCCACCATTGGAACCACACGTCCAAAAGCTTTGCTCCATAAAGTGCTACGAATGCCTTTAGGAAATTTAGAGGTGGTTTTAACCAGCGTATAAAGACGGTTATCTTTTGCCATAGTGAACCTATTGCTTAGTCTTTGAAGTTATTAAATTGGAGTGGTAGACCAAATTGCTGTTCACGTAAAAAGTTCATTACTTGTTGCAGTGTATCGCGCTTTTTATCCGTGACACGGATTTTGTCTCCCTGAATAGAAGATTGCGCTTTGATTCCACTTTCTTTAATGGCTTTATTAATTTTTTTTGCAGTATCAGAGTCAAGCCCATCTTTGAGTTTAATCACTTGCACTACATTTTTACCTGAAGCCGTTGCTTTTTGTGGATCTAAGGCTTGAATATCAATTTTGCGTTTAAAAAAATGATTTTCAAGCATGCTATAGACTTGTTCACACTGGAAGTCACTTTCAGTCGAGATTTTGATTTCTTTATTTTTTTCATTTAGCTCAATCGAAACATCTTGTCCGCGGAAGTCAAAACGAGTTGCAATCTCTTTTTCTGTATTTTGTACAGCATGATTGACTTCAAATAACTCTAATTCAGAAACAATATCAAAAGAAGGCATGGTTAGACCTTTACAAAGGGAAAGAATATCTGAGATGCTAAGGGGGTTTTCTTCATTTGCCAAGTGTTGTTTACATCAAAGGAGTGCACAATGATCCGTAAACAAGAAATTACAACATTTGAGTTCCCAAAGGATGCTGTTATTTGGGATGTCCGAGATACTAAAGCGTATGCAGAGGCTCATGTCAAAGGGGCAATCAATCGTCCTATTGCTGATATCAATGCGGATAGTTTGACTCAAGTTGCAGCGGATCAGCCGATTTATATTTTATGTGGTGGTGGAAGTAAAGCACCTCGAGCAGCAGAACTTTTAGACGGTATCGATGGTTCTCGTGAATATGTCGTATTAATGGGTGGCACACGTGCAGCACGTGATGCTGGCTTGCCTTTAGAACAAGGTGCTTAAATGACCCAAAAATTTGCCAAAATACTCAGTATTTTGGCAAATTAAAAAATAAAATAATCATAATGATGAAAATAATGAGTTAACCTGAAAAATACGGCTTTTTAATTTTTACTTTCTTTTGAAAACGTTGCGGATTCAGTTTATCTAATAAACGCTGTGGAATTGGACAAAGTTCCCCTAAAACCAAAGCGGCCAAAATCTCACTGCACAGTGGTGCAAATAAAAAACCTTTAGAGCCTAAGCCTGCAAAGGTATAAATTCGCTCATGATTTTGCATTTTTCCAACTAAAGGAAAGTAATCCAAGCTTTGAGCGCGTACCGATGCTCTTCCTTGCCATGAGTCTACCGAGGGAAGCTGTTCTGCATATTCAGGAAAGACGCTGTGGATAAGATCATAGTTATGCACATGATCTTCCTTTAATAGATCCGTATCTTCTCGATTTGGATAAAAAGAAGCCCCTAGAATTAAATGTGATGCATCAAGTTGCACGCAATAACCACCATAGCTAAATGCCTGATCTAAAGCTAACGGTTGCTTGCTATTTTCAAGCCAACTCACTTGTCCACGAATTGGTTTTAATACAGGGTAGTTTTCAAATAGTTCCGCGCTTTGCTTAGCGCAACAGACAATCACATCATCTGCGGTTGAGATGAGTTGTTGTTCTTGCCAAAGCTCGGTTTGATTTCCATCATTATTTAAACGTGAAATTTTTGCTCTTTCGATTGTGATATTTGGATGCTGCAAAATCTCATCACGTAGTTGCTGCGGAGAAACAGCACCTGCTTGATGTAGCGTTAAACTTGGATAGCTCGTTTCAGGTATCGTATCTTGCTGATCTTGAGCAGATAACACGGCTGTAGGATATTGTTCAACTAAGTCGAGCAATTCCTCTGCATTCTTTAATGCCAGTTGCTGAACTTGAATGGGGCGAAAAGCCTTAAAGCTTGAATAAAAATTCAAGGCATGTTGCCAGCTCAAAGTCATCAAGTGTTCATGTGCTTGTTGAATTGGACACAGCTTGGGGTTGAGTAAGGCTAGAGGATTACCTGAAGCGCCTGAGAGAGGCTCATTTTGCTCATAAACCGTTACTTGATGCCCACGTTGAGCAAATGCCCATGCTGAGCTTAAACCCGCGATTCCAGCGCCAATAATCGCAATTTGACGTTGTACTGGTTTCAAGATAGATTGTGACCTTACATGATTTTGTTCTGCATCAGCTAGGTTATATGTTGTGGGTGAAGTATTTAACCAAATGGCTTTCAGCATTTCACGTTTATGCCCGAAACCACGAGGTCGACTGATTTGAATACCGTGTTGTTTTAATCCACGTTTCAATACACCCGCAACACTAAATGAAGCGCAAGTGGTTCCAAAATCAGATAATCTCACAATGTGATTCAAGACATTTTGTTGCCACATGTCAGGATTACAGGATGGCGCAAAACCATCGAGAAACCATGCATTAACGGCTTGTGTTTTAGGGATACTTGGAAAAATATCTTGTGCATCACCTAACCATAAATCAATACTGAATCTTTCGTCAGGAAAGCTAAGACGATGACAGCCTGCGATCGCTAGAGGATATTGCTCAAGTAATTGATCAGATAGAGGTTTTAGTTCAGACCAAACATTGAGTGCACGAATGAGATCTGTTCTGCTTAATGGGAATTTTTCAACGCTAACAACATGTAAATGACTATGATTATTAGGCCGAACCTGTTGCCAAAGTTGCCACAGGGTTAAAATATTTAAACCTGTACCAAATCCTGTCTCACCAACACAAAAGTATTGATAGTCATTGAGTTGTGACAGCCGCTCAGATAAATCATTTCCATTTAAAAAAACGTGACGAGTTTCGAGTAGACCGTTATCTTTGGAAAAGTAGACATCACCAAACTGCTTAGAAATGGGAATCTCGATACCATCGTTAAGTTCCCAGTCTAATTCGGCTGTTTGGATTTTTGAGGAGTAAGGCATAAATTAAAGCTTGTGTTTTACCACTGGCGACGACGTTTAGTGTGAATATAACTGGCAATAAGAAAACCAAGAATCACACCAACAGCAATTGTCATTGCGCCATATAAAAACATTTGCGCGCTACGCTCACTTTGTAATACTTGAATTTGAACAGTTAAATTATCATTTTTTAACTGTAATTCTTGATTTTGAGACAATGCTTCAAGGTTGGCGCGTTCGAGTTGCTTTAAACGGCTCGCTTGATCTTGCACTAACGCCTTTACCTTCGCATCTTGCTGTTGTTTCGCTTTGGCGATTTGTTCAGCGGTTAACGGCTTAACTGTTGTAGTCGCAGCAGCTGTCAATTTTTGTTGTGGTGTTGCTGCTTGAGACGTCGTTGTGGTTGCCGTGGCAGGTTCAACGGCCCATGCTGTAGAACTAATTAAAGATAAAGCAAAGAGGCCTTTAACTACAATGTGCATGACTTATCCTTTTGGAAAAGCTTTGTTGAACGGTTTTACTTCAATATTTGCATAAATCCCTTCGATCAAGAATGGTTCCTCTTGAATCCACGCATCGAGTGCTTCACGACTATCAAATTCAACAATGATTGTACTGCCGATAAAGCCTGCTTGAGAATTGTTTGGATCAACTGGATGGGCACCCGCAGCAATTAAACGTCCTTCATCATCTAATTTCTGTAATCGTTCAATATGTTGTGGGCGAATCGCTAAACGTTTTTCCAAAGTACCTTCACGATCAGTACAAGTCAGCACAAAATAGGGCATAGCAGCAGCTCAATAAATCAAAATTCTAGTCAGTGGTTTTAAAATGCTTTCTTAAGAAGAACAGTATAGCAGCTAGGTAACTGATAGAAACGATAATATCGCCAAAAGCCGTGAATTCGCCCCAATATTTTCCTTGCATAAAGACAAAGCCAAAGAAGAAATGTAAGCCTGCAAGTAAAAAGAATTGACCACACCATGCCCAGTTTAAACGCATCCAACCCTGAGGACTTAGTTCAAGTAAAGAGCCTAAAAGTTTTTTAATAATCGGCATACGCTCTTTATTAAATAATGGTGTTACCAAGAAACCTATTCCAATTCCCACATTGATAATGACTGCTTTCATTTTGATGTAAGTCACGTCGCTGAAAACGAGGGTGATTCCACCAAAAATAATCGACATGACAACGATGAACCATTGCATTTTTTCCAATTTAAATTTTTGGAAAAAGAATAGGCAACCATAAACAACGAGCGTTGAAATAAGCAAGGCACAAGTAGCAACAAGAATATGATTTTGATCAGTATTTCCTGCACTTCCTACAAGCTCTAATAAGGGGTGATGACTATCTTTGGGATCAGTGGTTTTATAGAAATAAAAGAAGATAATAATTGGAAGATAGTCGAGCAACGCTTTCATGTTACAGTACGATGATGAAATAGGTCAGATAGCATAATACAAACCATGTTCGGTGTCGATTTACATACACATACACTCATTTCAGACGGTACGTTCTCTCCTGAGCAACTGGTACAGGCTGCTGTTGACTTAAAAATACACATGCTTGCTGTGACTGATCATGACACAATGGATGGGCTGATTCGTGCAAATAAATATGCACAAGACTATGATATTAAAATCATTTCTGGCGTAGAAATTTCCAGTCAATGGTCAAGACCAAATACTAAAAAAAGTTATGGCGTACATATTATTGCTTTAAATATGCAAGATGAATCTCCTATAAGAGCGATGCTTGAAAATCAGAAAAAAATACGAGCAGAACGTGCAAAGTTGATCTGTCACTTATTAGAGAAATGTATCGATTTTGATATTTATCCAGATGTAATCGCCCAAGTGGATGGTCACGCAGATCGAGTAACTCGGACTCATATTGCTAAAACATTGGTTGAAAAAAATATTGTCAGTCGTCCTCAGCAGGCTTTTGATCGATTTCTAAAAGAGGGGAAAAAAGCATTTGTTAAGTTTGATGGTGTTGGATTAAAAGAAACCATCGATGTGATCCATGCTAGCCAAGGTTTCGCCGTTTTAGCGCATCCGACACGTTATGATTTATCCGCGACGAATATCCGTTATTTGATTGAACTTTTTGCTGAATGTGGCGGTGATGCAGTTGAGCTGCCACCCAATATAGAGCCAGCTTCAACGCGACAAATGGTGGATCGAATGATTGAGCAATTTGATCTGGCTGTCTCGATTGGTAGTGATTTTCATGGTGACAACATGCCATGGATTAAATTGGGTAATACCCCGCGAGTGAAAGAAGGTCAAAAAGGGATTTGGGAACGCTTTCGATGATATTTCGTTAAAATATTTGAATTTCTTTCAATAAAGAGTGGAAAGATATTTTAATCGAGAAATATTTTAAAGGATGTTTTGTTGATTTTAGGCTGTCTGATCATAAATTCTAAGACAGAGCATATGACCTATATATAGTTTATGCTCAGTTTGCAAGTTTAAATTATGATTTACAATAAATTATGATCCTGTGCTTGAATTGGTGGTGGTGTTGGTTTTCCTAATGTACTGAGTAATTCAATCTCAATTGAACGCACCATTGCATCTAAAGGTAGGTCGTTGCTTTGTGTGCCGAAAGGTTCTTCGATTTCAGAACTTAAAGCATCTAATCCTAAAAAAGTATAAGCCAAAATACCCACCAAAAGAGGTGTTACTAAACCCAATAAAGAGCCTAAGCTAAAAGGCAGCATGAAACAGAAAAAGTACACTGTACGATTCAACAAAACAGAATAAGCAAAAGGAATAGGTGTATTTGCAATACGATCACAACCTGTTTGCATTTCACTTAAAGCAGCAACATGACGATTCATTTGTGTATAAATAATATCGGAAATTTCACCATCTTTCATTGCCTGTAATAGTTCCCATTGAATCAGGCTCAAAGTGTATTGTGGTGCATTATGTTGCTGGTAAAGTTGAGTCAATGCTTGTTGGCTTAAACCACTTGTTTCAGTCAACTCAGTTGGGTTTGCAGTTTGATGACGTAAGCGATCTCGTAAAACATTGGCAAATACAATTACATTTTGAATCACTCGTTCACGACGAGATTGTGATAGTACCCGACAATCACGATCAAAGTGGCGGGCTGTAGCAATCAAAACGCCCCAAAGCTTTCGAGCTTCCCACCAACGATCATAACAAGCCGTATTTTTAAATCCCAAGAAAATTGACAGTACGACACCAATTAAAGTGAAACCAACTAAAGGGATTTCTGGAAAACGATAGAGTTCGACATATTCAACACCACCGATAATGGCGGAGATCAGCATGACGAAGCCAAGTGAAGGTAAAATTTTGGGTAAAATCGTCCCGCGCCACGAAAATAAAACTTTAAAAATACTGGGCTGGTCACGAACAATCATGTTATTTGAATCTTTAATTTTATCTGTCGATGTTCAGGTTAGATTTGAGCTTTGTCAAGACTAGATTGCTTGGTTTTAATAGGGTTGAGTAGTTGTTGTTCAGAAAAGGAAAAATAGCCTTCAGGTGAAATAATAAAATGATCAATTAAACTGATTTCAACTAATTTACACGCTTGTTTCAGCTGTTGAGTGAGATAAATATCTTCATTTGAAGGTTGGGCAACTCCATAGGGATGATTGTGCGCAACCACAATTTGGCAAGCTCGGTGTTGAAGGGCATATCTCAGTGTTTGGTTCAATGAAACAGCACATGAATGATGTGAACCGAAAAAGAGTTTTTTGAAATGTAATTTTCTGAGTTCAGCATCTAAACACAGCACTGCAAATACTTCCTGTTTTTCACCTTGTAGTTCATAACGTAAATAATCAAGCACTAGAGAAGAGTGATCAAGGCACAGTCGTTGTTGATGAAAATAATTATTCAAATAACGTCGACCTAATTCTTTGACTGCCATCAGTTGGGCATATTTGGTAGAAGCAATACCATTAAATTGTGATAAATCTTCTAGTGAGGCATCAAAAATTGGATTTAGTCCACCAAAATGTTGAATGAGAATGCGTGATAGCTCAACAGCAGAATGTTGTTTGGAGCCTGAACGGAGAAAAATCGCTAATAGTTCTGCATCAGATAAACTTTGTGCGCCTTGAGTTAATAAGCGTTCTCTTGGTCGTTCTTGTTCAGGCCATGCTTTGATGGATTGTTTTATTGGTTGATTCATTTTTATTCACATAATTTTTTTATGATGATGATTTTTCCAAGCTCATTACTTGGGTATGACGATATTTAATGCTATTGTGAGCGCCACTGCAACAGTAAGGTATCCTGTTTGTGAGCTTTGATCTAAGTGTTATTCCAAATAAAAACATTATATTAGCGGTTACAGGCGGTATTGCTGCCTATAAAAGTGCCATTTTGGTACGCCGTTTAAAAGATTTTGGTTTCGATGTCCGTGTGGTTATGACCCATGGTGCACAAGCATTTATTACCCCCTTAACCTTCCAAGCCTTGTCTGGAAATCCAGTACATACAGAATTACTTGATCCTGAAGCAGAAGCAGGCATGGGGCATATTGAGTTGGCACGTTGGGCTGATTTGGTCTTAGTTGCGCCAGCAAGCTGTGACACACTAGCAAAATTTGCAAATGGGTTGGCAGATGATTTACTGAGTACTTTATATTTAGCCACCAAAGCACCTGTTTGGGTTGCACCTGCGATGAACCAACAGATGTGGGCGGCAAAAGCCACGCAACGTAATTTGCAAACATTGGTTGAAGATGGCGTGCATGTGATTATGCCTGATGCTGGTGAGCAGGCGTGCGGTGATGTTGGTTTAGGACGTATGCCTGAACCAGAAGAAATTGCGCGCCAAGTGGCTGCTTATTTTCACAAAGCGCAACGTGCGATTGCTGAGAAATTTGGTTTATTGGCGGGCAAGCGTGTCACGATTACAGCGGGCCCAACGCGTGAAGCAATTGACCCTGTCCGTTATATTTCAAATCACAGTACTGGGAAAATGGGTTTTGCTTTAGCAGCAGCATGCTATGCAGCAGGAGCCAAAGTGACATTGATCGCAGGACCTGTCAGTTTAGATACACCAAATGGTGTAGATCGAATTAATGTAAAATCAGCCATGCAAATGCTAGATGTCAGTATGAATCAGCTTGAACAGGGCTGCGACATCTTCATCGCTACGGCTGCTGTTGCAGATTATCGCGTTGCTCAAGTTGCTGAGCATAAGATTAAAAAGGCAGGCGATGAGTTAGCCGTTTCCTTGGTAAAAAATCCTGACATCGTTGCGACAATTGCACAACAACAGCAACGCCCATTTATGGTGGGATTTGCGGCTGAAACGCAAAATGTTGAAGAATATGCAGCAGGAAAACTCGTTGCTAAGAAACTCGATATGATTGCGTGTAATGATGTATCTCGTCCTGATATCGGTTTTGCTTCAGATGAGAATGCAATGATTGTATTTTTTGCTCAGTCTTACCACATGGAAAAACGCGAGTTAGAAAAAGCATCTAAACAAGAGATTTCTCAGCAATTGGTTGAGTCGATTGCGGATGCCTTGCGCCGTCGCTTATAAAACGTGAGGAGTGTTTTTACACTCCTTTATTTTTTCTTTGATTCAGATAAAACCAGTATAAGCCTGCTAAAACTGCACTAAAAATACAGCTATAAAAAATAATTGAATAGGGTACGAGACCCTGTAGTGGATTTTTTAAGATCAAGGGATAGAAAAAATAGACATCATGATGCATAAAAGCATCTAAGAAAATATGACTATAACTGCCGATATAAGCACTGATGGCCGCAGTTTTCCATGAAATCATCCAATCACTAGATTTGAAAACCGTAGTAATATCCACTGACTTATTGGTTTACCTATCACAAAGGCTAGGCTTCCTATAAGCGTTGCTCCAATAAGATTGTGTGTGAATATATGTAGATAAGGCCAACCATAGATCAAACCCAACAACGGTTCGATATCCATTAAAACTTGTGTACCTGCAAAAATCATAAAACTAAAACGTTTTTGTCCTACAGCTTTACAACAAGCACCTATTCCTAAATGTAAGGGAGTTACTGGCATAGCTTTTTTTTCTTGTTTTGATTAACGTCAACAACATCATAAAGCAATAGTAAAAGACATGGCTCATCTTCCTAGATTTTTTGATATTTAAAGATATAGATAAATGCGTAAAATAAGCAGCATTTTTAATCCTAAAATAAGATTAATGGCGCTTAATTCTTTATCAAAATGCAACCAAAGCTTTGCATTTTTTATGTATGCTGAATCAACTTAGCATGTATATAAATTAGAGCCATGCGGCGATGTATCTGCTAATGACTTACGAATCATAGCCACAGTTTTTATAGGATATTCTGATGATTAAAAAAACTTTAGCCACCGTTATTATGTTGTCTTCTTTTGCATTTACAAGTCATGTGATGGCTGCGGGCTTATCCGATGATATGAAAGTGCTTGGAAAAAACTACAAAGCATTTAACCAAGCGGATAACCCACAAGCCGCGACGACTGCTTTAAATAATATGCGTGCTGCGGCAACCCATTCAAGACAATATAAATTAGCGCCAAATACGACTGAAAAAGTATCAACTTCAACGGCTTTATTTGATCAAATTATTGTTGAAATTGATAAAGCTAAATTGCTGATACAAGCAGGTAAGCTTGATGAGGCAAAAAAACAAGGGAAGAAAATTGCTGAGTTGCGTGATCAAGGTCATAAGTATTACTCACATTAATCATCAGTATTTATAAATTATTGCTATGAGGTATTTTGTTATTGGCTAAAGTCATCTCAAGCAAATCTAAGCGTTATAAAAGCTGTATCGAATAGATGCAGCTTTTTTGTCTGTGAGCACGGGATTCAATCTAAAATAAAACTGAGCATGATTCGGATTTTCACATCAATCTGAAGTTGTTACAGTGAGTTTATAAATGATCAGCGGTGATGATATGTCCTCTCAGCAAAACTATGAGCGTATTGCACAGGCAATTGACTATATTCAGCAAAATTTTAAACAACAGCCACAGTTAGAAGAAATAGCGGCTTTTGTCCATTTAAGCCCAGCGCATTTCCAACGTTTGTTTACTGAATGGGCTGGAACGAGCCCTAAAAAGTTTTTGCAGTTTATGAGTATTGAATATGCAAAAAAGATTTTGAAACAGGATTCGAGTAGTATTTTTGATGCAACATTTGCAACAGGGCTTTCAAGTACCAGTCGCTTGCATGATCTCTTTATTCAAATTGAAGGAATGACACCAGCAGAATATAAAAATGGTGGTGAAACACTGATCATTTCTTATCAGTTTTCCGAGACGCTATTTGGTGAAGTGTTGATTGCCTCTACGGGTAAGGGAATTTGTGCACTGACATTTATAGAAAATCGAATCGATGCTTTGGCACAATTAAAATCACAGTTTCCGAAAGCTACTTTTAATGAGCAGAGTGACTTATTTCAAGAAAGAGCTTTAAGTTTATTTCAACAAGGACAAATTCCTTTAAATGAAATCAAGCTACATTTAAAAGGCACTGAGTTTCAATTAAAAGTTTGGCAAAGTCTGCTTAAAATTCCAATGGGGCATCTTTCAACCTATGGACAATTAGCAAAAGCGATTGATCATCCTAAAGCTGCCCGTGCTGTCGGAACGGCAATAGGCAGTAATCCGATTGCATTTTTAATTCCATGTCATCGTGTGATTCAATCAACGGGAGCATTAGGGGGCTATGAGTGGGGTATCACTCGTAAAACCGCCCTCATTGGTTGGGAAGGGGCGCAAACTTATGTCTCAAGTTGAATGTTCACAAATGGAGTGTATGACTGAGCATATTCAAAATGCGGATTGGAATCAGATCAGTGAGCAATTACATCAACATGGTTATGCCATGATTGAACAAGTTCTCTCAGAGCGACAATGTGGAGTGCTGAAAGCTGCGTATTGCCAAGCAGATTTATATCGCAAAACCGTAAATATGCAGCGTTATCGATTTGGTTTAGGCGAATATAAATATTTTAATTATCCCTTACCAAACTTGATTGAACAGATACGTCATGAGGTTTATCCAAAACTAGTGCCAGTGGCAAATGCTTGGTTCAAAGTTCTAGGATTAGGCAATTCATTTCCAAATACACATGTTGAGTTTTTGAATCTGTGCCAGCAACATCAACAGATCAAAGCAACGCCATTAATTTTGAAATATCAGAAAGATGGTTTTAATACTTTGCACCAAGATATTTATGGTGAAATTTACTTTCCTCTGCAATTGGTGATTGTTTTGGATCAGCCAGATATTGATTTTAAAGGCGGTGAATTTGTGATGACGCAGCAAAATCCACGGGCACAGTCTAAGGTAATGGTGTTACAACCCAATCAAGGTGATCTATTGATTTTTACTACTCAATTTAAACCTGAAAGGGGAAGTAGAGGCTATCATCGAGTGAATATGAAACATGGGGTCAGCCCTATTTTGCAAGGTGAACGGCATAGCTTAGGGATTATTTTCCATGATGCGGTGAATTAATTTGATGTGGCAACATATTGATCTCACACAAATCGATTTAAAGGCAAAGTTAAAAAATGGAGATATTGTTTTTGCTGGAAATCGTAAGCTTAAAATTTATGGTACGTTGACTTGCAACGCGGGCAAGCGCATGCTGAAAATAAATCGTGTATTTTTTACAAATGAGCGCGAAGCCATAACCCAAGGATATCGACCTTGTGGGCACTGTATGAAAACTGCTTATAAGAAATGGAAAGATGCAATTATTTGATATTGATGCTGACCCAAAGCAAAATCAGTTACCTTATGATGGTACGGTAAATTATTACGGAAAAATTATTTCACATTTGGAAGCTGATCATTATTTTGAGAAGCTATTCCACAGTGTCGAATGGGAAAACGATCAGGCGATTATTTTTGGTCGAAATATTATCACTAAGCGCAAAGTGGCTTGGTATGGAGATCAACGCTTTGAATATACTTATTCCAATATCAATAAATATGCGTTGCCGTGGACAGATGAATTGATTGAATTAAAAGCAATCGTTGAAAGATTATCAGGTGAAACATTTAATTCTTGTCTGCTCAATCTTTATCATACCGGTGAAGAGGGTATGGCTTGGCATAGTGATGGTGAAACAGATCTGAAAAAGCATGGAGCAATTGCTTCACTCAGCTTTGGCGCAGAGCGTAAATTTGCTTTTAAACATAAACAGACCAAAGAAAAAGTTGAGTTGTATTTAGAGCATGGCAGTTTATTGATCATGAAAGATACGACGCAAAGCTACTGGTTGCACCGCTTACCGCCAACCAAGAAGATAAATACAGCACGAATTAATTTAACCTTTCGAACTATTGTCACTTAAATCAATAGGTAATAAAAAAGGACTGTAACCAGTCCTTTTCACAGCAATCTTAAATCGATTATGCTTGACCTTGCGCATCAGCATCCGATTGTAAGCGTTGCATATTTGCTTCAAATTCAGCATCGAAGTTGATCGGTGTAAGTAACAATTGTGGGAAACTACCTTTAGTTACTAAATCATTTACCGCTTCGCGTAAGAATGGGAACAAGATATTTGGGCAATAAGCACCTAAGATGTAAGGAAGACGATCTTCTTCTACGCCGTCAACCAAGAAAATACCTGATTGAGTTACATCAACGATGAACGCAGTTTCATTTTCGTTGTTCGCTTGAACCACAACTTTTAAAGACACTTCATAATGAGTTGGATCAATTTTCTCCGCAGCAGAAGATAAATTGATGTTCAGCTCTGGCTGCCATTGTTTAGTAAATACTTGCGCACCCGGAACTTCAAAAGAAATATCTTTAGTATAAATACGTTCTAACGCGAGTTGTGGTTGAACTTGTTCTTCGCTCATTGTTTTTCCTTAAATCTTGGAGTGTTGTTAAGCTAATAATTGATCGAGTTTGCCTTCACGCTCTAAAGCATAAAGTTGGTCAAAACCACCAATAAATTGGTCTTTGATAAAAATTTGAGGCACTGTACGATGATTGGTACGTTGCATTAATGCAATACGAACTTCTGGCGCTTCATTGGAAAGATTAATTTCTTTGAAAGCAACGCCTTTACGTTCAAGTAATTGTTTTGCACGTACGCAATATGGGCAAGAAAGCGTTGAATAGATTGTGACGTTTTCAGTTGTCATTTTCATCTCTCCTTAAGCTTTGGTTTTACTTTTAACTAGAGGTAAGCCTTGAGCTTTCCAGTTACTGATACCGCCGTCTAAACGATAACTGTCAGCATGACCAATTTTTTGTAATGCTGAACCAGCAACTTGTCCTAAGTTACAAATAAATACCAATGGACGATCACTTGCTTTTAATTCATCTACATGACTTGTGATTTGGCTATATGGAATGTTGCGACTACCGCTGATGTGCCCATCACGGAAATCTTTTGCATCACGTAAATCGATCAAGATGGCATTTTTTGCCTTGACCAAAATACCTAGAGATTGTGGTGAAATTTTACGACCGTTGCGTTGTCCTTCTAAAACAAAGAACAACACGATTAACACGCCGAGCGCACCAAATAAGAAGGGGTGATTCCCCATAAACTCTAACCAGCGTTCCACAAGTCACCTAAAGTTAAAATCAAAATTGATCCTGAGTATAACTTATCTCAATGGTGATCAAAAATGTTAGTTCAAGGGCAAAAGACCAAGAAAATTAACTTTTTTGCTGAGCTTCCTGAATTTCATCCAATAAGCGCAGATAACTATCTAAACGTCGCGCTAAAATTTCACTAGCATCAACCGCTTGTTTCAACGCACAATTTTTCTCATGCGTGTGGGTGCAATTACGGAACTGACACAGCCCTAAATGTGATTCGATGTCTGGAAAACCTGTACGTACCTTCTCTAAACTCAGATGCCACAGTCCAAATTCACGAATTCCAGGAGAGTCTATTAACGCACCGTTTGTTCCAAATTTAATCAAACGAGTAGAAGTGGTGGTGTGCTGACCCAGTGCAGAATTCTCTGAAATGATATTGGTTTTCTGTGCTGCATCAGGAACAATGGTATTGATCAATGAGCTTTTACCAACACCTGATTGCCCAACGAAGGCAACAGTCTCATTGTCCAAACGAGCTGAAAGCGCAGATAAGTCGCCTTGTGAATGACAAATGAGTGTTTCATAGCCTAGCGATTCATATTCGCTGAGTAAGGTTAAAATTGGATCATTTTCAGTGAGTAAGTCCGATTTGTTCAGAACCAACAAAGCGGGAATATTGGCATCGGCACAGGCCACTAGATAACGGTCAATCAATGTTGGAGCGGGTTCAGGTAATGGCGCAAAAACAATCACGATCAAACTAATGTTTGCCGCCACAGGTTTTACCTTGTGATAGCGGTCTGGACGAGTCAATAGTGACTGTCTAGGATAGATCGCGGTAATAATACCTAAGCCTGTATTCGGATCTGCTTGCCATTTGACCCGATCACCCGTCACCAATAATTCTAAGTTAGTCCGCGTATGGCAACGCCAAATACTATCGATCTCAATTGGTTTCCAGAATGGTTCAGGTTCGCCTTCGGCCACTTGGGGTTTTTCAGGATGCTGATCAGGTACAGATAAGGCTTGTACTTCGAGTTGACGACCATAATGCTGAACAATCAGTCCATCCAAATCTTGTGATGTGTCAATGTCGTCTTGACGAGATTTATGCTGTTTCTCAATACGACGCTGCTGTTGCTCAGTTAAACGACGCTTACGAATTAAAGCCATTCATGTCCCAAAAAATCCACAGGTTTAAGATCGCAAAAATAGCATGAAGCCGCTATAGAATTACAGCCAAGATGTAATAAATTTGCTACTATTGATGTTTTTAAGCACTTTAGAATTGCCATCTATGAGCAGCACCCCAGATACACGATTAATTTGGATCGACCTTGAAATGACAGGTCTCGATACCGATAACGACAAGATTATTGAAATCGCAACAATTATTACAGATGATAATCTCAATATATTAGCTGAAGGTCCTGTGCTGGCAGTACATCAATCTGATGTTATTTTAAATGCAATGGATGAGTGGAATACTAAGCAACACGGTCAATCAGGTCTGATTGAACGTGTACGCCGTAGTAAATTAACGGCTCAAGATGTTGAACAGCAAACACTCGAATTCTTAAAAAAATGGGTGAATCCAAAATCTTCACCAATGTGCGGTAACTCGATTTGCCAAGATCGCCGTTTCTTGCATCGCTTAATGCCTGAGTTGGAGCAATTCTTCCATTACCGTAATTTGGATGTTTCTTCAGTCAAAGAGTTGGCTAAACGTTGGAGACCTGAAATTATGAGTGGTTTAAAGAAAAATGCTTCACATTTGGCAATGGATGACATTCGTGATTCGATTGCTGAATTGAAATATTATCGTCAATACTTTTTTATCATGAATGATTAAACGTCATATCTGATAGATATCAAAGGAGCTAAAACAAGCTCCTTTTTTAATGAATGTAAAAAAATATTGGGCTTGATTAAAAAATAACTTAAACTCAGCTTTTGATTGTTAACTATAAAAAGAGAGCATATATGCAAAGTAATAATCCAATTTTAACTCGAGTTGAAACCTATAGTGATTTAGCTGAACCCATGACGATTCAGGGTGCAATTCAAAAGTCAGTTTTATTGACTGTCATTGCTGCGGTATTGGGTATAGCACTTTTTCTTTATTGTGCGATCACTGCAAATATTTCAATTGCTTATGCTGCAACAATTGTGGGTGCAGTTGGGGGCTTGATCCTTGCATTAATCACTACGTTTAAATCAAATACTGCACCTGCTTTAGCGATTCCTTATGCTTTATTTGAGGGTGCATTTCTAGGTGGAGTTTCTTTTATCTTCCAACTGAAATTTCCTGGCGTACCGTTACAAGCGTTACTTGCTACCTTTGTTACGACGTTGGTTTTATTTGCACTGTACAAATTTCAGGTGATTCGTGCCACTGAGAAGTTTAAAGCTGTTGTTATTTCGGCATCGATTGCGATTGCTTTAGTTTTTGTCGTGCAAATTGTTTTAAGTTTGGCTTTCAGTTCAAGTATTCCTTATATTTTTGAAAGCAATTGGTTGGGGATTGCATTTGCTGCATTTGTGGCTGTGATTGCATCACTGAATCTAATTTTAGATTTTGATTTAATTGAGAATGCAACAGCACAAGGTGCGCCGAAAGCCTTTGAATGGGTGTGTGCGATTGCATTACTTGCAACACTGGTTTGGATGTACTATTCGTTCTTGCGCTTATTGAGCTTAATTCAAGGCGATGACTAAATTCGAGTAAGTTGAATTTTAAATCGCCTGTCATCAGGCGATTTTTTATGCAAGATTGTAAAAAAGGTGGATTATGCAATTCCGCAACAGACGGAATATTGGCATGATGTGGTGAAAATTTTTCGAGTGAGAATAAGATGTCACAAGGACTTTTAGCTGGTAAGCGTTTTTTAATTGCCGGTATAGCAAGTAAATTATCAATTGCTTTTGGTATCGCATCGGCTTTACACCGTGAAGGTGCAGAATTAGCGTTTACTTATCCAAATGAAAAGCTGAAAAAGCGTGTTGATGATTTTGCAGCACAGTTTGGTTCAACTTTGGTTTTTCCTTGTGATGTTGCGATTGACCAAGAAATTGATAATACCTTTATTGAGTTGGCAAAACATTGGGATGGCTTAGACGGTGTTGTGCATTCTATTGGTTTTGCACCAGCACATACGCTTGATGGTGATTTTACAGACGTGACGGATCGTGACGGTTTTAAAATTGCACATGACATTAGCGCTTATAGCTTTATTGCGATGGCGCGTGCTGCTAAACCATTGTTACAAGTACGCCAAGGTTGTTTATTGACTTTGACTTATCAAGGTTCTGAGCGTGTGATGCCAAACTATATCGTGATGGGCATGGCAAAAGCATCTTTGGAAGCGGGTGTGCGTTATTTAGCATTAAGTTTGGGTAAAGAGGGGATTCGTGTGAATGCGATCTCTGCGGGTCCAATCCGCACTTTGGCTGCTTCAGGGATTAAATCATTCCGTAAAATGTTAGATGCCAATGAAAAAATCGCTCCATTACAACGTAATGTGACGATTGAAGAAGTGGGGAATGCGGCATTGTTCCTTTGCTCACCATGGGCTTCAGGTATCACAGGTGAAATCATGTATGTCGATGGTGGTTTCAATACTGTAGGTATGAGCCAGTCAATGATGGATGATGAATAATTAGATTAATCTAAATTATTTAATAAAGCCGCTTTGATAGCGGCTTTATTTTGGGATGAGGGAGGTGAAATAACATCTCTATTACGTTTTAAAAGCGACTTTAGGAAAATTTCACCGTAAAATCTTGTCAAATGCTTTGCATCAATAAGAATGAGTTTGGACTAAGAAGTTTATCTATTTCTTGGGAAATACTTTCACATCGTTGTAATTTTTCATTGATATCTTTATTAAGATTATCCAATATGAATCTTGTTTCCTGAGCTTTTATAACTCCAAGAATATCCATTTTATCTATTAAATAAGCGATCAAAGATATTGTAATAGCGGTTAGCGATCCAACAATTACCGCTGTTACAACAGGAGCAAGTGGCACTAGGAATGGCACGCCTAGAATAAGTTTTTCAATGATTTCTTCAAGTGCTACACCAGCAACAACAATTCCCCCAGCTGCAATTAGCTTCATAGCCTCATGCATTGTCTCGGAAAAACTCATATCAGGTGAAGGGAAAAGAATGAGCTTCAACGCTTTTAAAAGGGAAAATACCCCTTCTCTGATCATCCTAACAAAGCGCTTAGCTGTAGTTACAAACATATTTAAGAGCGTTGTAATCAGGTTTGATATAAAGCCTGATATAAAACCAGCTGAGAAACTTTTTATCACTCCTTTCCATTTATCTGTAATGTTTCGGCCAATGCGAATCAAACGAATCTTGATGTCCTTATATAAACTATCGCCTTCAAGCCCTTTATTGTATGCATCTTTTATTTCAACAATTGCACCTGAAAAAAACTCTATCAAAAGATAACCAAATGCTTGTTGTGCACCCATTTTTGCGCCTTCGTTTACGCCTGTGGTAGCTGAGTTTTTAAGATAATATTTTACTTTATCTATATTATTTGGCAAATGTTTCGCCGAAGTTTCTTTGCCTTGCTGGATCTTCTCCTTTAGTTTCTGCTCATCTATATTAAATCGCTCTTTATTTTCAATTCCAGATTCACTCTTCTTTGACATCCACTCTTCTTTATTAAAATCCCTCATTGATTGATTTATTGAACGATCTGTTAGTGCAAGGTTATCTTCATCCGTCGCAAAGTCAGCTTTTTGTACTGACGTTTGCATAAAGCCGCCATTTTTATGGTGTTGAGATAACGACTCTATATGATCTGGACTTGTAGTATCTGCTTTTGCCATTTTCCCAGTATAAGCATCTTGCACCATATTATTCTCATCCATTTGAGAACGGGTATAGATAGCGCCTGAGCTGTTTTTTCCGGCATTAGCAAACTGCTTTCCTTCACTATTTTTGCTATGGGTATAGTCCTCTCTTCTATAAGAGTCCTCGTCTTTAGCATAAACACCATTATTTGCGTTGTTTATTGTTGTTACATTTCCGCCCGCTTTGTCATAAGCACTTATTATTTTTCCAAGTCCAAATGGACCTGCAATTGATGATATGACGCCGCGCTTCGTTTCATCTACGAGCTGTTCCAATCTGTCTTTGTGGAATGAGGCTCTAAGTTCAGAAAGCAAAGTCTCGACCTCCGCGGCATTTACCTCTACGGAAACGTTAAGATCAGTTGAATAATCAAGGCTTGTCACACGATCACTATCTATGTCTTGGCGAAGAAGATTGTCGACAAGTTCTTGATCAGTAACGCCACGAACGAACGGCAGAGACTGATTTTTCTTTATTATTTCTTTTCTTTTTTTGAAACGATCAATTCTGCTACTCATTATTTATTACTCCATGGCTTATGCCGCTTTAAGCTGATTCCAAGCCTTAACAAACGCCTCTTCTTCTGGCTTTATGCCATCTATTTCCATTACAAACCTAATTAAATCTTCATAGACATCTAAAGACATACCAGAGTCTTTTGCCAGCAAGAATGCTTCTTTAACAGTAGGTGGATTGTCATAAATATCTTGGATTTTTTCTTTTACATCTTTTGGAATGCTCTGAGCAATCATTCCTTTGACAAACTCACCAATTTCTTCTCGCTCTTTATCAGAGAAGTCACCATCGCACGCCGCGCAAGAGACCCCAACAGCTTCCATGGCAATAATAGCCTTGAAATGCTCATCATGAGACTTGAGTTTCTCAAGTGCTTGAGAAAGCTTGTTAGAAAGCTTTTCTATCTGCACATTATTTTCAGCCAGCCCCTCAGCTCTTCCTTCATCTTTTGCCTGTTTCATTTTCTTTTCATCACTGTCTGCCACAGCTGCACCAACAACTCCTCCTACGGTACCGGCCCCTACTGCGGCTGCGATAGTTCCTGCACCTGAGAGTGAGGCGATCAAGGATGCTCCTCCTAATAACGACCCACCACCAGTAAATGGTGCAGCAGCAACAGCACCAACACCAACAGCTACACCAGCTAATACTTTGCCCCACATATTTATCCCTCTTATTTTAATCAGTAATTTTAAATTTGAATGGCCAATGAGAGTTGTGCATTGAATCCATCATATAACTAAAAGATATTATAACTTATTGTATTTTAGCCAGCATATAAAACAGCAATATTTGCGTCAATAAAAAACTATGGGAAATCATTGGTTCTCCAACCGAGATGTATTTCAATGGTCAGCAACTTTCGTATGAAGTTGTTTTTGATGATCAGGACAAGATTAAACGTATTCAACAGATCCAGAATAATCCAGATCTAGTGAAAGAATAAGCGCGCAAAACAATAGCGCTAGAGCTATTGTTTTGGCAGTTCTTTCACAGGACTTCCGCCAAGTGCTTGCATTAATGTCACATACGCATTGTATTGATTCTGCTTGGTTTCAACTAAGCTGAGTCGTGCATTGCGTGTGGTCTCTTGAGCATCCAGTAAATTCTTTAATGCAATCGCACCATTGCGATAACGCACTTCAGTTAAACGTTCGGTTTTATCTGCTAACTCGACATTACGTTGCTGTAACTGTACTTGTTGATTCAGTTGCGTTCGATTTGACAAAGCATTTTCAACATCTGCAAAGGCTTGATATAAAGTTTGACGATACTGTGTAATCGCTTTCTCATATTCAAGATCACTGATTTCAATATTCTTTTTCATATCATTATATTGCAGAAAAGGCAGGCTTAGGCTCGCCCCCAATGTCAAAGCAGGATTCTTCAATAATTGAGTGAGTGAGGTACTCGAAGAACCTAAACTACCGGTAAGATTAATCGATGGGTAGTAACTTGCTTTAGTTGCATCTTTAGTGGCTAAAGTTTTGCGTAGGCGCAATTCTGAAGCTTGTAAGTCTGGACGACGCGATAAAATATCCGCAGGTAAACCTACAGCGATATTTGGTAAAGCATTTCGTGGTAGCTGTTTCGGCTCTTGAATATTCAATTGCTGAATAGGTTGATGCAGCAATACCGCAATGGCAGTACGTGCTTCGACTCGCTGTTGCTCAATTTGACTCAGACTGGCTTTTTGACTTTGAACTGATTGTTCAGCTTGGGTTAAATCTAAACCTGAAACCGCACCTGCTTTATACTGTGATTGCACCAAAGAATAAATTTTTTGAGTAGAGGCTAGATTCTGCTGAATAGTTTGGTAGCGTTCATTTAAATAGCCCAATTGCCAGTACAGTTTCGCTGTCGTCGCAATTAAACTTTGAGCAGTAGCTTGTAAGTCTTGCGCACTTGCTAAAGCTTCCCAACGACTCGCTTCAGTTTGATTGGCGAGCTTACCAAATAAGTCGAGCTCATAGCTTACACCAACACTGGTTGATAAACCACGATCTGATCCATCACCTGAACGTAGATCATAATTATAACCAGTTGAAACACTTGAATTGGTACGTATGCCTTGTTGGTTCTCAGCCAAACCTGCTTGTAAGCGTGCTTGTTTTAACGTGATACCCGCAACAATCAGATCATTATTTTTAGCTAGAACTTGGTCAACCAATTGATTGAGCTGAGCATCATTAAATAGCGTCCACCATTGATCGGTTAGATTCACATTTTTATTTTTTTGTGCATCGTATTGGAACTGCTGTGGCACTTGTACGGCGGGTGCATTGTAAGGTGTTTTGACTACAGCAGAACAACCCGCTAATGATGTGCTGAGGCATAGTGCAAGTGCGATTTTATGTTGTTTGAATAACATTGATCGTCATTCCCTTAATAATTTGAAAGAGTGTGATCATCGAGACAGTGTCTTATCGAGTTCTCATCCATTTTCAGTTTAAGCCTTCGGCTCGACCTACCTTACGAAACAATGTTTCTCATTTCGGGAAAAGTAGGCAAAACCATCGTCATCCGCAAAACCTGTTCTATTTTTTCATTTATCTAACTTCTCGCAGAAATAATATCTTGTTGATACCACGCAGGTTGCGGATGACATTCCCGAGTATCTTATTTCTGAGATCAATTTTTGCTAGTTATTCTCTCGCTAAAGCTGCTACTGGATCGAGCTGAGCTGCATTTCTGGCAGGTAAGAAGCCAAATACAATACCGATTAAGCTTGAGCAGACAAAGGCAGCAACAATGGATGTGGTTGAATAACTCATTTCAATAATGCCTTTGGCGAAGTGCCCAATAATTTGTCCAATACCCAATGAAAGCAACACACCCAGTACTCCACCGAGTAAACAGACCAAAATGGCTTCGATCAGGAATTGCTGCAAAATATCACTTTGTCGAGCGCCTACTGCCATACGAACACCAATTTCTTGGGTACGTTCAGTCACCGATACCAACATAATATTCATCACACCAATACCGCCAACAACCAGTGAAATCACCGCGATCGCTGAGATCAATAGTGTCATGGTTGCCGTGTCTGTTGGATAGTTTCACGGATACTGTCTGAGTTTTGGGTAAACACATCTTGCGCACCATGACGTTGTTCAAGCAAAGTTAAAATTGCATTCTCAGCCGCGCTGCTTGGATAGGTATCCTTAATACGCACAATAATGCTTCGAACATTGGATTGACCTAACATACGGCTCATGACTGTGGAATAGGGAAGGTAGACATTTAAACTGTCTGAGCTTCCCATAAAGCCTTGTTGCGCATCAATCACACCAATAATTCGGCTTGGAACACTGCCTAACAACAACACTTGTCCAACTGGATTAGTCCCATCTGCGAAGAAGGTTTTTTCAGTATTGGTATCAATCACTACGTCTTGAGTACGTTGAGTCACGCTTTCTTTATCAAAGGGTTGCCCTGATTTAAACGTCATGCCTCGGACATAGAAGAAATCATTACTGACACCGTTGATCGTGGCTGAAGCCTCGGTTTCTTTATAACGTAACGTCAAATTGGTATTGACCGATGGGCTGACACCATCGACATAAGGTTGCTCAGCAAGTGCATCTGCATCAGCAGGAACTAAGGTTTTGGTTTGTGAAGCCCTTGAGTTATCACCAAATCCTCGACCTTGATAAACCGTGATGGTATTCGTACCCAAACTACTAATATTCTCTAAGATTTGTTTCTGCGAACCATTACCAAGTGCAACAACAGATACAACTGATGCAATCCCGATGATAATGCCAAGCATAGTCAAAAAGGTACGCATTCGATGCGCATTCATGGCAAGCAATGCCATACGAAATGCTTCACCAAGACGATCAAAGAAAGATCGCCAAGCCGAGGTTTTCTTTTGAGTTGTGCGTTGTAGGGTTTGATGTTCTAGAGTTGCGTCATTATTTTCAGGGGTGTTTTCACGGTCTGAAATAATATTACCATCACTAATCTCAATGATGCGTGTTGCGTTTTTAGCGACATTAAGATCATGGGTAACTAGAATGATAGTGTGACCTTTGGCATTCAGCTCACGCAAAATACGCATGACTTCAACACCACTATTTTTATCCAATGCGCCTGTTGGTTCATCGGCTAAAATGACATCACCGCCATTCATCAAAGCACGAGCGATAGAAACACGTTGTTGCTGACCACCTGAGAGTTGGCTTGGTCGATGGTGTAAACGTTCTTCAAGTCCTAATTCCGTTAGCAATTCGGCAGAGCGTTCTTGGCGACGGCTACTCTCTACACCTGCATAAATTGCAGGAACTTCCACATTACCTGAGGCGCTTAAATCACCCAGTAAATGATAGCGTTGGAAAATAAAGCCAAAATATTCGCGACGTAATTGCGCCAGTTCATCAGGTTCCAGTTGGCGCGTTTCACGACCACTGACCAAATAGCTACCAGCGGTAGGTTTATCTAAACAACCTAAAATATTCATTAAGGTTGATTTACCAGAGCCTGACTGCCCAACAATGGCAACCAGTTCACCTGCATAAATCTTTAAGTTAATCCCTTTGAGGATTTGTACCGTTCCTTCACCCGCAGGAAATTCACGGGTGAGGTCTGTTACCTCAAGTAATGGTTGCAATGAGTGTCTTTGATCTTGAGTCATCTTACATTCTCATCGCACGTTGATTACTTCGTTTTGCAGATTCATTTGAGCTATCTGATGCATCAGCAATGACCACTTGGTCGCCTTGTTTTAAACCTTTAAGCACTTGTGCAGTCACTCGGTTGTTTAAGCCAATCAATACAGGTTGAGGCTGTGCAGTGCCATCGGCCTGTAATACACGAACCATGCCTGTTGATGCCTTACCTTGTGCGATCAGTGCTTTGTCTTGCTCATTTAGTTCTAGACGTTTTGGTCGTTCTGCATTATTAGCATCGTTCGTTTTTGATTGTTCCGTTGACTTATTCGCATTGCTTGGGCGCTCTTTACGATTCCCACGTTGGGTTTGAATCGCTGCCGAAGGAATCGTCAGTGCATTTTTAGCTTCTGCTAGGACGATATAAACTTGTGCAGTCATATCAATACGCAGTTTGCCATCTTCATTCGGTACGTCGAATAAAGCGTTGTAGTAAATCGCAGTTGAAGATGATGATGAGTTGGTTGATGAATTTTCAGTATTGATCGATTCAGGTGCCGGTTCAACTTGGCGTAAAGTTGCGTAATGCTTTTTCTCACTATTGCCTAACGTCGTGAAATAAACGGTTTGTCCTTTTTCAACTTTCATGACATCGGCTTCAGAAATTTGAGCTTTAATGGTCATGGTATCTAAGGTTGCTAACTTAACGATTGTCGGAGCAGTTTGATTTGCGTTAACTGTTTGACCTTCTTCCGTTACAATCGCCACAATTGTACCGTTCATAGGTGCAACAATACGGGTATAGCCTAAATCTTCTTTTGCTGTTGCAAGTGTTAAACGTGATTGCTCAATTTGCGCATTGATTGCATTGATTTGAGCTTGTGCAGTTTTATAGTTTGCTAAAGCTGTTTCAAGTTCAGCTCGTGAGGTTGCATCTTGGCTAAACATTGCTTGTTGACGCTTATATTCAGCTTCTACTTTCGCTAAATTTGCTTGCTGTACTGCAAGTTGTGCTTGTTGATTTTTAATGTTGGCTTCCGCCGTTTTTAAATCATTCTCTTGGCGAATGGAATCAATTTGCGCGATCAATTGACCTTGCTTAACTTGATCACCTAATTGCACATACATTTTTTTGACTTGACCAGAAACCTGAGCACCGACACTGACCATTTTGGTTGCTTCAAGCACACCCGTTGCCAATACTGAGTTTTCGATATCACCACGAGAAACTTCGGCACTGATATATTGCGGCGTTTCTGCTTTAGGTTTAAAAAACATCCATCCAAGTACTGCAATAATCAGTACTCCGATAGCGATCATAATTATTTTGCGAGGCTGAATTTTTTTAGACGTTTTTTTTTGCATGGCGACAGGTCAAAAATGAAGAAACTGAGCCTAGTATAGAAGTGAAATAAGGATAAAGCGTGAATATTTTTTATCTAGAATGCGGATTGTTTGCTATTTTGTGAATGGGTTAATCGATAAAAATCTGATAAATACTTTGTATTCCTACTTGAGCTTGAGTTGCCAAAGCGACGCCACTTTGCTTCGGTAATCCATATTCTCTTGGATTGATTCGGATCAAATACGGTGCAAACCGCTCACTGAAATAACGTACGGTCGGAATGGCTGTACCTGCACCGATTTCAATGATGATAGGGTGATGATGCCGCTTTAAAAAGGCTTGTAAACGGTTTGCTTGCTGATCGTGCTGATGACTTAACCATGTCATATCATTGAACATTAAAATATTTGGTCGTGCTAACCCGCCACAATTCGGACATTGAGGTTGTTGTCCTAGCCACTGGCATTGTTGCGTATCAATTTTAGGTTGTAATTCTTCAGCAGACCAAATGGTTAGTGTGCAGGTTTTCAGACATTGCAGATGATGAATTGAACCATGACATTCATAAATTCGATCAGGATCGAAGCCTGCTTTTTGAAACTGCCCATCCACATTTGAAGTAAATACAAAATAAGGTAATGCCAGTTGTTTTGAGAGTTGTTTAAGTAAATGGAAACCTTGATGCGGCAACGTTTGGCGATAAAGTTTTAGACGATGTCCGTAAAATCCCCAAGCCAAGTCAGGATGCTGTTTAAAAGCATTCGGGTTGGCAATTTCAGTAAAATCAATTTGTTGTTTGCCTAGTTCAGGATAAGCTTGCCACATACCTTGATTGCCGCGAAAATCAGGCAAGCCTGAATCAACCCCCATACCTGCACCAGCACTAATCAATAGGCTATCAGCACCTTTGAAAATGGATTTGATCTGCTCAATTTGATTTTGGGTTAAATGAAAGGACATAGGCGCATCGTTTTATGTTTAGCCTTAAGTTCATGTTCTATACAGATGGCGTGAATAAACTTTTGCCACAGAGTTCAGCTAAAGCTTGTAGCATTAAATGTTCAGAATTTTCTTTAGACATGCCTTTGATCGCAGCATCAATACGCAATAATAAATCAGACCATGTTAAAAATTGTCTTGGATTCAAACGACGTAAAGCTTGTTGATATTGAGAAACTTTAGTTTTCCAAATGCCAAGTTGAATCGCGTTGTGTGGTTGCTCAAATAACTGCATCAGCAAACGCATTTCTTTGTTTAGCGTCCATAAAATCAAGCTATCAGGTTCACCCGCTGCAATTAGATATTGATAGATTTTCACAGATTGCGCTAGATTTCCTGCCAGTAGAGCATCACTTAAATCATACGTGGTATAGCGTGATTGATCTTGTAAACAAGCATAAAGCTGTTCGATCTGAATCTGTTGAATATCTGGAAAAGTATCCGCAACTCGCATCAAACTGTTTTTGGCTGCAAGTAGGTTGTGTTCATGATGCTGCATTAGCCATTGCCATGCATCATTATTCAACTGGATTCCGAGCTTTTCTGCTTCAATATTTAAAATACGTTGTCGATCTTGTGGATATGTCGCCGTTAATGCAACGACAACTCCATTGGCTTCGATCACTTGAAAGAATGCCGACTTTAAACTATTGCTGTCCTGTTTCGGTAAAACAATCAGCAAGAGATTATGTTCATTATGCTGGATATAGCTTTTTAGTTGTTTTAAGCCATTGGCATCTGGTTTGATATTGCCATGTACTTCAATTGCCAGTTGTTGTGAAAACAATGACAAACTGTTCAGCGCATTAAAGACATTTTTCCAGTCATTTACGCTATTGATGTCATACCGCTGACGCTCAACCTCTTGCTGCTGCCAGCTTTTACGAAACGCATCTAGCAGATTTTGTTCAAGCAACGGCTCTTGACCATGCATGATCCATGCACCGCGAGCTTCTTCAATGCGTTTTAAGGCTTGAACATAATCTAGTTTCATAATTAAGGTTTATGGCTGAGCTTTAGGTAAGCGATTGGCTGCGATTTGACGGGTAATTTGTTGTGCGACATCATCAATTACAATACGGTTTAAATAAGCTTCTTGTTGATTGTCAGTGTTAACTGTTGCCACGTCGTATTGATAGGTACGAGAAGCCGTTAACGTACGAGGTTCTGTAATTTTCTTTCCTTGACGATCTTCAATTTGGAAAGTCACAGTCAAACGTAATAACACTTCCGTCAATTTACCATTGAGTAGCTGGCGGCGAGGGGTGTAATCCAAAACACGGAGTACATAAGCATCATTGGCGTTACTCAGTTGTACCCCTGTTGCGCCGAGATAAATACTCAGTTGATTTTCTAACTCATCGGTATTATCAGGCATCACCAAGGTGAGTTTATTGTAGACCAGTGGTGCAGCGGTTGGGTTAGTGCCTTTTAAATGAAAGCCACAGCCGACTAAGCCTGCACTTAGACCTAAAGTTAATACAACTGCTGCAACACGTTGAACTAAATGCATGCTTTGTCCTTATGATATTCCAACAAATATGGAAGATTTAATCTTGATAAATTGACCACATTTTAGAATCAAAGCCCGTTGAATAACAGCGGGCTTTGATGAGGTTTTGTTTATTGCTTTTAATTCCCCTCTTTTTTAAAGAGGGGTTAGGATGAGGCTAATAACCTCTCCCTAGGCCTCTCCAGAGAGGAGAGGGAGTTTAAGCAGAAAATTAAACCACTAAATTAACAAGTTTATTTGGTACGACAATTTCTTTTTTGGTTGGACCAGTCAAGAATTGTTGCACTTCTGGTAATGCTTTTGCCAAAGACAATAACTCATCTTTAGAGATATCAACTGCGACATCTAATTTACCACGAAGTTTACCATTCACTTGTACAACAATCGTTTGCGTATTACGCGTTAACGCTGACTCATCTACTTGAGGGAACAGCGTCGTATTAATATCAATACTAAACTGCGCCAAAAGTGTTTGACTTAAATGTGGTGCAAATGGCGCAAGTAACGTCAATAAAGTGGTAATTGCTTCACGTGCCACAGCCACATCGTTGTCATCTTTTGCTTCGAACTTATTGCTGGCATTGAGTAATTCCATCAATGCTGCAATAGAGGTATTAAAAGCATGACGACGCTCAATGTCATCACCGACTTTTTGGATGGTTTCATGGGTTTTACGACGTAAATCTTGTGCATCTTTAGAAAGATTTGCTGTATCAATTGCAGTCGATTGATTGCCTTTTTCCAAGAAGCCAGTAGTCAACCGCCAGACACGTTTCAAGAAGCGGTTAGCCCCTTCAACACCTGCATCTGACCATTCCAATGATTGATCAGGTGGCGCAGCAAACATCATGAATACACGTGCAGTATCTGCACCGTACTGGTCAATAATCGCTTGTGGGTCGATACCGTTGTTTTTCGACTTGGACATTTTTTCTTGTCCGCCGATCACAACTTCCTGACCATCACCAGCGTATTTTGCAGACAGGATACGACCTTTCTCGTCACGCTCTAATTCGATGTCAGCAGGGTTAAACCAAGTTTTCTTGCCATTCTCTGCTTCGCGGTAGAAAGTATCCGCCAACACCATGCCTTGAGTTAACAAGTTGGTAAATGGTTCATTGCCTTGTACCACGCCTTCATCACGCATCAACTTATGGAAGAAACGTGCATAAAGTAAGTGCAAAATTGCATGTTCAACGCCACCGATATATTGGTTCACAGGAAGCCAGCTTTGCGCCGCTTCAGGTTTCACCATACCGCCAGTAAAGTCTGGAGATGCGTAGCGAGCATAGTACCAAGATGATTCTACAAAGGTATCCAAGGTATCTGTTTCACGACGAGCATCGCCACCACAGCTTGGACATTTGGTTTCATAGAATTCAGGCATTTTGTTCAATGGATTACCAGAACCATCTGGAACCACATCAGTCGGTAATACCACAGGCAATTGATCTTCTGGTACTGGCACTTGACCACAACTATTACAGTTGATCATTGGAATTGGACAACCCCAGTAACGCTGACGAGAAACACCCCAGTCACGTAAACGGAATTGAACCTTAGCATTCGCTAAAGTTTGTGGTTCTAATTTAGCAAGGAACGCATCAAAAGCTTCTTGGAAATCTAAACCATCGAACTCGCCTGAATTAACCAGTTTGCCTTCCTTAGAGCCATACCATTCTTGCCATTCAGTTGCTGAGTATTCAGCATCATCAGTGCCTTTGGCGTTAATCACTTGCTTGATGGCTAAATTGAATTTGTTAGCAAATTCAAAATCACGTTCGTCATGTGCAGGAACAGCCATCACTGCGCCTGATCCATATGACATCAATACATAGTTTGCGATCCAAACAGGGAGATCTTCACCTGTCACTGGGTGCTTCACAAATAAGCCTGTAGCCATGCCTTTCTTTTCAGCAACTGCCAAGTCAGCTTCTGCAACAGAACCCATACGGCATTCCTCAATAAATGCCGCAAGTTCAGGATTATTTTCTGCTGCTTTAAGTGCCATTGGATGTTCTGCTGCAACCGCAACATACGTCACACCCATTAAGGTATCAGCACGCGTGGTATAAACAGTTAAACCATCAGCATAAATTTCAGTATTTGCAGAAGGGAAAGTAATATCCATCCCTGTAGAACGACCAATCCAATTACGTTGCATGGTCAAGACTTGTTGCGGCCAGCCGTCTTTCAAGGTGTCCAAATCGTCTAATAATTCTTGTGCATAGTCGGTAATGCGGAAGTAGTACATTGGGATATCACGTTTTTCAACCAATGCACCTGAACGCCAACCACGACCATTTTCAACTTGTTCATTCGCAAGTACAGTTTGGTCAACTGGGTCCCAGTTTACGGTTGAAAGCTTACGATAGATCAAGCCTTTCTTATAGAGCTGGACAAATAACCATTGTTCCCAGTGATAGTATTCTGGTGTACAGGTCGCAAATTCGCGATCCCAATCCACAGACAAGCCCAATTTTTTTAATTGGTCACGCATGTAGGCAATATTTTCAAAAGTCCATTTTGCAGGTGCAACTTGATGAGCTATTGCTGCATTTTCAGCAGGTAAACCAAACGCATCCCAACCCATTGGTTGTAATACCGTTTCACCTTTTAAACGATAAAAACGGCTGATCACATCACCAATGGTGTAGTTACGCACATGCCCCATATGCAGTTTGCCACTTGGATAGGGGAACATCGATAGGATATAGCGATGCTTGCCCTCTACAGTGTCTGCAACTTTGAAAACTTTGCGATTGTCCCAGTCTTGTTGAACTTGAGGCTCAATGGCACTTGCTTGATATTCGGAGTCAATGTGAGAAGTCGTCATAGGGATATGCGATACAACAAAAATTAAAGTTAAGATTGCCGCACAGCATAGCGCAAAATAGGGGCG